>ERZ1673696.98-NODE-98-length-92805-cov-5.988075_pt1 | contig 92805 bp, 83 predicted proteins | sample MGYA00580226_ERZ1673696 | MGnify/ENA primary metagenome ERZ1673696 (study PRJEB41218, sample SAMN15661743) | gut metagenome | host: Homo sapiens | place: Canada: London | collected 2015-08-20/2019-03-30 | study: EMG produced TPA metagenomics assembly of PRJNA649273... | reverse complement strand
GCTGCGCCGGAATTGAAACGCGGCAGCGTATTGCTGATGAGGCTGAGTTGGCGCAGGTCCTCCGGCAGGGCAATTACAGAATGATTATGGAAGAACTTTAAAAAATTACAAAAAAACACCGCCGAATAATTTTTCAGCGGTGTTTTTTTGATGCAAGGCTTTCCAAAAGCCGAACACACAAAAGAAGGCTTTTAAGGACACACCAATAAAAAGATGATCAAATTTATAAAAAATAAATCATCTTTTATAAAAGGCCTGTACACTGCTTTTTGGCAGCAATGTGTTACTCTACCTCTTTTGCAGCAGCGTTTATCTTCTCCAGGCAGGATTTGCAGATGGACTTGCCTTCATAAAGGACAATACCGTCTGTATTGTTGCAGAAGATACATGCCGGCTCGTACTTTTTGATAACGATTTGATCATCGTTTACAAAAATTTCGACCGAGTCGTCTACGGTAAGACCGTAGATTTTTCTCAGTTCTTTGGGAATAACAATTCTCCCAAGTTTGTCAATGGGCCTTACGATTCCTGTTGCTTTCATGATATACATACCTCCGACCGAGATTTATTTTCAGCAGCCATTGTATATAATTTTACAATAACTGCTAACAAACATGTGAAATTACAAATTTTGCAAAAACAAGGAAAGAAAAAGGCGACCGTACCTGCAGCCGCCATCATTCTTCAAGTGAAATTAAGCCATTTTGTTAACGGCCACTGCCAACTGTGATTTTTTATGCGCGGCAGCGTTTTTGTGAAGAACGCCTTTGGCCGCCGCTTTATCGATAACGGCTGACATGGAAGGCAGCATTGCCTGTGCGGCAGTTTTATCACCGGACTCTACAAGGGCATAAAACTTTTTCAGGTTTGTTTTCATCGCGGATTTAATACTGCGGTTGCGCAACTGCTTTTTTGCCGTGACTTTAATTCTCTTTTTTGCTGATTTAATATTTGCCACATCATTCACCCCCCTTATAGCAATCATTCATTAACGTTATCATTTTAGCATGAACCGTGATTTTTGGCAAGGAATTTTTTACGCATTATAAAACATTTTGTTATTTTGTATAAAAGCAGTAGGGAACGTTCATACTTAAAACCGAAAAAATATATGGTTTAGGAGAGTTTTATGCGCTATAGAACGGATTTGGCAAAAGAGGCCTGTGAGGGATTTGAAGAGGAAGGCGGTATTCAAAACGAAGCGTTTGAGCATTACGGAATCGAAGGAAATCGGGTAAGCATTCTTACTGCGGCTGCAGCAGAAAAGACGGGAAAGCCCATAGGAAAGTATATTTCTATAGAGAGCCGGGCCATCCTTGATAGGAATATTGAGCAATACCACTCCATCAGTTTGGTATTGGCGGAGGAATTGAAAAAAATGCTTTCAGGGATTGATCAGAAGGACACGGTTTTAGTTGCAGGACTGGGCAATGATGCGATGACGCCTGATTCGGTTGGTCCCAAAACGGTGGAAAAAACTTTTGTTACCCGGCATATTTTTGAGTATCTGCCTGCGCAGATCGATGAACGTATGCGCCCCGTATGTGCCTTTGCCCCCGGGGTTTTAGGGGTTACGGGCATCGAGAGCGCCGATATGATTTCCAGCGTATGTAAAAAAGCAGACGTTAAGGCGATTCTTGTGATCGACGCGCTGGCAGCACGGCGCAGTGAGCGGATTTTTTCAACTTTTCAGCTGACGGATACCGGTATTGAGCCCGGTGCGGGAGTAGGAAATAAGCGCAGTGCTTTAAACCAGGCCGCATTGGGAGTTCCGGTGATTGCAATTGGAATCCCTACGGTGGTGTATGCTGCTACGCTGGTATATGATGCTGTGGAAGATCTTTTAATATCTGCTACCGGGCAGGATAATGAAACTGTGCGGGAGGCTGCGGAAAAGGCTGCGGTACAGAAAATGCAGGATATGGTGGTAACACCTAAGGAAATCGATATTATCGCACAAGACAGCGCTAAGATTCTGGCTGACGGTATCAATCTGGCGCTGCACAGAGATATTACTTTAGATGAAATTGCTGAATATATGTTCTAAAAAGAACTTTTGTAAATATACTATGGTATAGGTTGATTGCAAAAGGGGGATACACATGAAAAAATGGACATGCTGCATTATTTCAGCGGTGCTGATTCTTTCTGTATTGTTTGCGCAGAGAGGGCAGCCTGCAGTGACGCTCAGCCATGAGGCATCGGATACGGCAGTCAGCGAGAACTTCTCGCAGAAGCTTGTTGACGGTATCATGGCGTTATTTATGGGGCTGAGCCGAGAGGAGGAGGTAAGCAGGGAGATTGTGATTGATCTGTCCCACGGGGAGATCTCGGATGAGATGCTGGTAGAGATACAGCGGATCAAGGAAGAAGTCATCCAGCAGGAGAACCAGACACCGCCGCCGCAGGTGACGCAGGCTCCCGAAGTAAAAAAACCGTCGGTGCTGCTGTATCATACGCATACCGACGAAGCGTTTTGGAAGGGCGATCAGGATTATGTTGAAACCAGTGCCGGCAGAACGCTGAATCCAGATTACAGTGTAGTGCGTGTTGGAAAGACCTTTAAATCCGCTTTGGAACAATATGGGTTCTCCGTTATCCATGATCAGACGGACAATGTTTCGGCCAGCTTTAAAGATGCGTATCAAACCAGTTATAATACGATCAAAAAATATATCGGCAGTGTGGATATATACATAGATATGCATCGGGATGCGTATATGGGGCGGGATCCGAATTTTTTAAAAAGCGGTGATACGGAATATGCGTATGTATGTTTTGTAGTGGCTAATGGAGAGAATTATACGCAAAAGCCCAACTGGCAGGAAAATTACAAACTGGCGCTTCAGCTGACGAATACGCTCAATGAGCTTTGCCCCGGCATCGCTAAGGATATTATCTTTAAAAATGCACGGTTTAATCAGCATATATCCAATTCGTGTCTTCTGATCGAAATGGGCAATGAAAAAAATACATTAGAACAGGTCAATGCCAGCGCAGAAATGGTTGCCCGGGCGTTTAACGAGGTATATTCTTCTTAAAAGCAGTAATAGAAAGAATTCATGCAGCAGGAAGAAGACGGAGAAAAAGAAAATTTTTCACCGTTTTCTTTCTTATATTAATCATGTATACAGATTGATACAATTGAGTCGTGCGGATCTTACAAAATAAAGAAAGCCGTAGACGGCTGTGTGCAAAAGGATATTTTCCTATTGTAAAAATTCCGGAAAAATAGTATAATGTTCTTTAAGAAAAACCAAGTCTATGGAAGCAGGCGGGGAATGAGATGAAAAAATTATGCGTTCTTCTGGCGGTTTTATCGGTGCTTTTATCCGCACCCCGAATTTTTGCTTTGGGTACAGGCTCCTATTCCTGTACGGTGCTGGCCGAGGATATGAGTGAAACCTCGTATCAGCTCTATCTCTCCGGCTGCAGCGGTCATTATGATGCCGCCGGAGATTCCATTACGCTGTATATTACCAATACCTGCAGCGAGGAAAGAAGTTTTCAGCTCACGGTAGGATACAGCGGGGATCAGGTACAGACGACGGTGGAGTCCGGTTTTGTTGTACTGCCGCCCCAGACTACGGGGAAGTTTCGGCTGACGGAGCTTTCGCAGTATCCGGAAAAGGCCAATGATGCGCTGGGGTATGTACCCGATTCTCATTTAGGAGGCAATTCGGTGGTCCGTATCCAGATGTCTAAAGCACAGGAGGGGGACTCCTTTATTATCACAGGACTTGACAGCTATTCCATCGCCCGGGATTCCGGCTTCAGCGAACTGTCGCCGCAGGCACTGGCTCCCTGTACATTTGATGCGGACGCTGTTTTAAACGCCAGGCTTGTGATCAAGGACGAAGGCTCTGAGGAGATCATGCAAGAGGAATTCGGTATTTCTGCTGTGCAGCCGAGCCTAAAGACGGTAGATACTTTTGTGATTTTCGTGGTTTGTTCCGCTATTGTATGCGCCGGCGGACTCGTGATTTATTTATTTACCTATATCAGTAAACGGAGGAAGCAGAATGACAGAGAAGGAAAAATATGAGGAGTGGCTCAGCAAAGAGGATCTTGACGCCGAGGTGCGCGCACAGCTGGAGGCAATGCGCGGAAAGGATACTGAAATATTCGAGAGCTTTTATCGCGATCTTGAATTTGGAACCGCGGGTCTGCGCGGTATATTAGGGGCTGGGACGAACCGGATGAATATCTATACGGTTGGAAAGGCCACGATGGGATTTGCCCGTTATTTAAAGGAAAATTTTAAAGCACCTTCCGTAGCTATTGCTTATGATTGCAGAAAAAATTCCAGATTGTTTGCCTGGGTCAGCGCAAGGATTATGGCTGCCAATGGAATTCGGGTGTATATCTATTCTGAATTAATGCCCACGCCGATGCTTTCCTATGCGGTGCGGTATTATCACTGCGACGGCGGTATTGTGATCACTGCCAGCCATAATCCGGCGCAGTATAACGGATATAAAGTGTACGGCCCCGATGGCTGTCAGGCCGGTCCGGAAATGGCGGACGCTATTTTAAACTATATCAACCGGATCGGTGTTTTTGACGCATGCCTGGCGCAGGAGAAGGATGCGCATATTACGGTGATTCCTCAAAGCGTGATCGATGATTATATTGATACGATTACTTCGCTGCGCGTTACGGAGGATCCAGAAGCAGTAAAGGCGCTGAAGGTAGTTTATACGCCTTTAAACGGTACCGGCAGAATGCCTGTTGCAAAAATGATGCAAAAAATAGGGCTTACACAGGTCAGCGTAGTGCCGGAGCAGGAGATGCCTGACGAGAACTTTACTACCTGCCCGTATCCGAATCCTGAAAACAGAGAAGCGCTTGCGATGGGCATTGAGTTGGGAAAAAGAACGCAGCCGGATATTGTGCTGGCAACGGATCCGGATGCGGATCGGGTCGGCATAGCGGTAAACCATAAGGGTGAGTATATTTTGGTCACCGGTAATGAAATGGGGGTTCTGCTGCTGGATTATATCTGCCGTGTAAAAGAAGCAAATCACACGATGCCCCGGAATCCGATAGCTGTAAAGACGATTGTTACCACGGCTATGGTGGATGAGGTAGCGGCATACCATCATGTAAAATTGGAGAGCGTGCTGACCGGCTTTAAATTTATCGGAGAAATTATTTCCTCCCTGGAGGCGCAGGGCAGGCTGGAAGATTATCTTTTGGGCTTTGAGGAGAGCTATGGCTATCTTGCCAGCGGCCATGTGCGGGATAAAGACGCCGTGAGCACGTCTATGCTGATCTGTGATATGGCGGCATATTATAAAAAGCGGGAGAAAACACTGATCGATGTTTTGGAGGAACTCTCCGAAAAATTTGGCTATTATAAAAACCGTACGGTAAGCTTTTCTTTTGAGGGTGCTTCGGGGATGGAAAAGATGGCGGCGATTATGGAGCGCCTGCGCAGTGATATGCCGCCGGAGATTGCCGGTGCCCGGATTGTTGAGGTCAGTGACTACCGTGCTTCGGTAACAACGGATAAAAACGGGCAAAGACCTATTCTGCTTCCTAAATCCAATGTTTTAGGGTATAAGCTTGCCGACGGCTGTTCTTTCGTCGTGCGGCCATCAGGTACGGAACCAAAGCTGAAAGTCTATATTTTTGCCAAAGCGGATTCGGCACAAAAGGCTTTGGAGAGGATCGATGCCTTAAAGGAAGCTCTGCATGCGGTCATAAAATGATAAAAAAGGGCACGCGCTTCGGGCGGCCCTTTCCATTTATAAAAGAAAAGGAGAGAATGCCTTTTGCTGTCTGTTGGAATTTTAGGTGCCGGAACCTGGGGAATTGCGCTTGCCAGAATGCTGGATCTGTGCGGCCGGCAGGTAACGGTATGGTCGGCGCTTGAAGAGGAAATTCGGAGACTTTCCCGTACACGGCGGCACCCAAAGCTGCCTGGAATGGAGATTCCTCCCGGGGTGTGCTTTACCTCCGAGATTGCCCGGGCCTGCCGAGAAAAAGATATCATCGTTTTCGCAGTGCCCTCACTCTATGTGCGGGCTACGGCGGCAAAAGCGGCGGAATATATTCAGCCGGGCCAGGTTATTGTTGATGTCGCCAAAGGAATGGAAGCAGAAACGCTGATGACGCTTACTGAAGTGATCGGGGATGAAATCAATAAGGAGATTCCGCTTGTGGCGCTTTCAGGGCCTACGCATGCCGAAGAGGTAGCTATGGATTTGCCCACGACGATCGTATCGGCCTGTGAAGATATAAAGATTGCCGAATTTGTGCAGGAGGTTTTTACCGGCCCTTTTATGCGGGTGTATACCAATACGGATAAAAAGGGGGTGGAGATTTCCGGAGCGCTGAAAAATATCATCGCGCTGGCAGCGGGAATTTCGAAAGGACTTGGATATGGCGATAATACCAAGGCGGCTATTATCACGCGCGGAATTGCGGAAATTTCACGCCTGGGGCAGGCAATGGGCTGTCAAAACAGGACGTTCAGCGGTCTTGCGGGAATCGGGGATTTGGTGGTTACCTGTACCAGCGAACACAGCCGCAACCATCAGGCGGGTGTATTGCTGGGGCAGGGATATTCCGCCCGGCAGGCGGTTGAAAAGGTGGGAATGGTTGTGGAGGGAATCCATATGCTTCCGGCGGCGATGCGGCTTAGCCAAACGTATGCGGTGGAACTTCCGATCGCCTGCGGTGTAAATGATATCGTCAATCATGGTCTGGAGCCGCGGCTCGCGGTGAATGTACTAATGGACAGAAAGTTAAAAAATGAACATGAAAGCGACTGCCTGCATACAGTGGTATAAGCGGTATTCTTCATACCACGGATATCAGGAAGCCGGAGACGGAAATAGGATTAAAGGTCATACATATGGATCAGGTTCAGGAAGCAAAACAAAAAAGAATGACGACCCAGCCGGTAGGCAGGCTGGTTTGTTCTATGGCGGTGCCTACGATTATCAGTATGCTGATATCTTCTGTTTATAATATGGCTGACACCTATTTTGTAGGTCAGCTTCATGATATCAGTGCTACCGGTGCGGTGGGCGTAGTGTTTTCTTTTATGGCCGTTATTCAGGCCGTGGGGTTTTTCTTTGGGCATGGCTCCGGCAATTACATATCACGCCAGTTAGGCAAAAATCATGCTGAAAATGCGGAAACTATGGCAGCTACCGGTTTTATATGGTCGTTTGTCTGCGGTATTTTGATTATGGCCGCAGGCTTCCTCTTTCAGGGCAGGATTGTATGGGCTTTGCAGGCCACGGAAACAATTTATCCCTATGCGATGGAATATCTTACCTATATTTTAATCGCTTCGCCGTTTATGTGCGGGGCTTTGGTGCTGAACAATCAGCTTCGTTTTCAGGGAAGCGCGTTTTACGGTATGATTGGGATTACCTCCGGTGGCATCTTAAATATGCTGTTGGATCCGCTTTTTATTTTTACATTTAGGCTGGGTGTCGCGGGGGCGGCGATCGCCACGATGATCAGTCAGATGGTCAGCTTTTTTGTTCTGCTGATTATGGTAAATAAAAGCGATGCAATCAAAATCAAAATAAAAAAATTTTCCTTTTCCTTCCGGTGGCTGAAAGAAATCTTCCGGGGCGGAATCCCTTCCCTTTGCCGGCAGGGGATCGGAAGCGTTTCTACTATGTGCTTAAATGCGGGTGCAGGCTATGTTGGTGTTGTTATGGGGACCGGGGATGCGCCGATCACGGCAATGACGGTGGTTACCAAGGTCGTCTATTTTGCTTCTTCCGCGCTGATCGGCTTTGGGCAGGGGTTTCAGCCGGTATGCGGTTATAATTACGGCGCAGGATTATACGGACGGGTAAAAAAGGCTTTCTGGTTTTGTGTAAAAACATCTTCGGCTGTACTGTTGCTGTTTTCAGTGGCAGGAATCATCTTTGCACCGCAATTGATCGCTTTCTTTCAAAAAGAACCGGAGGTTGTCTCTTTCGGTGCGGTTTCCCTCCGTTACCAGTGCTTTACGTTTGCCCTCAGCGGATGGATTGTGATATGCAATATGATGCAGCAGACAATGGGAAAAGCAGTGCGGGCTTCTATTTTAGCACTTTCCCGGCAGGGATTGATGTTTATTCCGTTGGTATTAATCCTGCCCCGCGTTATAGGACCTTTAGGGCTGCAGATTGCACAGCCGATCGCGGATATTCTGACGTTTCTTATTGCCATCCCTCTGCAGGTGAGCATTTTAAAAGAAATGAAGGAAGAAAAGCTTCGGCAGGCGGCAGCATAATTCTGCATAGGAGGGAAGCCAGGACCATTTTAGCAGCCGGAGCCATAGAAAAGGAAAAAGCCGGAGGTTGTTTTCGGATTCTGCATAAAAAGAAACGGAAATGCTCTGCGGCGGAAAACAGGGCTGCAGGCTTGGCCAGAAAATGAGGTACGGAAAATTTTTAAAGAATTTATAAATTATGTTTTAAAAATTATGCTCTGAAAAAATTATTTCAGCAGGTTATCTTTCATTCTCCTGTGCGTGCTGTTTTCATAAAGAGGTCTTGGCCGCGGGATTAGACCCAGGATATAATCTAAGGATACATTATAGTATTTTGCGATCTGGATCAGCGTTGTATTGGGAATATTGATTTTTCCCAGTTCATATTTGCTGTAATTTGTTTGGCTTATATGTAATATTTTAGCAAATTCTGTTTGGGTTAGATCATTATCTTCACGTAAGTCGCGCAATCTGTTCAGCATAAAATTTTCCTTTTTTATATATTTTATAATAGTTATAAAATAACTATTGACAAATAGTTATAAATTGACTATACTATGATTGCTTGGGAAAATAAGGGATTGACATATCTTGCCGGAGCCGTTATAATAAAGATAATTTGTGAATGCTTTAAGATCGCTGAAACAGGCACTGGCGTTTTTTCAGAATCTTAGTATTTCCAAGTTCTTATCAAAAAAATCAAAATATTTTGGTATGTAGGAGGTTTCTTATGCAAAAGAGAATGAAATTCGTGTCATTGGTTTGTGCAGTAGCTTTAGCAGCTGTTTGCCTGGCGGGTGTCGTTGTTGCGGCGGCAGGTGAAACCGTAAATATTTCTACGCCCGAACAGCTTGTTGAAGCTATCAACAATCAGAAAGAGGGCCAAACTTGGGTGTTGGCTGAGGGAACGTATGATATCGGGGATGGCTGTATTGAAAACGGTATTACCATCAATGGTCAGACGGGCTTTGTATTTCCGATCGCAGTAAATAACCTTACGATCAAGGGTACGGGCAACGTAATCATTACCAGCAGCTATAATCCGAATACCGGCAACTGGTTCGGCCAGAACTTTATCACCGTTGGCGGTACAGGGGTAACGATTCAGGATGTAAAGCTTCAGGGCAACCCCAATGGATATTATGATAATCTCTGCAATAAAGTAGTGGAGCTGGCCGGCGAAGGCAAGGATCTTACGCTGAAAAATGTGGAATGCCTGCCGCTTACCTATGCGGAGGATCAGACGCAGACCAGCGGCTCGATCTATATTGATGTAGAGAATGCCGGGAATACAGTGTTGGAAAACGTGACGCTTTCTTCCTGGATTAGTGCAAGGCGTGTAACGGACGGAACTGTTACGGCAAAAAATGTAACACAGGATTTTTCCAATAATACGTATGCGGGATATTCAACGCCCGAAAACGGCTATGCTTGGAATCCGGGCATCAGCGGAGAAAATGTGGTGCTAGAAGGATTTACGATTCAGGTAGATGACAGTGCGGAGTTTATTCAGCAGATTGTTAAAAATCTGAAGCCCGGTACTACGATTGAGCTGATGAGCGATATTGAGGTAAGCGAAGAAGTTTATATTAATGGTATAGACAATGTTACCATTAAGGGCAACGGTCATACCATTACCGCCGCGGAAGATTTTAAACAGAATTCGTTTGGACAGGTCAATCTGTTCAAAATTGAAGCAGATAACGTTGTTTTAGACGATGTAAAATTGGTTGCGACCGCAGCAAATAAGCATACGCTGGATATTTACGGCGCAAAGGGTGTTGTTTTGAACAATGTAACGCTGGATCATCAGAATGCTTCTACAGGTGCACCGATGATTAATAACGGCTCTGAAGTATCTGTTACCGGCGCTTTTGAGGTCATTACGGGAGATCAGTCCTGGTATGCGGTAAACGTGGATAATAAAGCAGGCAATGCGTCAATCACCTTTGAAGAAGATTCTACTTTAAAGTTTGAAGATAAGAGCAGTGCGGGAGACAAAACGCTTATTTATGCACAGAATACCAATACGGAGGCAGAAGCCCCTGTGGTTACGAGCAAGTCAGACGAAGTAAAACTGGATACTGATGAAAACGGTGTAATTTCCATTCATACCCATGCATTTGGTACTGAGTGGAAATCAGATGAAACGCATCATTGGCATGTATGCGCCTGCGGCGAGATTGCCGATAAGGCGGAGCATACGTATAAGGATGGCAAGTGCACGGTCTGCGGTGCAGAGAATCCGATGAGCGATGATAAGGGAACAGGCGATATGGCAATGATCCCTGTGATTGCCTTGCTGGTGATCAGCACGGGCGTCTTTGCGATAAAGACTCTTCGGAAAAAAGAGCAGAATTAAAAGAGCGTTAAGGCAGCCGGGACGGCTGCCTTATTTTTTTCTGCGGTGTGCCGGCGCATGCGGTATAAAAACACGTGTATGTTAAGGCATTTCACCGTTGTTTTATGATATGATTTCCTGTAATTTGTTGGGCGGTTTATGAATTATACGATTGTTGATTATTTTGGCTATGATCTATCTCCGAAAGAAAGAATGCAGGCAATAAAGCAGGCGGGGTTTGATGGCGTTATTCTATTGTGGGCGGATTATTTTGATGCCGATTATAAAGATTTTCCCCGATATGCACGGCAAGCGGGGCTGTATATAGAAAATGCACATGCCCCGTATAGGCAGGCACACACTATATGGGAAAATACTGCGGAGGGGCAGGAGTATACGGAACAGATTCTCTGCAGTATAAAAGACTGCTTTTTATATGGAATACCGACGCTTGTGATGCATTCAGTAAACAGAACGGCAGCTCTTCCCCCCAATAAGATTGGGATAGAGCGGTTCCAAAAAATTATGGAAACTGCTGAGAAATTTGACATCAATATTGCCCTTGAAAATCAGGGCAGTCCGGAATATCTTGCATTTGTATTTAAAAATATCCAGTCCTGCAAGCTGGGGTTTTGCTTTGACAGCGGACACGCAAATTGTTATTCCCCGGAGCTTGATCTGTTGGAGTTATATGGGAGGAAGCTTATGGCACTGCATTTGCACGATAATGACGGAAAAGCTGATTTCCATTCTTTGCCTTTTACGGGCAGTGTTGATTGGAATAAAATAGCAGGGCAGTTGAATCGGCTTCATTATACAGGTGCTGTGGCACTGGAAACGTTAAATGCAGGCTTTGAGCATGTGCAAAGTCCCGTAGAGTTTTTACGGATCGCGCTTGAGAGAGCCAGGAAAATTGCCGTACAGCGGGAACATAAGGAATGAGTTGGAACTCCTCGGATTCTATAGAGGTGATTCTATCGCGGCGCCCAAACGCTGTTCCTATATAAGGAGAACTGCCGGTGAGAGAGGGGGAAGAGCGTAAGCGCATTGCTGTGCCGGAAATTCCTCTCTTCGCCAAAGCTTGTGCTTTGCCATCTCCTTCGGCAGGGCGGATTCGTACTTCCATGTATTGCGGAATGTGAAGGATATCTTTTTTATAACATCGTTAGAAAAGCTTATGTAGGTTTAAACTAGATATGAGGATAGTTTCTAAAATAGATAAAACAAAGCCATAGCTGTATTGGCTATGGCTGTTTTATGCAATTTGCGTTTTGGGATTTTCAGGGTTGTCTTTGCAGCAGTGCATCGATTGCCTCAAGCATTGCTTCCTTTCCCTGCCGTGTAACAGAGGATACCGGAAGGATCTGATTCAGGATGACGCCTGTTTCTACCGAGAGCATTGAACGTGCTCTTTCTGTTTGTGCTTTGCTCAGCTTATCCGCTTTGGTTGCGCCGATAATAAAGGGAATGTGGTAATAGGTAAGCCAGTTCAGCATCTCCCTATCTCCCTGGCCGGGTGCATGGCGGATATCTAATAAAAATATCACGCCCTTTAACGCTTTGGAGATGCTTAAATATCCCTCCATTAAACGGCTCCAACGGTCCTTTTCGGCGTCGCTTACCCGGGCAAAGCCGTAGCCGGGAAAGTCCATTAAATAAAAGCTGTCATTTAATTTGAATGCGTTGATTAAAATCGTTTTTCCAGGCTTTTGCCCCACCCGCGAAAGCTTTCCGTTATTGGTAAGCATATTGATAAAGCTGGATTTTCCCACGTTGGATTTCCCCACTACGGCGATTTCCGGCAGGGGCTGCGGTTGATACTGTTCTGGCAGAGCGAAGCCGTATTCATAGATTGCTTTTTTAATGATCATTTTTTCTCCTGTATCGCTTTTATGGCGTGTTTATTTACCGATAGGCGAAACTAAAATATTATCCAGCACACTATCAATATCCGCTACCGGAATATACTTTATTTTATCAGCAACTTCGGCCGGAACGTCTTCTATATCGCGTACGTTATCTTTGGGGATAATAATTCTGCGGATGCCGCCCCGGTAGGCTGCCAGTGATTTTTCTTTTAAGCCGCCAATGGGAAGAACCCGGCCGCGCAGCGTTATCTCACCGGTCATCGCGGTATCTCCGCGCACGGCGACCCCGGTAATGGCTGAGGTCATCGCGGTAAAGAGCGTAATGCCTGCGGAAGGTCCGTCTTTAGGGGTAGCGCCTTCGGGAATGTGAATGTGAAAGTCCTTTTCTTTAAAGTACGAGGGGGAAATACCCCAGCCGTCGGCACGGCTGCGGATCAAGCTGAAAGCTGTGCGCGCGGATTCTTTCATAACGTCGCCCAGTTGACCTGTAAGCAGCAGCTCTCCCGCACCGGGATAGACCGTAACGTCAATCTCCAGCGTTTCGCCGCCAATGCTCGTCCAAGCAAGGCCGGTAGCGGAGCCTATTTTATCTTCCAACAGCAGCTCATCTCGGAAATATTTTGGTTTTCCGATAAGCTCAATTAAATAAGCCTGATCTACCGAAATGGCCGTACGGCCATTTTCAATAAAGCGGCAGGCACACTTGCGCAGAAGCTGACCGATCTGCCGCTCCAGCGAACGGACGCCGGCTTCCCGGGTATAATTATTGATCAAATACAGCATGGCGTCGTCTGTCAGTACAACGTCACCGGGCTCCATGCCGTTTTCTTTCAACTGCTTGGGCATTAAATGCCGCTGGGCAATCTGCAGCTTTTCCACATCCGTATAGCTGGAAAGCTGTATAATCTCCATTCTGTCCCGCAGGGGACCGGGGATTCCCTCTAAAGAGTTGGCAGTAGTGATGAACATGACGTTGCTTAAATCATAGGGGACCTCTAAAAAATTATCGCGGAACGTATTGTTCTGTTCTGGATCCAGTACTTCCAGCATAGCGCTGGAAGGATCACCACGAAAATCCGAGGCCATTTTATCGATTTCATCAAACAAGAACACAGGATTGATCGTCCCTGCCTGGCGCATCGAGGTAATAATGCGGCCCGGCATGGCGCCTACATACGTGCGGCGATGACCGCGGATTTCCGCTTCATCCCGCAGACCGCCCAGGCTCATTCGTACAAATTTTCTGCCCACGGCCTTAGCAATGGATTTAGCAATGGAGGTCTTCCCTACGCCGGGCGGGCCCACAAAGCAAAGCACCGGTCCACGCATCGAGCGGGAAAGCGCGCGCACGGCTAAATATTCGATGATCCTTTCTTTGACTTTTTCCATGCCGTAATGATCGTCATCCAATATTTTTCTGGCGTTCTGAAGATCCAGGTTATCTTCCGTCTGTGTTTTCCAGGGCAGCTCCAGCAGGCACTCAATATAGGAACGCAAAATCGCGCTTTCAGGCATTCCCTGGGGCATCTTTTCCATTCTGGAAAGCTCTTTTTCGGCCTTCTTTTTTGTTTCGGCGGGCATTTGGCTGGCTTTAATCTTCTGCAGCAGTTCCGCCGCGGCGGATTCATCATTATCTCCCAGCTCGCGGTGGATCGCCTTTATTTGTTCATGCAGGTAATAATCGCGCTGCGCCTTGTCCATCTGTACCTTTACGCGGCCGCGTACGCGTTCTTCTAAGCCATAGATTTGATTTTCGGTGTTTAAAAAGGAGTAGAGCATTTCCATCCGTTCGATGGGGTCCAGTGCTTCTAAAAGCTCCTGCCGTTTTTCCATGGTATCGATGACCGCAGCGGCTATTGTATCAGCCGCCAGCCCCGGTGTGCGCATATTTCTTACGGCGGTTACCACATCACTGGGAATTTTTTTGCCGTTTTTATTGAAAAGCTCAAATTCGCCGATCATCAGGCGCATATGTGCTTCAGCATCAATGATATCGTAATCTGCCGGTTCTTCTACGGGCTGTATGCGGCCGCAATAGCTAAGGCCCTCATAGGAAAAGCTCTCGATTCTGCCGCGCTGTACGCCCTGGGCTACGATGCGGATGCCCTCACCCGGCATCCGTATCATTTGCTTGATGCGCGCAATCGTACCGATTTTAAAAATATCGTCTTCCGTCGGTTCCTTAATGCCGGCATTTTTCTGGGCTACCAGCATCACAAGGCTGTCGCCGGCCATAGCCTCTTCGATTGCAGAAACTGCACGTTTCCGTACAGCTTCTACATTTACCGTCATATTAGGAAAAACTACCACACCGCGCAGCGGCAGGATCATCATTGTTTTTTCTTCCGACATACCTATTCAGCTCCTTTCACAAAAAGCGTTAACTATTATACCCAAATTTTTTTATTTGAGCAACTCTGCGGGGATTTTTATTTTTTTTCATCTTCAGAGGCGTCCTTTTCTTCACCCGGAGCCTCATTTTTAGGCTGTGCGTCCTTTCCTTGCCGCGCACGCTCCATAGCTTGTGCCACAACGTCGCGTATTTTTTCCTGGATGCCGCTCTGCTTTTCCAATTCAAAGTATTCCGGAACCAGAAACATCCACATACAAGCGCCTGCTATGATCTGCATAACGGCAGCGATTCCGGTAAGGGCAAGACCCACTGCGGGATCAGACATGCAGAACATACCGAATATCTGTAAATAGGAAGGAATTAGAAAAGTAGCGGTTACCCAAGGAATGATATGCAGTGCCTGCCGAAAACTTCTGCCGCGCAAAATTTCCCGCGCATAGCTGAAGGAAAGCATCAGACGCGTGCGCCCGATACATACGGTAATACTGGTGTAATAGATATATAACAGCAGCCAGGAAACCAGTAAAGCAATTACTATCAGCTGCAGGACAGCCAAAGAAAGCGAGATCGCCAGCCCTGTTGAACCGAAAATATGCGTGACGATTGTCATTGAAAAGGCAGAAGAAACCATCAGTGACTGTGCCAGCTGGCCAATCCAGTTATAGAAGATGCTGACCACTACCATAGGAAGGATTTTTCTCAGGGCTTGACGGATCATTCCGCCTGTTTCAGCGGTTTGTTTTTTTACCAGTAAGTTCAGTGCCAGCAGGATTACAAAGATATCGATAAAAATGCCCAAAAAATATCCGATGAGCTGCAGTACGGTGTCTGCAGTGGAAAAAGAACTGTCCGTCAGCGGTACAGCGTTGGCGTAAGCCTCGTAAAAAGCATTCCAATCCTTTTGCTGCCAGGACATCATGGTTGTATAATCAAACGTATCCAGCACAGAATAATCAATAGTAAAATCTTTGTACAGTACAAAGGCACAGTAGCAGCTGATCAGCAAAACAGGGATCAGTACCAATACTACGGCGGCCATAAATTTTCCCTGCGACTGTTTGATCAGCTCTTTCATTTTTTGAAACGAGCTTTTAAATGAGACCGTATTTTTCAATCTTTTTAACTCCTTTGCCGGCAAAGTGTCTGTAGGGGAAGCACGCCTTCCTTAAAAATATATCATACAAAATTTTTTACATTCTGTAAAGTACAGGCATGCCGGATATAAAAGATTTCACAAACATTTCTTTGTTGTAACACACAATAAATAATTGCAATTAACCGTTTCCTATTGTATAATATAAAAATGAGGTGATGTGTTATGTTTCCTGCCGAAAGAATCAGGCTGTTAAGAACTGAAGCCGGACTTACGCAGGGGGAGCTTTCTAAATATCTGGGAATTGAGAGGTCCACCCTAACAAAATATGAAACCGGCGAGCGCCGGCCGGATATGGACCAGCTTTGTAAAATAGCTGACTTTTTCGGCGCTTCGGTGGAATATCTGATTGGCCGGGATGATGCCGCAGATATCTGCAGTCTGCTGGAAGGTCCTTCGGTACTTACCTATAAGGGAAAAATTTTAACAAAAGCCCAGCGCAAAGCGCTGAATAAGGCGATAGAAAAATTGATGGAGTAATTTATGAAAAAACTGATCCCTTTGCTTTTGCTGCTGCCGCTGCTGTTTGCCGGCTGTAAACAGAACGTGGAACATGTTGCCGTACCGCCGCATCAGGTGATGGGAGTAAGCATTGAAATTCCTGAAAATATTTCCGGTTTGGCAAAAGCATATTTCGAAGCTACAGATATGACCGTTAACGCTGTGATCGACGCTAACCTGAAAAAAAAGCCGGAATTTATCTCTTTTGAATTTTCCAGTGATGTAAAACTCAGTGATGCGGAAAAGGATTTGCTGCTTTCTCTTTTTGCCTGCTATGATACGGAGATTTCCGACGGCGGTATCCGTTCGGAACTTACAGATATTGAGCGGGGCATTACTGTGGGTTACGGATCTATTGATCAGACGCAGACCAGTGACTGTGACCTGACGATTCCTATCAAAATTTATTACGGCAGATATTTTTATACGTATTGCAGCGATTTTATTAAAGACGGCGAGGAATATGTTCTGTTCCGTTTTGAAAATCTGAATCGTACGCGCTATTTGTTTTGATTTGCTCTTCCGAAGCGCCTGCGGTGTATAAAATAATCGTATAAGCCAGTTCTAATCCCCTCGGCATAGGAATATTTTTTAATAAAGTATTCCCAATGCGGAGGTTTTTTTATGTTTGATTCTTCTATCGAACAGCGTGCTGTGGAGCTTGCCGCTTATATTGTGCAGACACAGGATACCGTGCGCGGTGCGGCAAAAAAGTTCGGCATCAGTAAAAGCACGGTACATAAGGATGTTACCCAGAGGCTGGAGCATATAAATGCCCCTCTGTTTCAGCAGGTAAAAAAAATACTGGAAGAACATAAGGATGAACGGCATATACGCGGCGGCATTGCAACAAGAGAGAAGTATAAGGCTTTAAAGGAAAAATGTTGAATCCGATCTCTTTCCAGGCTAAAGAAAAGGCAGGCTTTTAGCGATGCTTATAGAGCAAAAGCTGGGCAGGCCGTTACTTTTCCAGCCGGGCACGAATTCGGCTTACTTCTTCTTTCGGTGCGGAAAAGGTGAGCTGTGTTCCTTCCTTTAAATGCTCAAGGGAAAGAATGGTTCCCTTTGCATGGATATAGGCCAGGATATCGCCTTTCGTATACGGAACAAACACGGTGGCTTCACAGCGTGTTTCCTTTAAAGCTTCGGAAATGCGCTGTTTTAATTCATCTATTCCTGTTCCTGTTTTTGCAGAAATATAGACGGCATCCTTTACGGCAGGAAGTTCTGCGGCGGAATCTATTTTATTAATTACAGTGATCCTTGGAAGCGCCGCCGCACCGATCTGCTCTAAAACTGTTTCCACAGCAGCCATTTGCGGGAACAGCTCTTTACTGGAACCATCACATACATGCAGCAGAAGATCAGCAAAAACAGCTTCCTCTAAGGTGGAACGGAAGGCCTCTACCAATTGATGCGGCAATTTTTTGATAAATCCTACTGTGTCGGTGATGCAGATTTGGACATTCTTTTCGATCTCACACCGGCGTGTCAGAGGATCGAGCGTAGCAAACAGTTTGTCCTCGCAAAATACGTCGCAGCCTGAGAGTGCTTGCAGCAGTGTGCTTTTGCCGGCGTTAGTATAGCCTACCAGCGCTACCTGCGGAAGCTCCTGTTTCTTTCGCTGTTTGCGCATAAGACCGCGGCGCTGGGAAAGCTGGGAAAGCTGTGTTTTTAACTCGTAGATTCTACGGTTGATATGGCGCCGATCGGTTTCCAGTTTTTCTTCTCCCGGACCGCGGGTGCCGATGCCGCCGCCTTGCCGGGAGAGCGTCAGTCCTTCGCCTTTTAACCGGGAAAGCCGGTATTGCAGCTGTGCCAGCTCTACCTGCATTTTTCCTTCCCGGGTAGCTGCACGCAGGGCGAAGATATCAAGAATCAGCGCCGTTCGGTCGATGACGCGGATACCCAGCTCTTCCTCCAGCATTCGCTGCTGTGCAACGGTCAGATCGTCGTCATAGATTGCCAGTTGGATGTTTTGAGCCTGTACGGTAAGGGCAAGTTCAGCGATTTTTCCCTTTCCCAGCATGCCCGAAGCATTTTTTTGTATGGCTTTATATACGGTCTCACCGCCGGCAGTATCGGTAAGCCGCTCTAATTCTTCAAGGGAGGCAGCGTCATGTCCCATCAGCAGCACGCGTTCTCTTGCAGGTTCCTCTGTGCGGATCGCTTCACGGCGAATCTGCCTGTCTGCGTCTTCTATTGCCGCGAGCCATTTTTCCTGGGGAATTGCGGAAACATTTTTTGCTGTAAACAGCGCAAAACCCTGTTCGCTTTGATCAAGTACGGCGGCAGAAACATCGGTAGTTCCGTTTTCATCTACGCCTATGGCGCACATCGCGTCAAAGCGAAGCTTTTTCAGGCTTTCGATATCCACTGCGGAGAGCATACCGCTGCCGCCGGGATGCGTGTGAATACAGCGCAGACCTGAAAGCCTGTTTTCACTGCGCCGCAGGCGGATATCTGCAAGGTCAGCTCGATCGCCCTCACCGAGAGAAAGATACAGAATTTCGCCTCCGCGGGAAACATATACGCAGAGCTCTCTGCCGATTTTTTTTGTAATTTCACCCATTTCATACGCTAAGGAAGGGGAAAGAAAGACTGAACCGTCTGCCGGCAGTTTTTCCAGCGCTTCTATTCTTTCTTTTATCGTTTGTTTGATGCCTTTTATTGTTCCGTTTATCACAAAAAGATCCTTTCCTGCCGCAGAAAAGATTAATGCTGCTGCGGCTTGATGCAGAATGTTTGCTGTAGCTATACGTCATTTTATTGAAGGAATTTAGAGGAAAAACCTGAATCAATAAGCCGTATTTCCTAAAATAGTTTTCTTTATTATACCATATTTTCTTTGCGGTTATCAATTCTTTTAAGATCAGCCGGGTGCGGGAGTTTTCATTCGAGAATTTTTGCGGCAGAGAAAGCATTTTAAATCATAGAATTTATTTCCTGATAGAAATTCTTTCTCCGCCCTTTTAATGAACAAACCAGGTTTTCGTGAATGCCTTATTTTAAAACCGGCCGGACTTTCATCTTTTCGGATAAGAGGCGGTTATCGGAGCAGATTTTCGTTTGAAAGTTTACGATGCTTCTTTGGCTTTCCTTGAGTCCGCGAGGCTGGGGAAGGGAAAAAATTCAGACTGCCCCGCAGTCGCCTGGCGGCGAAAACTCCCCTGATAAGGGGAGCCTGTAAGTAACCGCAGAACGGAAAAAAGAGGTTTTTCCCTAAAATTTTGCTTTCGTGCCGGGGGTTTTTCTCCGTCTATTCAACCTTGTGTTTTGCCGCTTTTCGCCTTAAAAGAGGCTTTTATGCGGAAGATCTTGATTTTTAATGAAAAAATTATCCATAAAATCGATCAGTAAAGTTTTTGCATTTTAAAATCCGTCTTGGTATTAAACGGATTGATTTCGCTTTTTCTAAAAGAGTTCTTTTTATAAAAGATATTGCAGCAAATCGTTCATCGGCCGCATTTGGTTAAGGCGCAGGTCAAGCTTAGGGCGGGATTCCGTAGCGTATGGCTGTTCCGCGCAGTTTCTGAGATCGCTGCCTTTCATCCATCCGATTATGGCTGCGTTATTTTCCGAAGGCACAGATATTCTGGGTTTATCATAAAGCTTGAGCCAGAAATATACCTGAATGTTTATATCCCGGATTTCCTCTGTTTTGAAGGCGGGACTAAAAATAGAAAGAATATCTTTCATATCGGATTTTAAGCCGGAAATCGATGATTTTACCGAACACTTAGAAATTTTGCCCTTTGTGTTTTTTATCCAGATATCATGGCCCAGGTCGGGATGTTCGGAACGTTTATCCACGGCGGATTCGGCGTACTTACCGTTGCTGCGCAGCCATTCTATGACCATTCTTTCACTGATTTCGCCCAGAAGCACATCCATAAATTTTTCCAAGAAAGAACAGCTGTGCAGATCGGAACGGTCTGTTATAAAATCGGTCAGGTAGAAAGCGTTCTGGATGCATTCTTTGATTTGTGCGTCGAATAATTTATATAGGATAGTATCTGATGGGGTTATCATCTTTCTTTTCTCCTTTCGGCAGTATCTATCGGACGGATTCGTTTGATGAAGATCCTTTTATAGATCCGTTTTCCCCGGATCAATGGCTGCGCTGCTGCCGAGTGCTCGTCCCACAGGCCGTTGGAAAAGCCCTTTCCCTCACTTTCGGTTGCACCGAGGATCTGAAACTGCTCGGGACAGTGTTTTTCCAAAAAGGTAATGGGAACCCCCATAACGCCGTCATAATCGTCGGGGATGGCGTCGGTAAAGGGCACTTCAAGGGCGTTGTAGTTATCATATTTTTGGTAGCCGGCTTCCCGTATTTGCCGGTGTTTGCTCCGCTTGATGTTATCAGCCATTGTCATCAGTGCAAGGGGTTGATGGCGCTGCCCGTGCTCCATGTTTGTAAACCAAACAGACGAAACATTCTTTAGGCCCACTCCGCTGACAACTTTATCCGCATCGCCGGCGCTCTTTGTTTCAAACCACATTCCCCCGCTCCAGCTGCTTTTGCCTGACCACATTCTGCCCCGCAGAATCAAAGGGAAGATTTCCTTATAGGTAATGCTGTTTTTATTGCCGATTATAAGAAAATTTTTTTTGCTTTCAACCAACCATGCCGCAAATTCTCTGTATAAGGAAAAAGGCGGGTTTGTTATAATCATATCCGCCTCGTTTCGGAGGGCCTTGATCTCATCGCTTCGGAAATCCCCGTTTCCGTCGAGGGACTGCACCGCAATACCGTTTTGTTTCATTGCTTCGACGGAGTCTGCGGTAAGGGTAAATATCTTTCCTTTTGCCCCGCGTGCTTCGCTTTGGCAGGGAAGACATGTACTTATCAGCTTTTTTAATCCGAATCGCTCAAAGTTCCGGATAAAAAACTTTGTAAAATTACTCTGTTCAGGATCATCGCAGGGGCAAAGTACCGTCTTGTTCCTGAAAACGTTGGCGTCATATTCCCAATAGGCGTTTATTTCGTTTTGGATATCCTCATACCGGGTATAGAATTCGTCGTTCTTTGCAGACCGGGCATCTGCTAAGTTTTTGTTTTCCATACTATTCTTTCTTTTCAGGGGATGCCGCCGCAGGGGCAGGCATATATCTTTTTTTGTCTATACCGCCGGCGTCAAGCGCCGGACTTAAGTATTTTCTGACAGGAAAACCCTTTTTATGATTATACCATATTCCACTGTAAAAAATCAACTTTATTTACAAAGAACGCATGGCGGATTTTGCCGCAGCAATGGTATTTTTGGCGAAAAATATACATAGAATTCTGTAAAGAAGAAAGAACAGCGGATGTCTGTATCTGAGCAATGTGCTATTTTACCTGGGGCCTTAAAGCACCAAACAGGCCGCCGTGTATACGATGAAAGAAACTGCATAGGCCGTAAGTGTCTGCATCGCTGCCGAAAGGAACGCGGTTTTAGCGCCGTATTCCTTAAAGAGAATAGAGATTGACGCCACGCAGGGGGTGTACAGCGCACAAAAGAATAAAAACGAAAGTGCCGATGCCGGCGTAAAGGCGGCACCCGTTACACCCAACACGCTCATGGTACTGATGACCGCTTCTTTTGCACTGATACCTGCAAGCAGCGCCGCGCACAGCTGCCAGCAGGAAAAGCCCAAGGGCACGAACAGCGGCAGCATTGCCTGGGCAATATGATATAAAATACTGTTTTCCGTGGTATACTGCAGGGAAAAATCCAGATTGGCCAGCAGCCAGGTAACGGTGCTGGCAGCAAAGATGATGGTAAAAGCACGCTTTAGAAAGTCCGCAGCCTTATCCAGCATATCCTTGATCACCGTGGAAAGCTTGGGCAGGCGGTAGGGGGGAAGCTCCAGCAAAAAGGGCGGTTCGCTCTTTTGTTTGCTCAGAAAACCCGTCATCAGCGCCGCGCCCAAGCCGGAAGCATACAGCAATACCAGAATAAAAAACGGCTGCCGGAAGAACAGGCTCGATAACATCAGATATACCGGCAGGCGGGCGCTGCAGGAGATAAAAGGTACCGCCAGAGCTGTGCTGCGGCGATTGGCTTCTAAGGTACGGCAGGAGAGCAGCGCGGGGACGCTGCAGCCGAGCCCCATGATCAGCGGTACCACGGCTTTGCCGGAAAAGCCGCAGCGGCGCATGGGCGTATCCATGATAAAGGCAACCCGTGCCATATAGCCGGAATCCTCCAAAAGCGCCAGAAAAAAGAACAGGATCAGCACACAGGGCAGAAAGGAGAGCACGCTTCCCACACCGTTTAAAATACCGTCGCATATCAGGGCAGTAAGAAACGGCGAGGTATTCAGTTTTCCCAACAGCGCTTCCAGCTGGCCGGAGGTAAAATCGACAAAGCTTTCAATGCCGTTTGCGGCGGCCTGCCCTAAAAAAGAAAAGGTTATAAACAGTACGGCGGCCATAATGAGCAGGAACATCGGAAACGCTGTAAAGCGCCCGGTCAGCAGCCGATCTGCCGGGGAAATTTTCGGCCGTTTTTTTAAAAATACGTTTTTCTTGCAAAGCGTGTCGATGTGTCCGTAATAAAAAGATGCGGTTTCCTCCGGCGAGGTACGCATGGCCGCCGGCAGTGCGAAGGGTGTCTTTTTCTTTTTCGGCGGAGCTTGCAGTGCCGCCAGCAAACGGTCTACGTTTTTTCCGCTGCGGGCGCTGATGGGCAGCACCGGGATTCCCAGCATGCGCGAAAGACCGGTGCAGTTAATCCTTCCGCCCTCTTTTTCCACCTGATCCATCATGTTCAGCACGGCGATTACGGGAATATCAAATTCCAGCAGCTGCATGGTCAAATACAGGCCGCGCTGAATGGCTGAAGCGTCAAGTATATTGATGATCAGCTCCGGCTTTTCCTTCAGCAGATAATTTTTTGCTACGCGTTCCTCCTGCGTAACGCAGGAAAGAGAGTAAATGCCCGGAAGATCCGCCAAACGCATATTCGTTCCGGTAATAGTTCCTTCCATCACCTCCACGGTGATGCCCGGATAATTCCCTGCGTGGGCGTTGTTGCCGGTAAGCCGGTTAAAAAGCGTGGTTTTTCCGCAGTTTTGGTTGCCTAATAAGGCTATGTTCATGATTGCTTCTCCTTTTTTATAAAGTGCACAGCAGAGGAAAAGTTCATTAAAAATGCCAAGATGTCCTGAATGCAGTTCCCCACGACAAAGCCGTAGATTCCGAAGCGCCAAACCAACAGATAGGTCAGCAGCAGCCCTAAGCAGCCGTCAATGATGTTATTGATCATCAGGCGCTTCTGGCGCCCCAGACCGTTCAGCATAGTGCCGGATACCTGATTGAGCCCGGAGAACAGAACGCTGGGAATCAGCATCACCATAAAGGTGCCCGCCAGCGGCTGATGGAAGATAATTCTTGCCGCAGCCGGGGCAAAAAGCAATAAGAGCAGGGAAAACAGCAGGGAAATGCTTAGGGCAAAGAGCATCGCGCGGGAAAATTTTTGCTTCAGCCGTACGTAGTCGCCTAAATTTTTGGCAACCTCCGGCAGGAGCACTACGCATAGTGCGCCGATGACCGTAAGGGGCATATATACCACCGGATAGGCCATGGAGGTGAGAATGCCGTATTGGGAAAGCGCCGCTTCCTTGGAAAGTCCCCATGCCATCAGTCCCAACGGCAGAATGGTGGTGGTGCCTAAGTGCAGCAGCGTAGTAGCGAAGCGTGAAAGCGTGGGCGGCAGAGCGTTTTGCAAAAGCTCATGGGTATAATCGGGACCGGTTTTTTTGATTTTTCCGCAGCAGGCGAACAGCATGATAAACGACAGTACCCCGCCAAAGCTTACCGCCAGGGCGGCCAGTGCCGCATCCTGTGAGGTATTTCCACTGGCAAAGAGTGAAATTACCGCAATACCGAAAAGAATTTTTGAAATCTGTTCGATGATTTCAAAAACCGCCGGATAGGAGGATTTTTCGTGGGCATGCAGATATGCCGCGGGCAGCGAGGCCAGAGCGCCCAGCGTTACCGCGGGGATCAGAGCCAAAATCACGCACCAGGCGGTTTTTTCATGCAGAAAGGCCGAGGCAAGAAATCCGCAGCCGGCCAGCATAACCGCACCGCTGAAAACCGTTACCGCCGCACCTATTTTCAGGCCTGAAAGCAGTACCGCGCCGGCGTGGCCCTGTTTCATATATTTGGCGCTCAAACGCGATACGGCATTGGGCAAACCCGAGGCCACGGGTGTAATCAGTACCATGTATACGGACATGGAAAGCTGGAAGATGCCCAGTGCTACCGGCGATATAGCCTGTGAAAGCCAAACTTTGTAGAACATGCCCAGAAAGCGTACGGCAATGTTGCTTATGGTAAGCATACCAATATTGAAAATCATTTTTTTCCTCATATCAATCACCAATAGAAAATATGAAAAAATTGATAATATTAGTACAAAGGAGTTGCGCCGCAGAATTTGTTGCGGTATAATATAATGGAATCAATCCGCAAAACAGCGGTTTTTATTGGTAAAAAAATCAAAGCGGTTGATGAAAATCGATCCGTAGAATGAGGGTTTATTATGTATGTTTACAATACACTTACCGGGAAAAAAGAGGAATTAAAGCCGCTGCACCCGGGAGAGGTCAGAATGTATTCCTGCGGCCCCACGGTGTACAATTACGCGCATATCGGCAATCTGCGCACGTATGTGTTTATGGATCTTCTGCGCCGGGTGCTGATCTGTGACGGCTATAAGCTGCTGGGCGTAATGAATATTACCGACGTGGGCCATCTTACCAGCGACGCCGACTCCGGTGAAGATAAAATGGAGAAGGCGGCAAAGGCGCAAAAGAAATCTCCGCTGGAGATCGCGGCCTATTATACCGCAGTTTTTAAAAAGGATGTGGCCGCGCTGAATATCGGTCTGCCGGAAATCGTGCCCAAGGCTACCGAGCATATTCCTGAAATGATCGATTTTGTAAAAGGTCTTCAGGAAAAAGGGTATGCTTATGAAACGGATGACGGCATTTATTTTGATATTATAAAATACGGAAAATACGGTGTGCTCTCCAAGCTGGATTTGGAGGAGCAGCTGGCCGGCGCGCGTGTGGAGGTCAATGATCAAAAGCACCATCCGGCGGACTTCGCCCTATGGAAAAAAGCGCCCAAGGAGCATCTGCAGCAATGGGAAAGCCCCTGGGGAATGGGATATCCCGGCTGGCATATTGAGTGCTCGGCTATGGGCAGAAAATATTTGGGGGATACCTTTGATATTCATACCGGCGGCGTAGACCATATTCCGATTCACCATGAAAATGAAATCGCCCAGTCCACTGCGCTTTTGGGACATCCCGCTGTAAACTGCTGGATGCACGGCGAATTCATGATGGTGGATAACGGCAAAATGAGCAAGAGCTTAGGCAACACCTATACGGTAGAGGATTTAAAAAAGAATGGGATCCTGCCCCTTTCCTTCCGTTATTTTTGCTTAAACGCCCATTACCGAAATAAAATCAATTTTACCTGGGAGGCCATGAAAGCGGCACAGAAGGCGTATATCCGATTATTGGAGGCGGTGCAGGCCAATAAAGACGCCGCAGGGGATGAAAGTACCCGGACGCTGTGTGAGCAGGCATACCGCGAGTTTATGGATGCGGCTAACGATGATTTGAACATTCCCAAAGGCTTAGGTATTCTGTGGAGTCTTTTACGCTGCGGCAAGAAGTCAAGAGAGATCTATGAGACTGCTCTGCGGATGGACGCCGTACTGGGACTGGATCTGGAAAAAGGGTATATTCCGCCGCAGGAAGAAGAGGCGCCGCAAGAGCTTCAGGAGAAACTTGCCGCCAGAGCACAGGCGAGAAAAGAAAAAAACTGGGCGCTTTCCGATCAATTGCGGGAGGAAATCAACGCCGCGGGCTATGATATCAAAGATACGCCTGAAGGCTCCAGGCTTGTAAAGAGATAAGGAGAAGAGATATGAAAAACATTGCAGTAGTCGGTTACGGCGGACAGGGCGCCTGGCATTGCGCGCAGATTGCCCAAAGCGATGTGTGCGTGCTGGCAGGCACCTATGATATAAGAGAGGTACGCCGTCAGGCCGCAGAAAAGAACGGTGTAAAGGTATATGATTCCAATGAGGCGATTTTTGCCGATCCTGAGGTGGACGCGGTGGTGATCGCGGTCCCCAATGATGCGCATAAGGCGCTTGTAATCAAAGCTTTGGAATCCGGTAAGAATGTGATTTGCGAAAAACCGGTGGAAATGAGCTGCGCCGCGCTGGATGAGATGATTGCTGCGGCGGAGAGAACGGGAAAATTCTTTACCGTACATCAAAACCGGCGGTGGGACGTGGACTTTTTGGCTATGAAGCAGCTGGCGCAGAGCGGGGAGATCGGAAGGGTGCTGAATGTGGAATCGCGCATCCATGGCTCCCGGGGGATTCCCAGCGATTGGCGCTGTGAAAAAGCGCATGGCGGCGGTATGCTGCTGGACTGGGGCGTACATTTGATCGATCAGGTTCTGCAGATTTTTACCGAAAAAATTACAAAGGTATACTGCACCTTTTCCCATATTACCAACCAGGAAGTGGACGACGGCTTTAAAATGGAGCTGTATTTTGCCGACGGCGCCACGGCTCATGTAGAAGTCGGCACGTATAACTTTATCGCGCTGCCGCGTTTTTATATGCAGGCGGAAAAAGGTTCGGCCATTATTGACGATTGGCGGCATCCATGCCATGTGGCCCGCCTGACGGCCTGGAACGAGAAAGACGTTACCCCGGTGCAGAACGCCGCCGGGATTACGAAAACCATGGCTCCCCGCGACGAGCTGACGCTGGATGAATATGATTTAAAGATTCCCGCAAGCGATGTGCATGATTTCTACCGTAACGTGTGCGCGGTACTCGATCATAAGGCTGAACCCCTGATTCAGCTTGGCGAGGTACGCCGTGTGATGCAGGTGATGGAGGCCGCGTTCCTTTCGGATGAAAAAGGGCAGGCATTGGAGACGAATATTTAAAAAGACGCCTGCCCGTTTGGGCAGGCTTGTGATTTGTTCGGCACGCCGTTTGTGCGAAACATATTCCCTGCTTTGACGGAGGGAAAATCATTTCAAGGGGGAAAAATAATGCGGATCAAATTTTTAGGAACGGGCCACGGCTATGCTTCGGCGCAAAGGTATTGCTCTTGTACGATGATAGAAACCGGCGGGAGCATCTACTATATCGATGCCGGTGCGCCGGTGTATCCGCTTACGCTTCAGGACGGATGCAGCATGAAAAATGTGCGGGCACTGTTCAATACGCACTTTCACCGCGACCATATTGCCGGAGCCGTAGAGCTATTAGAGACGATTGAACATTTTGAAAGAGAATGCAGAATCCAGGTGCTGTTACCGGAAGAAAACGGAAAACGAAGTCTGATTGATTTTTTTAGTGCGCTGAAAGGTGGGCCGTTTGGAAATGAGCGGATCGACATCAGCGTATTTACTGCTGGTACAATTTATAAGGATGAAAATATCGCCGTTACGGCGTTTCCGACAAAGCATATTCAAAATCGCCCTTCCTATGCGTTTTTGCTGGAGGCGGAAGGAAAACGCGTTCTGTTTACGGGGGATATGTCGGTTCGGCTTGAGGGGCAGGACTTTCCTGCTGCGGCCTGGGAAGATGAAAATGAGCTGATTGTTTGTGAGATGGCGCATTTTACGCCCGAACAGGTACTTCCGTATCTGAAAAAATGCCGTACAAAGCAGCTGGCTTTTACCCATGTATATCCTTTGGAAAAATATGATGAGATTGCACAGCTGCAGCTTTTCTTTCCGGTGCTTTGTCCTGCTGACGGTGATGAAATTCTGCTTTAGAGCGTTTGATGAGGGCATGCCTATTTTAGGCCGAAGATTGTGTGATAAAATGATTGAAAGTTTTTAAGGAGGAGATACTATGCGGGAATATTGGGTAAAAATGCTGACGCGGCTGGCGGATCCTGTATTGGATACGTTCGTTTCGCGTGAGAAGAAAATGCCTGTGGCCGGGAATGAAGCCCGTTTGCAGGTTACATATTTGGAGGCGTTGGGGCGCCTTCTCTGCGGTATGGCGCCATGGCTGGAACAGGAGCAGAACGATCCGGCGGAGGAAGCGCTGCGTAAAAAATATGCGGCGCTGGCCAGGGAGGCTGTTGATGCGGCAACGGATCCGGCCTCACCGGTAGTATGTAATTTTTCGGATCACGCGCCGGACGGGACGCCGATCAGTGCGCAGCCTTTGGTGGATGCGGCATTTTTGGGGCAGGCCCTTTTGCGTGCGCCCGGAGAGCTTTGGGAAAAGCAGGATCCGCGCGTGAAAGAGAATTTGATTGCAGCTTTTCAAAAGAGTGCGGGAATCAGAAGCTATCGGAGCAATTGGCTGCTGTTTTCGGCCATGGTGCAGACAGCGCTTGCCTTAATGGGACAAAAACCGGATATGATGCATGTGGATTATGCGGTGTTTGCCTTTGAAAAATGGTATAAAGGGGACGGCGCTTACGGCGACGGAGAATCCTTTGCCTTCGATTTTTATAACAGCTATGTAATCCATCCGATGTTGGTGGATATTACTGCGCGGATCGGCAAATATTACGGTGACGGGCAAGAGCATCTGGAACAGTTCCGGCAGCAGACGGTCGTTCGCGCGGCACGGTATGCCGCGGTAGAGGAATCGTTGATTTCTCCTGACGGAAGCTATCCGCCTTTGGGACGCTCTATTACTTACCGCTGCGGCGCGTTTCATGCTTTGGCGCAGGCGGCATACTTGCATAATTTGCCGCCTTTATGTAGGCCGGCGCAGGTGCGCGGGGCGCTCGAGGCGGTGATCCGCCGTACGTTAGAAGCGGAAAACACCTTTGATGCAAACGGTTGGCTGCAGGTGGGACTGTGCGGTGTACAGCCTTGTTTAGCGGAAAATTATATTTCTACCGGCAGCTTGTATTTGTGTTCGACGGCGTTTCTTCCGCTGGGACTGCCGGCGTCGGATCCCTTTTGGAGCGATCCGGACGCACCTTGGACAATGTGCAAGGTATGGAGCGGTGTGAACGAAAAGATTCGATAAAAAAAAGTATCCCTGCCTTTTTAGGCAGGGATACTTTTAATGTATTTTGATTTGTTTCAGAAGAACATTATTCTGCTTCGTTGGGAAGAAGGATATTGATAAGCTCTTGGTCCACCTTTGGCATGGTATTGTTTACGGTAATACTTCCCGAAGAAAGATTCCCTTTTAAGTTGGTGTAATCTTCCAGTGTAAAAGCTTCGAAGAGCCAGAGGCCTTCACTTTCAGGCAGATACAGATAGTTGCCGTTCTGCAGGCCAAAACGGATCGTTTGCCCGCCTAAATGGCTTTTCCAGTTGCCGGCAAGTACCATTTCCAGTGTTGCGTCTACCGCTTCGGTAATCCCTTTCATAGCACTGGTCATAAAAGGATTATAATCAAAATTGCTGCCTAAATAGGATTGGTCAATGTTTGTACCTATAATATACCGAAAGTTTTTTACGGCAAGCTCGGCTGCACTTTTTACAAAGCTATCGTTTGCACTGACCATTACAATTTCAGTGCCGGCAGCATACCATGCGTCCAGTTGAGCAAGTGCATCCTCGGTGCTGCTGTAATCGGAAGCATAGCTGAACGTAAGATCTATATGCGTATTGGTTTGGGCAGCTGCATCGCTTGCACCCTGCACAAAACCGTACCCGTAATTGGAATAGTTTTCTGCTTCGAATTCTCCTAAGAAGCCCAGCTTAGTAAAGCCGTCTTTTACAGCGGCATAGCCTGCCATATAGCCCGCCTGCTCCTGCCGGAACAGTACACAGTGCGTATTTTCCGCTAACTGGCCAATGCTGGCTTCCGGAACATCGATAGCTATAAATTTTATATCAGGATATTTTTCCTGCATTTTTGCCAGCGCGCCTGAAAACAGAGTTCCTTTGCATACAATGACCTTTGCTCCCTCGGCTACGGCAGAATCAAATTGCGCACATATGGCGTCCACGGTAGCCTGCTCGGGACGGTAACGCGCATATTCGATATTGTTCGCGTCACCGCAGGTAGTGATTCCCTGCCATACGGCAGCGGTATGAAAATCTTCTTCCAGTTCAATGACGTCTGTGATCAGTGCGATCTTACTAATCGGCTCTTGAATGCCGTTTTGTAGATTTTCATTTTCTTTGCAGCCGGCGCTGCACAGCGCTGCCGCACACAGCAGCCCCGCTATTATCTTTTTTATATTAGCCATTGAATTTCTTTACCTTTACTGCCACCCAGATATCCATGAGACCCTCGACCATCAGCATGATGCCGGCGATAAGCGTCAAAGACTGTATCGCTGTGTTTTGCAGGACGATAAGAACGATGCCCGCCGCAAGGGTTACCAGCGAAATTAACAGTGCCACCCACCAGTACGGATATCTTGCCCTGCTCATAATAACGGTGTTTTGCAGATCAATGATTCCGTGATAAATGATCACGATGCCCAGCACGATTGCTACAACGTTTTGCAGAATAACGGGATTGCATATGATATAAATGCCGATTGCGCAAAAAATCAGGCTCATCAGCATAATATATTGGCTGCCTGCTGGCGCTTTAAAATATCTGAACATGCTGAAAAGGCCGATCAGTACGGCAATTATGCCCAGCAGAACGCATACTACGTCCATTGCTACTTGATAAAATACTGTGATTAAGAGCCCTGCCAGCACCGTAATCACGGCAGCCAGCACATAGTCCATCCACAGATTTTTTAAAAACTCTTTCATGTGTCCTGACCTCCCTGTTTATAAAAATAGATTCCTATATGTATTATAACACCATCCTTACGGTTTTTCAACAAAAAAACACTATTTTCCGCAATCAGGACAAATCCCTTCGAACACAAGAGTATGCTTCAGTACGCGGTACCCTTTGAAATCTGCTTTAAAATTTATTGGCTCTATCTGTACATCATCAATCCGGCCGCACTTTGTACAGCGGATATGACAGTGTTCCTCTAAGGAATCGTCATATCGGTCGGCTCCGCCGGGAATTTTGATCCGCACCAGTGTATTTTGAGCGGAAAGGCCGTTCAAAATTCGATAGACGGTCGCCCGGCTGATCGTAGGATATTTATGTGCTACAGAAAAATAGACCTCTTCGGCGGTAGGATGATTTAATGCCAGCGCGGCATCATACACTAATTTTTTTTGAACGGTATTTCTTACAGCCGCCATTGTTCCACACCCCTTTGAAAATCTCTTTTTTTATTATATCTTGCTGAAGGGAATTTGTCAAACAACTTGTAATACTTTTGTAATAAATGGCGGATACGTGCTGATTATGAACTATAAAAAATGCTTTTATGCAAAAAAAGATTGATTTTTCTTGAATTTATCGGAGAAAGACGGTACAATATCCGTAATGTTTTTTATGAGGGGGATTTTTATGAAGGTAAAGCAGTACAGACGGACGGATATTCTTTTAACGGCGGAAAAGGAATATGAAAACCCGTTTTTAGAGGTCAATATTGATGCAGTATTTACGCATGAAAGCGGGGTCTCGATCTCTTTGCCGGGATTTTGGAAGGGAGGAAAGCAGTATTGTGTGCGTTTTTCCCCTACGAAAATAGGAGATTGGAGCTATACGGTGCAGAGCAATGAGCCTTCACTGTGTACCAGCGGCAGCTTGACCTGCTGCGCCAATGACGGTATTACGGAGGTGGATCGCCACGGCTTTGTTACTATGGACGCCGGACATCGGTATTTTTTTTATGAGGACGGCACGCCGTTTTTCTGGTTGGGTGATACCCATTGGCAGGCGCCGGATCTGGAACGATTGAACGAATGCAACTGTCCGCACTGCAGCTGCGGCAGCCAGTTTAAACATATGGTCGATTACCGGAGGCGGCAGGGCTATAATGTGTATCAGACGTATCCTTCCGCGGCGGATAACGACGGCGGCGGCGGAAAACGCTGCAGCTGGTGGAAAGAGAAATATACGCTTATTGATCCGGAATCATTTAACGAGAACTTTGATAAAAAAATGGATTATCTGGCAGACAGCGGTTTTGTGATTGTTATGGGGCTGGGCGTTCATTCCATTACACCGGAAGCTATGGGCGAAGCGCTGTGTGATTTTGCCAAATATATGGTGGCGCGTTATGCAGCGTACCCGGTTATCTGGATCACCGGACAGGAGATTGATATGGGCTATGTGCAGGGAAAAATGGAAAACTATATGCCCTATATTCATGCCGCTGAGCTCACGGCTGCGTATGACGGGTACCATCATCCCCTGGGCACGCATATGCTGGCGCGTCCTTACGATGCGCCCAATTCCGCCAGCCCGGATATCGATGCGCGCCCCTGGCATCAGTTTTGGGCTCTGCAGGCGGGACACCGCAACGAACTTTCCAAGGGGAGTATGCGCCCCAAATCCAAGTATTATGACTATTACAAAGGAGGGAAACCCTTTGTGGAAACCGAGGCCTTCTATGAAGATCTGCGGCGCTGCATCGGCGGTACTACTAAAAATTTGACTTACAGCAACGGCTATGAAGAGGTACGCAACGCTGCGTGGAAAGCGGTGCTCTGCGGCAGTTATGGTTTTACCTATGGCGCCCACGGCATTTGGGGAATGCGCTGGAGCAAGGATCCTTCCGACGGGGGATGGCCTTCTACCTATAATGCCGAGCCCTGGTTTATGGGGTTGTATAAGCCTGCCGGCCAGGAGATGCGCTTTGTAAAGGATTTTTTTGAAGCCGTTGATTTTACCAGGCTTGTACCCGTATTTTATGATACGCAGTACGGGGAGTTTTCCAGCCGGGAAAATGCGGTTTTAGCTACGGACGGCAACAGTACGTATGTTCTGTATCTTTATGGCAGAGAAGGCATCGCCGGCAGGCTTAAGCAGCTGGACGGCAATAAAATTTATCATGCTTGGTGGTTTGATGTCCGTACCGGTGCGTATATTGACGCAGGTACCATGCAGGGAAAACCGGAATATGAGATTCCTGTCCGTCCGGATAAAAATGATTGGACGCTTTTAGTGACGGACCGGGAATTCGTTCCTTCGAGATTGGAGGTTTTGGCCAAACCGGTTTCACTGGAAACGATAGAAGGACAGGAGCTCACGTTTTCCGCTTCTACCGTGTTTACGGATGATACCACTGCGGAGGAAGCCCTCTCCCGCGGGCAGCTGTGGCGGCCGTTTTGTCCTGCGGCGAGCAATATTATTGAAATCGATTTGGGGCAGGAAGTTTCGCTTTGCTGCATAAAACTTGATTTTGAGCAGAATACCAACGGACTTTATGCTTATCGCGTAGACGGAATCAGAGAGGGAGCAATGCATATCCTCTGTGATCGGATCGCAGAGCCTTCTGATAAGCCTGTGAACATTGAAAAGCTGCAGGGCACATTTCGGTATTTGCGCTTGAATATGTTTTCTGATGAGGGATATCTCGATGAAGAAAAGCGCATTGTACCGGGAATCTGCAGGCTGCAGATCTTTGGAAAATAGGGGGAGACTATGGCAAAATATTTTCTTTGTACGTTAAATAAACCTGCCCTGAGTTTTCGTACGGGAGAACCTATGGAATTTTTTGTTGCTGCTTTTGAGGACGGCATGCCCATTGCCTGTCCGCAGGTTCAATGGGAGCTTGCGGGAGATGACGGGCAGATACGCGAAGGAATTGCTGTCTGCCGGCAGGAGAAGGGATTTTCGCTTCAAGCTTCCTGTGAAACACCCGGCTTTGTGCGGCTTATTTGCACGGCTTTGCAGGAAGACGGAAATCCCGATGCGGATTTTGAGGTATGTGTTTCCGGTGCGGGTGCAGATGTAGAGAAAATACGCGTGCACGATGTGCCCCCGGAGGATTTTGATGCTTATTGGGAAAATATAGAAAATGTTATCGCTGATTTTTCGCCGGTACTTTTGGACAAAACACCTTATACCGAAGGCGTTCCGGAAGAATTTGAATGTTTTGATGTTAAAATATCTTCTCCTTCGGCAAGACCCGCTTCCGGCTATCTTTCCATTCCCAAGGGAAAGGGAACGTTCCCTCTGATCGTCTCGTTCCGGGGGTATGGGCTTACAGGGGCGCAGCCTTCTTTTTCACATAATGCCGTACATTTGAATGTGAACGCACACGGAATTGAGAACGGGTTTACACGGGAGGAAAATGAACAGATTCGCTATCCATCCCTTGCCCGTTACGGCTTTGACGAAACGGAAAACGCCCGGCCGGAGACCACGTACTGGCAGGGCATGATGCTGCGGAATCTCGCGGCGCTTAAATTTTTAAAGACGCTGCCGGAATGGAACGGCAAAAATCTTACCTGCTCGGGCGGCAGTCAGGGGGCGCTGCAGGCGGTCACCTGTGCTGCACATGATAAGGATGTAACATTTTTGGATCTTTCCGTTCCTTGGTTTTGCGATTTGAATGCTGAAAATCATGGATGTATTCCCGGATGGCGGCCGACTTATGCCCCCGGCCTGCGGTATTTTGATACCGTTTTTCAGGCAGCGGGGGTGACTTGCCCGGTACATATCACCGCACGCCTGGGAGATACGGTCTGTCCGCCGGGAACAGTGATGGCGCTGTACCATGGTTTTGGGGGAAAGAAAACCATAGAATTTATTCAGAGCGGCACACACACATCCCTGCCGCGGAAACTTGAGCGCTTTACGCTCCGCTGGGATCCGGCGAGGCCTGGGGAGACGGTTCTGCCGGGGAAGTACCGTCATTTTAAGGGAAAGGAATATCAAGTGCTCTTTACGGCGCAGCACAGTGAAACATTAGAAAAAATGGTGGTGTATCAGGCTCTTTACGGCGCGGGCGGTATTTGGGTGCGCCCGGCTGCCATGTGGGAAGAGCTGGTTCCGCTGCATGGAAAGCTGGTATATCGGTTTTCCTTTGTATCGGAAGAGTAAAAATATTTGCGGCAAAAGCAAGTCAAAGGAGGATTTATGAAAAATATAAAGGTGGCGCTGCTGCAGCAGCTGCCGGAAGCTGATTTAGAAGGGAATCGGAAAAAAGGCGAGGAGGTCTGTCGGCGTGCAAAGGCCATGGGGGCGGATATTGCGGTATTTCCGGAAATGTGGAGTATTGGGTATCAGCTTGAAGCTGACGCGGAAGCGATGCAGCAAAAAGCAATTTCACGGGAGCATCCGTTTGTCCGTTCCTTTGCACAGCTGGCAAAGGAGTTGGAGATGGCCATAGGCATTACTTTTTTGGAGCAATACCAGCCGATGCCGCGCAATACGTTTTGTCTGTTTGACCGCTTTGGCCGCCTTGTGCTTACTTATGCCAAAGTGCATACTTGTGATTTCTGGCTGGAGCGCTTACTCACTCCCGGCGAAGATTTTCCTGTTGCCGTGCTGGATACTGCGCAGGGCAGCGTAACTGTGGGGGCAATGATCTGCTATGACCGGGAATTTCCCGAAAGTGCAAGGATTTTAATGCTGGAAGGGGCAGAGCTGATTCTGGTACCCAATGCCTGCCCGATGGAGATCAACCGGCTTTCCCAGCTGCGGGCCAGAGCGTATGAAAATATGCTAGGCATCGCTACGGTAAATTATCCTTTGGGACAGCCCGACTGCAACGGACATTCCAGCGTGTTTGACGGGATCGCCTACCGACCAGGGGAAGAGCATTCGCGTGATACGCTGATTCTGGAGGCTGGAGGGGACGAGGGAATCTATTTGGCTGATTTTCCCATAGAAGAACTGCGGACGTATCGCGAAGCAGAAGGTCATGGAAATGCTTACCGCCGTCCGCGAAAGTATGGCCTGCTGCTTTCAGAAGAGATTCGGCCGCCGTTTGTCCGGTCTGACAGACGGCAATAGAAAGAAAGCAGTTTGCTGTAAAAATACACAAGCCGCCCCTCTTTAACACAGAGGGGCGGCCCTTGCTTTATATGGTTTTGGGTGCGGCATTTACAGGAGCTATCGCGTATTTTACTTTGAAATAATCGTAATAGTCATTGAATTCTTTGATTTCGCCTCCCTTTACCCGGCGCAGATATTCATGAATGTCCAGGTTTTCGTGAGAGATTTCTAAAACACAGCCGGCAATGTTGGAGCAGTGATCGGAAACCCGCTCTAAATTTGTTAAAAGATCTGTCAGTACAAAGCCCAATTCTATCGTGCATTCCTGCCTGCGCAGTCTTGCAATATGCTGTTTTTTCAGGGAATCCCGCAGATAATCCACTACCTGCTCCAACGGCTCTACCATGACCGCACTGTCAAGGTCATTGTTTTTAAAAGACCGCAGCGCCAGATCAAGGATTTCCGACACGGCGCTGATCAGTACGTTCAGTTCTCGTCTTGCTTCTCCGGAAAACTCCAGTTTTTTATCGTTGATCTCCTCGGCGGATTCTACGATATTCACTGCATGATCGGAGATCCGTTCAAAATCGCCGATTACGTGCAGCAGCTTATTGGCTTCGGCGCTGTCAGCTTCGGTCATGCTGTGGCTGGAAAGCTTGACCAGATAGGAACCGATCTTATCTTCGTAGATATCCACCTTGTTTTCTTCTTCCCGGACCTTATCGGCGGCTTTTTCGCTGTAAGCGGAGAGCAGGGAAAGAGCTTCTTTAAAAGAGGAGACCGCCAGCTCAGCCATTTTGGAGGCTACGGTTCGGCAGCGGCTGATTGCTACCGAGGGTGCGGCCATAAAGCGTTCGTCCAAAAGCTCGGTTTGCTCGTTTTTGCTGTTATCCTTTATAATGAGGAAGGAGAGCTTTTCCAGATATTTTGAGCATGGCATCAAAAGAAGCAAGGCGAAAATTTTAAATACCGTATGTACAATGGCGATGCCCAGCGGATTTGCCGCCATGGAAGTAAACGGGAACTGGAACAGCGCGTTCAGCAGATAGTACAGCGGCATAATAATAAGCGTTGCGATAATGTTAAAGGAAAGGTGGATCACCGCTGCGCGCTTGGCATTTTTGGAAGCGCCGATGGCGGAGATCATAGCACTGACGCAGGTACCAATATTTTGCCCCATAATAATAGGTACTGCCGTGGCATAGGTAATGCTGCCGGTAATGGTAAGGGCCTGCAGCACGCCTACAGAGGCCGAGGAGGACTGGATGATCGCTGTAAATACCGTACCTACGATAACGCCTAAAATAGGATTGGAAAACAGGGTAAGCACACGGGTGAATTCCGGTACATCCTTCAGCCCGGATACCGAAGCGGACATTGTGTCCATGCCGAACATCAGTACGGAAAAGCCTAAAAGGATCAGACCGGTATCTTTGCGTTTGGCGTTTTTCTGAAACATAAAGAAAATAACGCCGATCAGCGCCAGCACGGGGACGAAAGAAGAGGGCTTGAGCAGCTCAATGATCAGGCTGCCGCTGCCCTGTATTCCGGAAAGACTTAAGATCCAGGAAGTAACCGAGGTCCCTAAGTTTGCTCCCATGATAACGCCGATCGCCTGCTTAATGCTCATGATGCCGGAGTTTACAAACCCTACCACCATAACCGTAGTGGCCGAAGAGGACTGGATGATCGCCGTGACGCCAAGCCCTAACATAAACCCCCGAAAAGTACTGGAGGTCATATTTCCTAAAATTTGCTTCAGCTTATTTCCGGCACGTTTTTCCAGTGCGGAACCCATGAGGTTCATGCCGAATAAAAATAGAGCCAGACCGCCGATCATGGTAAGTACATCAAATATATCCATTCCTGCCTCCGACAAAAAAATATAAAAAATTAAACAACATTATTTTACCGGATCAATGTTAAATCAATCGCGTTAAAAATGTTAAAACCATGTTAAATTCACCTGACGGCATCTTTGGGATCCGGCAGCGCTTCTATATAGGAAAGGAGCGCATGGAAATCTCCCTGAGGATAGGCCGTGAGATCCTTGTTTTTGTTGTTGATCAGGCAATCGGTGAGCAGGAATACCTGCATTCCTATTTCTTGGGCTGCCATATCTTCTGCGGCGTCATTGCCTATCATCAGGCATTCTTCAGGTTGGCAGTGCAGGGTGCGGGTGATATCTTCATAATATTTGAGGTTCGGCTTGCAGTAGCGGGAATTTTCATAGGTGGTATATAAAATAAATTGTTCCGGTTCCAGCCCTGCCCAGCGGATACGGTTTCGCGTTCCTTCCGCGGGGAACAGGGGGTTGGTTGCTAACGCTACATGAAAGCCGCGGTTCCGGGCATATTCTACGATATGCGCTGCCAGGGGATTTTTTCCGCAAACAGCGGCTACACCGTTAAACTCATTTTTATAAAACGCTTCAAAAAACGGAATATCTTTTGCGGCTTCCTGTCCGTAAACGGAGAGGAAAATGTTCCAAAATACTTCTTTATTCAAAGCTTGTCCGTCATTTTTTACCATGGCGGCAGTTCCCTGCCAGGTGGTATCGCACAGCTTTTTTGCTTCATATCCGCGGCTGGCCGCCGTCTGCGTCAGCAGGCGGAAATATTCCTTTGTAAAAACTTCCTGATCCATCGGGAGTAAAGTTCCGTCTAAATCAAATAATATGGTGTTTATCATGCTTCTATACCTTCTTTCTGTATGGGAAACGTAATGGTGATGGCGGTTCCGCGGCCGGGTGTGCTTTGAACGCTCAGCACTGCGCCGTGAAAATTAGCGCCGTGCTTTACAATGGAAAGCCCCAGACCTGTACCGCCTACCTGCTTGGAATGGCTTTTATCCACCCGGTAAAAGCGTTCAAAAATCCGGTCGATATGCTGGGGGGAGATTCCGATGCCGCTGTCGCTGACGGTGAGATAGGGGCGGCAATCTCTTTGGCCTACGATTATTTTAACCCAACCGTTTTCTGTGTTGTATTTGATGCCGTTATCGGCCAGATTATAGATCATTTCTTCAATAATTCCCGGAATGCCCAAGATAACGGAGGAAGTTCCTTCACAGGAGAGTGCGATGTGCTTTTCCTCCGCAATATTCTGCAGACGCATCGTTACCTGCTGGGCTACGGCAAGCAGGTCAAGCGGCTCTTTCTGTGCTGAAATGGAATTTTCGTCCATTTGCGAGAGCTTGATAATATCGTTTACAAGGGTAATCAGGCGGCCGGTTTCATCATAAATACTTTTAGCAAAGCGGGGAATGTCCTCATTGCGAACTAGGCCGTTGGCCAGAATCTCGGAAATACCGTAAATAGAAGTCAGCGGTGTTTTAAGTTCGTGGGATACGTTAGAGGTAAATTCCCTGCGCATGGCTTCGCGCTGTTCGCGCTCGGTGATGTCCAGCAGCATAATCACTGCGCCTGAAAGCGTCTTATCTACGGTTACCGGATTGGCAAAAAGCTGGTATACACGGTTGTTTTCTTCAAATTCCTCCTGACAGTGCCGGCCCTGCATTGCTTCCTGTACGGCGCGGTTGAATACGGTATTTTGGCTCAAGGTAAAGATGCTGTTGTCGGGTGCCGCGCCGCCGAGCCCGAGCATCAGCAGGGCGCTGGAATTGTAAAGCAAAATTTCCCCGGATTTTCCGGCCACGATAAAGCCCTCAGCCATATTTTCGGTAATGGCACGGAACTCCTCCTGCTTTCTCTTTAAATCGGTCATCTGCCGCTGAATGAGCTGATTCTGGCGGCTGATGCGATGCAGCAGCGGCGAAAGTTCCTGGTATTCTTCTCCCAGATGGGGATTTTCCGGATCAATGTCCAAAATCGGGCGCATGATTTTTTTGGAAAGTGCAAAGGCCAAACATAGGGAAAGTACAAAGATTACGGCAATAATAATGATCAGCGGCTGCAGCATGCTCAGTGCTAAGATCCAGGCGGGATACTGCAGGCTGGAGAGGCGGATAACAGATCCGTCGGAGAGACGCTGTGCACAGGCCAGGGAGCGCTGGGTAAAGGATACGGCGTATTCGTGCTGCCCGAAGCCGGATTCAAAGGCGCTGCGAACTTCTGCATTCTGTGAAATATCGCCGACTTCGCCGGAACTATAGAGTACGGAACCGTTAGGAGCAAGCCATACGATTTGATTTTGACTGGAAACACCGGCTAAATATTCTTCGCCCGAAGCTTCGATCCCTGAGGCGATAAAAGCCAGCTCGTTCTGCATTTCCTCGGCCAGCTGATCGTTAAAATGGCTGTAAAGAACCCCTAAAATCAGAATTACGCACAGCAGCAGCGCTGCCATGGACGCCAGCAGAATACTTCGGAAAATTTTTTCGGTCATAGAATAAGTCCTCCCTATGCTATCAGTATACACATTTTTTATGCATACGGCAAGGGGTTTGCGGCCGTGTTCGCAAGCGGGAAATGATTGACAAAATTTTAAAAAATTTTTAATTTAGGATTGACATTTACAAAATAGAATGGCAAAATAATGGAAGAGGTGATATAGAATGAAAAAAATCTCAATCCTTGTTACCATTGTACTTTTGGTTATGGTGTTTGGGGGAATTTCTATACCCGCAGCGGCCATAAGCGACAACCTGGTTTCCGCAGCCGCCAGTGATTTTGAAACTTCCGCGGTTCCAAGTGAGTGGAAGTGCCCGTATGGAGGTTCACTGTCGATTTCCAGTGAAAGAAGTTATACGGGAAATAAATCTTTAAAATTTACCGGGCGCAGCCAAACATGGCATTCACCGGCGTTAAATATCTACGATATGGTGAAAGCGAATGGGCCGGGACGTTATGAGATCAGCCTATATGTTGCGGCGAATGCAATCCCGGATCAATCCTATATAGGAGGAAGATTGATTGTACGGGGAACGAAAGCTAATTCTTTTATAAAACTCAATCCCGACGGCAATTATTATGCTAATGTAAGCGGTTTTGTTATTGTATCCAGTAATTTGTTTTATCAATATAAGGGTTACATTGATGTATCCGCAGGAGATATTGCAGATACTACAGGCACTTTTAATGTTATTCTGGATACCTTACCCGTTGTTGAAGGACAAGTGCTGTATATAGATAACGTGTCTATTCGATATTATGAGGATTCTTATGAAACATTGCCCGTTACGCCGAATGCAAAAAATATTGTGATAGGTGAAGAAGCATATATATATACCAGCGCTACTTCCGTATCCTTTTATTCATCCAACCCAGATGTAGTAGAAGTGGATCAAAGCGGTAAAATAACGGGAATTACTCCCGGTACAGCTACGATTACCGCATATTCCGGAAATGCCGCGGGATATTGTCAGGTAACGGTTTCCCTGCCGAATAGCCCCACGCCGGGAATTATCAGCGGCAACAGTTATTATGTAAAAAACAGAACGACAAATTTATATGTACATACCTTGCAGGATAACAGTGTGGCGGAAAACATATTTTATTCGCATTATTCGCAGCGGTATACCTTTGTTTATGAAGGCAACGGCAAATACAAGATTCATCAAAAAGACCAAAGCAATAAAATATTTTCCGGTACGTCTATGAATTTTAATTCGTCAGACCGTTGGTATGTTGTTCGGCAGTTTGATAATTCATACAGGCTTATTAAATGCAATAGTCAATCGGCGTATTCTTCTGTTGGCATACAGAATACAACTGCGGGAACGGCTCTTACTATGCAACGAGTAACCGCAGCGGATAACAAATGGTATTTAAAAAATGAATCCGTAAATTTTACTGGAACACAGTATTTTGGCGCTTCTTCCACGCGGTATGGAACGGAATCAATTTTGGGCCTGAGTCACACAGATAATTGTAGTTATGGATTTAGAGGGTCTGCAACGTTAAGTGCGGATACATTTCTAAATGCAGTTACAGAACCATATCCTGTTTCAGGTACCATTGAGAGTAATTTAAATAAGCAAATACTGTTTAATCGTCAAAATAGCGAAGCTACTAAACAGGATTTTATGTCAAAATCTATTTATCATATCAATAAAGATAATATTGATGATGTAGATTTTATGCTGTTTGTCGGTCATGGTAAAGATGCAATGTTACATTTTGATTATGGTCCAAATGGAGAAAAACACTCGGATGATATTGATAACCACTTTTTGCCGGAATTTATGTTTAGCGAGGCAAGGTTCGGTTACGGCAGCGCCCGAACGAAATGGGTGTGCGCATATACTTGCAACTATTTAACAGAATCACAGGAGATATTGAAAACAAGAATGCAGGGATGTAATATTGTTATGGGATATACTTCTCAATCATATTTAACTACAGAACAAATGCAAGTATTTGGAGATTATCTGACAGAAGGAATGCCGATTATAGAATCTTATTTTGAAGCTGGAAAAGTTCATAAGAACTATCGGGATTGGCCGGCACACTTGACGGTGATGTATGTTGCAGAAGCGCAGTTTGATACGATTTATAATTATTATCCCAATGCAGGAACTTATGAGACGGAAGAAATTAAATTTGAAACAAGAATTGTTCAGAGGGGGATATAAGATATGAAAAAAAAGCTTGTTTTATCAATGTCAGCAATTGTTTTAATAGTATGTATAACGGTGGGCATATGGTTGCTTGTTGGAGGACGAAAGACTATTACACCTATTATATTTGATGAAGAGCTATCTTTTTCACCAAGTTTACCTGAAGTTATAGAAAATCAAATTCCGCAGGAAACTATTGATGCTGTGTTTGGTAAAGAAATAAATCTTTACAAAATTGTTTCTCGCCGAATAAATGGATATGATGAAGACTTGCTGGAAAAATTTCAAATGGAAAACTATAGTGTATCCGATGATCCGGAAGACTATATTACTACCTATAAAACAGCAGATAAAAGGCTTCGTATCTATAATGACGGTTCATTTACGTTTTCGCTTACACGGATTTCTGTAGATGAACCGCTAACTGTATCTTTTGACGAGTTAAAAGTAATGGCAGAGGAATATTTGGAAAGCAAAGATTTGCTTCCTGAAAATTTTTATCAACAAGGCTATACAAAGTCAGAAGTATCGAGCGGCGGTGAAACAATCGTTCCCCGCATGGGGCCAAGTTTTGTACGTAAAATAGATGGATATACGGTTTATGGAAGTTCTTTTATTGATACGGATTATGATAATCAAGGATTGCGGAGTATTTATTCTATTTATTCTGATTATGTGTTTGATAGAGTTGCACAGACGATTAGCTTTGAAGACGCTTATTCATTGATGCTTGGAAGAGGTAAACATGTGCAAAATTCTTATAAAGAACAATTATCAGGAGAAGTAGATAAGATCATATTAAACAATGCGCGATTGGCGTACTATGATGTAGGGAGGAAAGGAACGCATATTCTGCCGTGCTATATTTTAGAAGGCATAGCCTATGCAGGTGAGGAAACAACAGAATTCCAATCCTGGGTTATGGCTATTCCCCAGAGTATGACGACGAGGTGATTTTATGAAAAATCACATGTATATAGCTGCTGCGATTTTGCGTTGAGCCCGGCGCGGCCGTTTTTTGGTTTAATCGGCGGCTTTTTGCGGCGCCAGGTTTAGCGGTATTTTATCCGTTTTTGAATGGCCGGAAGTGTTTTTGGCGGTTTTCCGCTGCATAATTTTCCGGGCGGGAATCGGATTTTTTTAAAATAGAACTCCTTGCGGTTTTGAAAGATAAAAGCCTGGCGGTGCAGCGTGCAGGATATTTGAAATTTTTAAACAAGAAATATTTTTTTGGAGGCGGATAGGCTGGATGGTAAAATGTATAGCTTAATCAAATTACAACAAAACGGATGATTTAGGGCATACTATCTTCTTTTCGGCTTTTTTACCTTCTTTTTCGCTGGGATAAAATCCACCGATTTCTGCCGGCTGACGATTAGGCTTCAGGCATTTTCAGCACTCTGTTTCGGTTAAAAAACAAGGTGTATCAGCGGTTTACTTCCGGATTTTCCGTGCGCTTTAGAATGTAATCAATGCTGACTTTGTAGTAGTCGGCCAGTACAAGCAGGCTTTCGGTAGGCGGAATTCGCTCGCCGGTTTCAAGTTTGGAAAGCAGCGCTTGTTCAATGCCCGTTTCCATTTGCAGCGCCAGTTGTGTAAGACCGTGTGCCTTTCGTAATTTTCTTAGATTTGTTTCCATTCTGTCACCTCTATATGACAGTATGGCATATTTTTATGTTGACATTTATGACGTTTCGTCATAACATATAAATTAGATGTTTTTTCACATTTTTCAACAAAAGAAGTAGAATGAAAGGGGATTTTTAAGGTATGGTACAAATTTCCTGTGCGTGGTGTTTTTTGGAAGGACTGCAAGGCGGAGACTTGCAAAATAGAGGAACAGCCGCCCGTTTATACGCTTGAAGCAGTAAATTTTTCTACAGAAACACGTTTGGCGCAGCTGTTGTTTTTTGAGGAAAAAAGGTACCGCATCGTTCGTTATAAGGCAGCGCAGAATCAAACCCAACCCGTTTACGGCCCCTGGATAAAACGAGGCAAAACGCTTAAAAGAACGATAACACTTACAAACGCTGTGTTAGAGGCGCTGCCGCAGAACCCGGATGCGCTGATTCGGGATGCCGCCTTTGAAATTTTACAGGACGATATCAATATTCCCCGCCCTTCCTGGTTTTTGCGCAGGCAGTGCGGGGATGATTTCCATGCGGAGCTGTTAAAAAAAGAATAGGAAAAGAATCATTGCGGGCCGAAGAGACGGACGCATGCGATCAGCGCTCCTGAACGCCGCAGCAGGATGGTTGGTAAAAAAGAAAAATTGGGGATTGAAAAAGAAAAGCAAATAGAATATAATGTGTGTGGAATCATTTATTTTATACTGCTGCTTGCCTTAGAAAGGAGAAAAAGCGATGAAAAAGAAACTTTTCACCTGCGCCGCCGTTGTGCCGGCCGCGGGCGTTTGGGGTTACAGCCGGCGCGTGGTATCAATTTATCCGAATACAGGCACCTATAAAACAGAGAACGTTATGTTGCAGGGAAGAAGGGGTAAATATGAATAAAAAATTTTTAATAACAGGGGGCGCAGTTGCGCTACTGGTTTGTGTGGCAGTGAGCAGCTTTTTCTTGATATCTCATAACAATAGAATTGAACCTATTGTATTTCCGGAGGAGCTTTCTATTCATCATAGTTTACCGGAAACGATTGAAAATCAAATTCCGCAGGAAAAAATTGAAGAAATTTTCGGGAAAGAATTAAATATTTATAAAATCATTTCACCCCAAATGACCGAAAAAACGAATCACCTTTTGAAAATTTTTGAAATGGAAAATTATAGTATTACAGAGTATACCTATAGTACGGACTATGACACTGCGGAAAAAAGGCTTACAATGTATCCGGATGGTTCTTATTCATTTAATTATAAAAGGGATTTAAGAGAGTCTGTAAACTTTACACTGGAAGAGTTAATTCCGATTGCAGAAAATGATTTAACGGAACTTGGTTTGATGCCGGATAATTTTTATCAAGGCGGTCAAAGCGGCTATCGGCTATCGGATGGAGAAACCGAACCAATCGTTCTTAGTTTTGGGCCGAGTTTTTATCGGGAAATAGACGGTTATACGGTATACGGAAGTTCTTTCATACGTACAGAATATGATAATCAGGGATTACTCGAAATTTTTGCCAGGTATTCGGATTATACATTTGACAGAACCGTTACTGCGCTTGATTTTGAGGAAGCTTATTCCTTAATTCGAAGCGAATATGCACAAAATAGTTTTGAAGATCTTACAATAGGTGAAATTGATAAAATTATTTTGGACGATGTGCGATTGGTTTATTATGATACAGGGGATATTTCGGATCCCGGAACGCATATTCTGCCTTGTTATGTTTTTGAGGGGATGGCTTATTCGGGAGAGGAAACAACAGAATTTCAATCTTGGGTTATGGCTATTCCCCGGAGTATGACGACGGAATAAAGCTTTTAGAGAAATGCCGGCGGAATATACTTTTGGCTGTTTTCCTTTATCAGAGGGCGACCGGCACCCCTTACAAGGAGAGCCGGAGTGGTTGTGATACAAAGCACAGGACTTTGAATATAAATTTTGGATCACTTAAAACAGCAGAAAAAATTTTTCGATGTTAAAGTATGTTGAAATATCTGTTTAGACTTTTCCCGTTGTAAAGTATGTTAAATGATCGCTTTTTTTGTTTTCCCGCTTAAAAGTCCTTGAACATATTCGCCTTCGGCTCCCCTTGTGAGGGGAGCTGTCACCGCAGGTGACTGAGGGGGAGTAGATGACATTACAGCGCGTTACTCTCTCCCTCAGTCTACCAGCTCCCGCCTCAGAGGGAGCCGGGGGAGAGACTTTTATGAGAGGGCGCGGTTTATGACCGGATCTTTTCTTTCTGTGCAAACAGTCTGCGCTCGCCGTCTGCGATCTCTTCTAATCCTGAAGAATCGGGATCGTTAATGATGCGGATGATTTGATGTTTGATGCCGTTGTTGGGAGGATTGAGAATATGCTGGGCATGAAATACGCTTACCTGATAGACTGGATCCACCGCTAAAAAAATTCCTACTGCTCCGGCCCAGCCGAAGTCCGAGGGAATACATCCTTCCCGCGGACAGCGCAGCCCCAGGCCATAGCCGTAATCGGAATGCCAGAAATCCCTGTGAGTAATATCGTTCAGCCGGTCCGTCTGCATCAGCCGGATCGTTTCTTTTTTCAGAATACTGTCGCCTCTGCGCAGCGCTTCTAAGAATTTCATATAGTCCTCCACTGTGGAAATACAGCCTGCGCCGCCGCTTTCATACATGCTGCCCAGCTTATAGCGGCGGATCTGTTTACCGCAGTTTTCCGCTGCGTCTTTTTCATTATTGAAATAATATTGGGGGGCAATGGTATCCAGCTCCTCTTCCGGCAGTAAAAAGGTAGAATGATGCATACCCAGCGGATCAAAAATATTTTGTTTTACGTACTGTCCGAAATTTTGACCGGTCAGTACTTCGATCAGTCCGGCCAGGACATCGTGTTCAAAGCCATAGCTCCAATGTGCCCCCGGTTCGAACAGCAGCGGTTCCTGCGCCAGATAAGCGACGGTTTCCCGTGTAGGACATCTGCCGTCCGTATCCTTTTTTGCTTTTTGCAGAGAGGCGCACAAGGGATCGTAGCCGAACCCCGCCGTCATTTGAAACAGATCCTGGATCAGGATCTGTTTTGTAGCTTTTTGCGGTCCGGTTGGCGTTTGCACTGTCATTTGTGCGAATTCGGGCATGTATTCGGATAACGGATCCTTTAGGGAAAAATATTTTTTTTCATACAGCTGCATAGCCGCCGCGCAGGTAAGGGGCTTGGAGGCGGAGTATACATTGTAGCGTTCTTTGCCGGTGAGAGGACGTTTATCCTCCAGGCTGGCGTATCCGTTCTGGTGCCGGTAGAGGCATTGACCGTTTTTATAAACAATGCAGTCGTATCCGGGAACGCCCATTTTTAAAAAGCTGTCAAGAAACGCGGTTAGTTGTTTTTCCATAGGTTCTCCCTTTATTACTAAGAACTGTTTTTAAAGACGGTTTTGTGACAAACTCCAGGTTTTTCAGCGTATTGTTACCGAAAGCTGAGAAGGAGAGATCAGCTGTGCAGTGATCTCGGTACCCAGAGCGGAGCTCAGTACGACAACCGGCTGCAGATCGTAAGTACCGGGTTCCTTTTGCAGCAGGGAGAGACGGATGATTACGTCATTTTGGTCGATTTCATTCAGGCTGGAGGCAGGTCCCGTTAAAGTAACGGTAGCCGTTAGGTTGATGACGCCGTCTGCGGTGATCCGGCGGGTCACGGAGCCGTTGGAGATGCTGGCGGTAAGGCCGGGCGTCAGACCGGATACGGTGATGGAACGCTCCACGGTAACGCTTTGCTGGGCTTCAATGATATCGATCTTTGCCGTTGGATTTTGCCCCGGAACTAAAGAGATTCCCTCCGGCAGGCTGAAGGTGAGCGGCGCTTCGGTAAAAGCGGCGTCTTTGCCGGTAAGATCAATCGGTACGGGGGAGACGGAAGAAATTTTTTCTATTGCGTCCTTATGGCCGCAAATGCGAACCTTTTCCGCAGAGATGCCGTTGAATTGATATCCCTGTGCTAAAAGATCGGTATTGGCTACTGCGTTTTCAAGGGCAACGGGAACTTCTTTGACCGTTTGGATATCCATGTCGGCAGTAATGCGTATGCCGTTGAAGCGGATAGTATTGCCATTTTCGTCTTCAAAATGGCAAATTGAGGAGACAATATCCCCGTCGCTTAAAGAGGAGAGATCTACATCTACTACCGCGCTGGTAATACGGTCCACATAATAGCTGGCGCCTGTAATCGAAACGGTTTCGGGATACTCCGGCTGCAGGGAGATTAAATTAGAGGCCAATTCGTTCGCAGTTCGGATGCTTACCGGAACATCCTTGGAAACAAGTTTGTCAATAGTCAGGTTGACACTGGCAGGGGTGACGGAAACCAGACTTACATCACCGATATTATTAAAAGAGATGATCACCGGAAGGCTGTTGGCCCCCTCTTTGGTCACTTTTGTCAGATCAATGCTGGCGGAAATCGTATTTTCATTGATGAATTTGTAATCCGAGTGCGCTACGCTTACCTTTACCGTAACGGTAATGGGATTGGCGGAAAGATCATCTCTTGGAATCAGCCCGCGTGAGGCCAGTTCATCGGCGCCATTGGCGGTAACGGTGATCTCTGCAATATTTTTCGTCCGCGCCGGGTTGGTTTCCGTAATAACAAAATTCCATAAAATTACTGCGAATATGAGGGATAATATCTTAAGAACCAAGTTGTTTGTCAGATAGGACCGCAGCGGCCGTGCGGATTTTTTATTCTTCTGCGGAGGTTGAATCGTCGGTGTCATTTGCAGCATCTCCTTTCCCGAAGAGTTTGGTAAACAGCTTTACATATAAAGGCTGTGCTTTGGCTTTTGTTTGCTCGGTATAGGTTTCCGTAAGCAGCTTGCGCAGCATTTCCAGATCCAGATAGCGCTGGAAGCTGCCGCCGTGCGCTGCGGAGATAACGCCTGTTTCTTCACTGACGACGATTACCAGTGCGTCGGACTGTTCGCTCATGCCCAGTGCCGCCCGATGCCGTGTACCCAGGGATTTTTCGATATTATTATTTTCCGAGAGCGGAAGGAAACAACCCGCGGCAACGACACGTGAGCCGGTAAGGATCATAGCACCGTCATGCAGAGGGGTGTTGGGCTCAAAAATGTTTTCGATCAGCTCCGCTGAAATCTGGGCATCCAGCGTTGTACCGGTAGCGATGATGTCCTTTAAATCCGATTTTTTTGTAAGGACTATCAGCGCGCCTACACGCCGCCGGGAAAGATTGTCGGCGACCTTTACCAGTTCATTGACATTTTTTTCGGCGTCCAGGTCTTCTTCTATGGTGTCAAAAAAATGGCCCCGTCCCAAGTTTTCAAAGGCACGGCGAAGTTCGGGCTGAAACATGATTACAAGAATGATGACGCCCGAAGTAAAGATAGAACTGAGCATCCAGGTGATGGTGGGCAGGCCCAGCCAGGAGGCTACGGCCAGTGCAATGATAAGCAGCGCCAGCCCTTTCAGTACATGGATGGCCTTGGTATGCTTGAAAAATTTGAGCACCTGATAGATGATTACCGTCATAATGGCGATATCCAGCACGTCAAACCAGCTGATGTTTGCAAGCAGGCTGTTGGAAAAAGCCTGGCCGATGCTGCTGAAAAAATCACTCATAAAACTGCCTCGCAATTCAAAAATTACTACTCTATTATCATAACACATTTAGCCTAAAAAAAAAAGAACTAAATTTATTCTGCTTGACATCCGTGCGGAAAAGCGTATAATATGCTTTTGAAATTGAGAATCATTTTTAATTTTTAACCGGAGAGGATGAACATTTTGCCGCGCAGTTATCATACCAAACAGAAGGATGAAATTCTTCAGGTCATAAAGCAAAAGGGGGATACACATTTTACCGCGGAGGAGATCGCCGTTTCTTTAAAGAACGCAGGCAGTACGATCGGCCTTTCTACCGTGTATCGGCAGCTTGACACCATGGTGAAAGAAGGCACTTTGCGCAAATATCTCTCCAGTGCGGGGGAGAGTGCGTGCTATCAGGTCTCCGAAAGCTGCGGAGAGCATTTTCATTTAAAATGCGTAGCCTGCGGAAAACTGGAGCATCTTGCCTGTTCTCATTTGGATGGAATCAGGGAGCATGTGATCCGGGAGCACGGCTTTTTGATTGACAGCTCACGTACTGTATTTTACGGAATCTGTAAAGAATGCGGGGAAAAGTAATTGCGGAGGATCATTTTATGTTTACTGGCGGTAAGTCTTGCTGTTGGGTGTGCGCCGCAGGAAGAAAAAAGCGGAAAATTGCAGATTACTGCCACGCTTTTTCCGCAATATGATTTTTGCCGGCAGATCGCCGGTGAAAGAGCAGAGGTAACGCTGCTGCTGCCGCCGGGCATGGAAAGTCATAACTATGAGCCCTCGGTCAGCGATATCCTTTCGATTACAAAAAGCAATCTGTTCGTATACACCGGCCCTTATATGGAAGCATGGGCGCAGACAGTCATCGAGGGATTGGACGACAGTGTGCGCGTGGTAGATGTTTCGCAGGACATTGCGCTTTGTGAACACGAGGACCATGAAGAACATGCGCATGCCCATGAAGAGCAGGAAGAAATGGATCCGCATATCTGGACCGATCCGCTGCGGGCGGTTATGATGGCGGAAAATATTTTAACCGCCTTGTGTGAGGAAGATCCGAAAAACAGCGGCTATTATACCGGACGCGCCGAGGCGTATATCGCACAGCTCCATGCGCTGGATGAAGAGTTTTCGGCGGTTGCCGCTCAACTCAAGAGCCGGGTGCTCTGCCATGGCGGCCGGTTTTCGATGACGTATTTTGCCCGGCGCTATGATTTGACTTTTATTGCCGCCTTTGATTCCTGTTCTTCTCAAGCCGAACCCAGCGCCGCGCGGGTGATTGAGATGATTCAGCAGGTCAGGGAGCAAAAGCTGCCGGCTGTGTTTTATGAAGAACTGACGCAGCCCAGAATCGCACAGGTGATTTCCGAGGAGACTGGCGCGGAACTGTTGCTGCTGCATACCTGCCACAATGTTTCTAAAAAAGAACTGGAGGAAGGTGTGACGTATCTTTCCTTAATGCAGGGGAACCTTGAAAATTTAAAAAAATATGTAAGGATGCAACAAAATGATTGTTAAAGCAGAAGAACTTACCGTAGCCTTTGGCGGTGTGGAGGTGCTGAGCAATGTTTCCTTTTCCGCAGAAAAAGGCGAATATATTTGTATTGCAGGGCGCAATGGTTCCGGCAAAAGTACGCTGATCAAAAGTCTTTTAGGTCTGGTGCCTAAAAAAAGCGGAAGCGTGACCTTTGCGCCGGAGGCCGGAAGAATCGGTTATTTGCCGCAGCAAAGCGGCATTGAAAAGAATTTTCCGGCTTCTGTGTGGGAAACAGTGCTCTCGGGTTGCCTGAACAGCCTGGGGATGCGGCCATTTTTCTCCGGAAGCCAAAAGAGGAAGGCGCTGGAGAACATGCGCCGGCTGGATATTTTGGATATCCGCGAGAAACCGTTTTCCGTGCTCTCGGGCGGACAAAGACAGCGGGTGCTGCTGGCGCGGGCGCTTTGTGCGGCGGAAAACCTGCTGCTGCTGGATGAGCCTGTTACAGGTCTTGATCCGATCGTTACAGAGGAACTGTATCATTTGATTTATCAGATGAATCGGGAGCGCGGTTTTACGGTGCTGATGGTATCGCATGATGTAGAAACGGCTCTGAAATATGCCGGCAAGGTTCTTCACCTTGATCACAAGGTACGCTTTTTCGGCACTACGGAGGAGTATCTTCATACCGAGCTGGGCATTCATTTTACCGGGAGGTGCTGCAGGGATCATGATTGAAATTATAAAGGAAATGTTCTCCTATGCTTTTATCCTGCGGGCGTTTGCCGTAGGAATTATGGTATCCCTGTGCTCTTCGCTGTTAGGCGTTACGCTGGTATTGAAAAAATATTCCATGATCGGCGACGGCCTCTCGCATGTGGGCTTCGGTGCTATGACGGTGGCACTGGCGCTGAATACCGCGCCGCTGTATGTGGCGGTGCCGGTGATGATTCTGGCAGCATTCCTGCTGCTGCAGCTGCGGCAGAACAGCAGAATTAATTCCGACGCGGCCATTGCGCTGATCTCCAGCACTTCGATTGCTGTGGGGATTACCGCTGCTTCGCTTTCGGGGGGAATGAATACGGACGTATATAGCTATATGTTCGGCAGCATTTTGGCTGTAACCAAGAGTGACGTTGTGATTTCCGCTCTTCTGTGCAGCGCCATATTGCTGGTATTTCTTTTATGCTATCACCGTATTTTTGCCGTTACTTTTGATGAAGACTTTGCCCGGGCCTCCGGCACAAAGACCCGGCCCTTCAACCTGCTGTTTGCCCTGCTTACGGCAGCAACCATTGTGGTGGGCATGCGGGTAATGGGAACGATGCTGATCTCGGGTTTGGTCATTTTCCCGGCTATTACCAGTATGCGTGTGTGCAGAACCTTCCGCAGCGTAATGCTTTGCTCGGCAGGTGTTTCTGTTGCGGCGTTTCTTGTAGGAATGCTGGCCAGCTATGCGTTTTCTTATATTCCTGCCGGTGCGGGCATCGTGCTGGCAAACCTTGTGTTTTTGCTTCTGTTTTCCCTGCTTGCTAAAGTTAAAAAGCGGAATTGACGGATTTTGCCGGCTGCGGTATAATATCGGCAAAGCAGACAGTTCGAAACCATCCTGTCTTAAAACAAAACTAAGGAGAGAAAAAATGAAGATTACAGTAAAACAGCTGGTACGCGGCGCCGTTATAGCGGCACTCTATGCCGGTATTACCATTTTTACGGAAGCAATTTCTTTTGGGCCTGTTCAGTTTCGGGTATCCGAGGCCTTGACGCTGCTTCCTTTTTTAATGCCCGAGGCCGTTTGGGGGCTTACTTTAGGATGCCTGATCGCTAATTTGTTCGGCGGCACTGTGCTGGACATCATTTTCGGTACACTGGCAACCTTTCTTGCCGCGCTGATTACTAAAAAAATCAAAAAACTTTGGCTGACGCCCCTGCCGGTGATTTTATGCAATGGTATTATTGTGGGCGCAGTGATTACTTTGGGTACGTATGAATTCAATTTTTCGGCGTATGCCGCTACGGCGTTCAGTATTGCCGTAAGCGAAACGATAATTTGTTATTGCGGGGGAATTCCGTTGCTGGTAGGCCTGAATCAGCTGGCAAAAAAATTTAAAATTTTTAAATAATACCGGAAAATGTTACAAAAATATGTTTCATAATTTACAAAATGTTAATAAAACACGCAAAAAAAATATTGAATTCCTGTTGACAAAGTGTTATAATCATAGAGCAGTGTGTACTATACTATAGTGCGCAAAAAAATTTAAGGAGGAAACACCTACATGAGAAAGGCTCTCAAATTTTCATTTGTGGCTGCACTTGTAGCTCTGCTTTTTTCAACGGCTGTTGCCTGCGGCGGAAACGGTGACGACGGAAGTCCGACACCTACACCTGCTGACGGCACTTCTCTTACCGGCGAAAATTTCACCAAGCAGGGCGAAACGTACAGCTTCTATTCCTGGCAGTATAATTCGGAAAATCCGTATGCAGGGGATGATGAACGCAATCAGCAGATGCGTGAAAGAGTGGAAAGACTCCAGAACGAATACGGTATTACCATTCAGTTCGTCACGCAGAACAGCGGCAGCGTTTTGCTTCAGTCTGCTTTCCAGGGCATGCCTGAGATTACCGGCATGAAGGAGGGCGGTCTGCATACGATGATGGATACATATCTGTATCAGAACGTTCCCGGTACTTGTCTGACGCCTCTTTCGGATCATTCTGACGTTTATGACTTCAACAATGAAAATAAGTTTAACGTATATTCACAATATGATCTTTGCGAATATAACGATAAGCTTTGGTATTTCATTCCGATTGAGCTCGGTGTTCACTTTGAGTGCGGAGGCAACGCCCTGGTATTCAATAAAAAATTGGTAGAAGCCAACGGCTATTCCGCTGAGACCATTTATGAGTGGGTCAATAATGGGGAATGGACTTGGGATAAGTTCGAAGAAGTCTTAATAGCCTGCACCAACAGAGATCAAGGTATCTGGGGCATTCAGCGCGGTAACGAGGCACTGGTTATGTGGTCTCTTGCCAACTCCAACGGAACTGAGTTTGTTACGCTTGAAACACATGCCGACGGATCCAAGCAGGATAGCTTCGTTTATACCGGCGATAAGGGCGAACGTCTGATGGCGGCATATGATGAGTTTATCAAGCTTGCCAATACGCTTCAGGTTATGGATACTACGTATTATACCCTCACGGATAAAACTCCTCTTGAGAATTTCCAAAAGGGCAGCGTTGCTTTCTATTATAACGGCTATTCCACCAACGCTCTGCAGGAGATCTCCAAAATGGAAGAAGATTATGGTCTGGTACCGTGGCCGAAGGGACCCAACAATGTTGCCAATGAAAACAAGTATTATTCCTTCTATCCGCATCTGAATCCCTATTGCGTATTCCGGAATGAAACGGGAAATGTAAAGGGTGCTGTACAGATCCTTTGTGAACTGTATACGCCGATCTATGATGCGAACAGCGAGGATGCACCGGCTCTGTATGAGTCCGAGCGTCAGCAGTTTACCCGTGATGAGGAGTCTGCCAAGAACTTGGATCTGGTAGAAGCCAATAAAGAGCATTTCCGTGTGTTCATGTATTCCAAAGCACCTTGTACGATCGGAAAAGCTACTCAAATCAGAGACGTTCTCTTTGGTAAGGGCGAGGATGATATCCTGGCACAGACCACTTCAGCAAGACAGTACTTTGACGGTATTGCAAATGCGGTGAACCAGGCGATCTATGAGCGTTCTCCCTATACCTGGAAGTAATGCGATCTTTCTTTTAAATATGAAAAGCGGTAAGAGGTTCTTGCCGCTTTTTGTTTTCTGCAGCAATCCTTTTTTTATAGAGGGGGGACGGCCTATTTCTCTGCTCCTGGGGAACAAGAATCACAGCTGTCTGCATACAATAACAGCGGGTGATGTTTTATGAAAGTGGCAATAACCTGTCAGCGCGGGCATATTCCTGTCAATTACATTCGGTGGATTAAGCAGGCTGGGTTGGAGCCTGTAGTCATTAGCCGTATGCGGGATATCCGCAGATTGAAAGATGCAGAGGGGATTCTCTTTTCCGGCGGCGGCGATCTGTGGCCGCATTTTTATTCTGCTGAAAAAGTCGGCAGCGGTTTTGACTTGTACCGGGATATCTTGGAATATCATATTTTTCAGCAGCGCGGCGAACGGGCGGTCTTGGGGATTTGCCGGGGAATGCAGATCGTCAATGTATTTTTAGGCGGAACACTTATGGATATGGCAGAGCCGCAGAAGCACAGCGGTGAAAAATTTCATTTTGTTCAAACTACGGCTTCTTCACGGTTGCGGCGGGTATTAGGGGAGCAGCCCCGTGTCAATTCTGCACATCATCAAGCAGTGGCGCGGCTGGCGCCTTCGTTAACCATAGCGGCCTATTGCCAAAGTGTTCCTGAGGCGGCAGAGGGAAAGAATCTGCTGTTGGTGCAGTTCCATCCTGAGCGTATGAACAGTCGTCCGCTCGGCCGGTTCTGGAAGGTGTGGCTCTGCACCGGAAAGCCAACGGCAAAAAAACAGATATTTTGACCGATGGTTTCGGGTATATTCCTTAAAAACCTCTCATACGTTTTAGGGAGGTGTTGAATGATGACAGATAGCTTGATTGTTTTAAATAGCAATGAACATTTCGGCGGTGAAGGATTTTTTAAATTTGAAAACGGTTATCGCAATATGACGGTTTGCTTTCAAAAAATTTCACGCGGCGGCCGGTATATGTGGGCGGCGGTCGATACGGGACTTGTTTGCGGTGAGTTCCCTTCGGGGAAAACGGTGTTTTCTGTGCCGTCTGTCTTAAGCAGAAAGCCTAAAAAGTGTGGGATATTTTTAGTAGAGGACGGCAAAGCGTATCCTGTTTTGACCTCAGGAGCGCAAAATGAGATTTTGGCAGAGTTCTGCCGGCAAAATCAATTGGAAGCCGGGGAGGTTCCTGCAGCACCGGCAGCGGCTTTCGCAGAAGATAGTCCTGAAAATAACGCGGACGCAGCAGTTCAGACGGAACAGATTTTGGAGGTAAAGCCGGAAGAGGCGGAGAACACCTCTGGGGATGAGGGAGGATCTATTTCAGCACAGAAGGCGGAAACCGTGCAGGAGGAAGCTTCGGCGGTATTTTCGGTTCCGCGGCAGGAGCCGAATACTTATTGGGACTGCAATGAGGCCTCCTTTTTAAAAATGCTGGAGGAAAATCCGGAAGAAGAAGAAATGAATCTTTTGATTCCCGGCTCCAAATGGGTACGGATCCGTGAAGATGACGTTGCATATATTATGGGCATTATCTATGATGAAGACGGTACACCGATGTATCTTTGTTATGGCTTTCCTGAACCGTGGAGTGAAAATCCTCCGGAGAATTTGGAGGGATACAGCCAGTGGATCCCCCTGGATTGCGCGCATCCTCATGATCAGGGATATTGGGTGATTTATATCAATGCAAAAACCGGAGAAAGAGTGCGCTGAAGCGCTTTATATATTTTGTGCCGGCACGGCTTGGTTTCAGGCGTGCCGGTATTTTTTTTGATTTGGCGATGCCGCATGTGCCGGCAAGCTCAGGTGTGTACGGGGGGATGGTTTATATTTTTGGGGACGGTTCCTCAGAAGCATAGACTTTTTGGGCTGTACAAGCGGCGAGGAGATGGCGGCACGATATGTTTCTTATTGTTTATGTCTATGATCATAACGTCCCTATGCCGGAGTATTTAAAGAACACACATGAAAGGTTTTTGATATTTTCAGAAAAAAACAGCTCCCATTGCCTGTAGTCAGAATTTTTTCTCCTTTGCATGTTGTTTTTACGGAGGATGCACGTTGTCGTATCATTGAAAGCACGTATGTGCATGTCAGGAAGAACGGTGATGTGAAAGTGTATTCTATTCTTTTCTTTTTGAAGGATGCAATCACAATGATTGTACGGTGGGTATGCATCCTACTGATTGGGGCCTTTTGCATATGGGGCGGATAAAATCGAAGATCGTATGCGTGCAATACTGCAAAAATTTCCGGTTTGCTGCAGAAGCCGGCTTTTTTTGTGTTCGCCTTCGGTAGAAGGAAGCTATGGCTTAGACTGAAAAATTTTTCTGGAATCGTTTTGTTTGCCGTTCGGTATCGCTTTAAAGTCTAAAAGGTAAAATCTGCTGAAAATTTGTGTTAAAAATGTGAAAAAAATCGCTTGTCGAAAAAAAGAAATTATGATATGCTACGTATATAATTTTTCTTTTAAGAAGGTTTTTTATGCAGATTCTGAAGGATAAAATTATAAAAGAGGGAAAGGTGCTGCCGGGCAATGTGCTTAAGGTGGACAGCTTTCTGAATCATCAGCTTGACATGGCGCTTTTTTCCGCCATGGGCAGGCAGCTTGCCGCACTTTTTTCCAATGCGGGCGTTACAAAGATCCTTACCGTGGAGGCCTCGGGAATCGGTCTTGCGTGCATGGTATCGCAATATCTTGGCTGCGTTCCGGTGGTGTTTGGCAAAAAACATAAAACGCTGAATCGGGATGCCAGTGTATACAGCACTCCGATTTTTTCTTTCACGCATAATACCCAATATGAGGTTACCATTGCGCGTCGATTTCTTTCAGAAAAGGACAAGGCACTGATTGTTGATGATTTTTTAGCCAACGGTGAGGCTGTACACGGCCTTATGGATATCCTTTCCCAGGCCGGTGCTTCTCTTGCAGGGATAGGCATTGCTGTGGAAAAGGGCTTTCAGGGCGGCGGGGACAAGCTTCGTGCCCGGGGGATTCGGGTAGAATCTTTAGCTATTATTGACCGCATGGATGAAACGGGGATTGTATTCCGTCCATAGTTTGTTTTTTAGAGGTTCCTATTCTATACTATGCAATATTTTTGCCAAAAGGCAAGGAGGAATAATAATGAAAAAGTTTGTTGTAATGCTGATGGCAGTATGCCTGCTTTTTGCGGCAACTGCATGTAACGGCACCACAAACGAAGCTGGAGGAGACGATGAGTTTAAAATCGGTATCATCCTGCTTCATAACGAAACGGTTGGCTATGATAAAAATTTCATAGACGCGATCGAAGCTGCTGCGGATGAATTGGGATTAAAGGATTCTCAGATCATCTACAAAAAGGATATCCCTGAGGATTCCAAGTGTTATGATGCCTGCGTAGAACTTGCCGAAGAGGGCTGTGATGTTATTTTTGCCGACAGTTTCAGCCATGAGGCTTTTGTGATTCAGGCAGCGAAGGAATACCCGAATATTCAGTTCCTGCATGCTACCGGCCAGAACGCTGTTATCGAGAATCTGCCTAATTTCCACACTGCTTTTGCGGATATCTATCAAGCCAGATATCTTGCCGGCGTGACAGCGGGTCTGAAGCTGAACCAACTGATTGCTGACGGAACGATTACCGAAGAGGAAGCGAAAATCGGCTATGTAGGCGCATGGCCCTTTGCCGAGGTTATTTCCGGCTATACTTCTTTCTTCTTAGGTGCCAGAAGCATCTGCCCCAGTGCTACGATGCGTGTAACCTATACCAGCTCCTGGGCAGATTATGCCAAGGAAAAAGAAGCCGCCAACAAGCTGATTAGCGAGGACTGCGTAGTTATCAGTGAGCACGCCGATACCAACGGTTCTCCTGAAGCTTGCGAAGAGGCTATGAAAAACGGTAAAATTGCCTATCATGTTGGCTATAATATTGACTTTACCTCGGTAGCCCCCACGGCAAACTTGGTATCCTCTAAAATTAACTGGACACCCTACTTTGTGTATGCTTTCGGCAATGCGATGAAGGGTGAGGCTATTGACGTTGACTGGTGCGCCGGCTTGGAGAAGGGCTCTGTTCTTCTGATGGGTTACAATGACGCCAATGTAACGGCCGAGATGAAAGAGGAGATTAATGCGGTTTCCAAAAAAATTCAAAGCGGCGAAATCAAGGTATTTGATACCTCTACTTTTACTGTTACCCCCGAAGTGATGGAGGCGAATCATATTACTTCCGATATGTATAAGGTAGATGAAGAGGGTCACCTGACCGAGTATATGGCTGATGCGGTTGCTGACTCGGCATACACACCCGATACGCAGGTTATTAAAGACGGTTGTTTCCAGGAATCCACTGAACGTTCGGCACCGTACTTCAACGTGATTATTGACGGCGTTACTTTGGATAAAGACGCATAATAGAGCTTAAGCTGTTTAGCGGAGGGCATAAACTCTCCGCTAAACGTTTTTTTCGTTTGCTTATAAAAGGCATTGTTGAGCCAAAGCTTTTTATAAACGAATTATTTTTTGGGGAGGGGCTTTTATGGAAAACCATGCGGCAATAGAGCTGAAGGGCATTACGAAGCGGTTTGGCTCAGTAGTGGCAAATTCCAATATTTCGCTTACTGTCAACAAGGGCGAGATCCTTTCCGTTTTAGGGGAAAACGGCAGCGGAAAGACTACGCTGATGAATATGCTTTCGGGAATTTACCATCCCGATGAAGGACAAATTTTTGTAAACGGGCAGGAGGCAGTGATCAATTCCCCAAAAGATGCGTTTGAGTATAAAATAGGCATGATTCACCAGCATTTCAAGCTGGTAAATGTACTTAGCGCGGCGGAGAATATTATTTTGGGTTTACACGAAAAGGGAAGGTATAATGTGGCCAAAGCCGCGGCAAGGATCCGGGATATCTGCAAAGCCTACGGCTTTGAGATCGATCCGGCAAAAAAGATCTATGAAATGAGTGTTTCGGAAAAGCAGACGGTGGAAATCATTAAGGTGATCTATCGCGGTGCGGAGATTTTGATTTTAGATGAGCCCACTGCCGTGCTGACCCCGCAGGAAACGGTTAAGTTGTTCCAGATCCTGCGCAACATGAAACGTGATGGAAAATCCATTATCATTATCACGCATAAATTGCATGAGGTATTGGAGATTTCCGATCGGGTAGCGGTGCTGCGCAGGGGGGAGTTTGTCGGTATGGTGGAGACCGGTCAGGCAACCGAGGGTTCCCTGACGGAAATGATGGTAGGCAAAGCAATCAGCCTGAATATAGAGCGTACCCAACCCCATGACAATGTAACCCGTCTTACATTGACAAATGTGAGCATGGTGAACAAAGAGGGCGTAAGCGTACTGAAAAATGTGAATTTTACCGCTAAGGCAGGAGAAATTTTAGGTATTGCCGGTGTTGCCGGAAGCGGGCAAAAGGAACTGCTGGAGGCGATTGCCGGTCTGCAGCATATTCAAAGCGGCAGTATTCTTTATCATAATCCGCAAACCGGACAGGAGGAAAGCTTACGGGATAAAACACCGCTGCAGATCAGGAATTTAGGCGTGCGGCTCTCCTTTGTTCCGGAGGATCGTTTAGGTATGGGGCTTGTAGGCAATATGGGAATTACCGATAACGTAATGCTGCGCAGCTATAAAAAGGGAAAGGGAGTTTTTTTGCACCGGAAGCAGCCCAAGGATCTGGCAAGCCGTATTATTCGTGAACTGGAGGTCGTTACCCCCGACAGTGAAACACCGGTGCGCCGGCTTTCGGGCGGAAATGTACAAAAAGTGCTGGTTGGACGCGAGATCGCCGCGGCGCCTACCGTGTTGATGGCTGCCTATCCCGTGCGCGGACTGGACATCAATTCATCGTATACGATTTATAATCTGCTGAACAAGCAAAAGGAAAACGGCACGGCTGTTATCTTTGTAGGTGAGGATCTGGATGTTTTAGTGGAGCTGTGCGACCGTATTTTAGTGATGTGCCACGGGCAGATCAGCGGTGTGGTGGATGGACGCAGCACCACCAAAGAAACGATTGGCTTGATGATGACTACGGTAAAAGAGAAGAAAGAAAAGGAGGAAGCCTGATATGCAGCATAAAAACAGCCATGAGCCGCTGATACGGCTTTCCAAGCGAACGGACATTTCTCTTTTTAAGGCAATTTTGGTGCGGGCGATAGCCATTGTGGCGGCATTGATCCTCTGTGCGGTTATTGTTATGCTGATTACCGGGGGAAAAACAGGATTTTTTCAGGTGTATACCGAAATGTTCCGCGGTACGTTTGGCTCTACCCGAAGAATCACCATGCTGCTGCGTGATATTTCGGCACTGCTTTGTATCGGTCTGGCGTTGGCGCCGGCTTTTCGGATGCGGTTCTGGAACATTGGCGCCGAAGGGCAGACGATCATCGGTGCACTGGCAGCTGTAGCTGTTATTAAGCTGATGCCTTCTCTTCCGCTGCCGGCTATGCTGGCGGTCATGTTTTTGACAAGCGTGATTGCCGGTGCGCTTTGGGGAATCATTCCAGCGTTTTTCAAAGCGAAATTCAATACCAATGAAACACTTTTTACCTTAATGATGAACTATGTTGCCATGCAGCTGGTGAGCAGCTGCGTGATTCTTTGGGAGCGCCAGCCCGGCTCCAATGACGTGGGAATCCTTCAGGGAGGCAACTTTCCCAAAGTATTTGGGGTAGATTACGGTATTAACTTGATTGTAGTAGCGATTCTTACGGTAATTGCTTATATTTACTTAAAATATTCCAAGCAGGGCTATGAGATTGCCGTTGTGGGCGAAAGCGTCAGCACGGCCAAATATATCGGCATCAATGTGAAAACAGTAATTATCCGTACCATGGCTATCTCCGGTGCAGTATGCGGCCTGGCCGGCTTTTTGCTGATTGCCGGAACCCATCATACGATCAATACCGGTATTGTGGACGGCGATGGTTTTACCGCTATCATCGTTGCCTGGCTGGCGAAGCTGAATCCTGTGTTTATGCTGATGACTTCGTTTTTGATTGTGTTCTTAAACCGCGGAACGGCGCAGATCGCCTCCAGCTGCGGGCTGAACAGTTATGCTTCGGATATTATTATCGGTGTAATGCTCTTCTTTATCATCGGTTGTGAATTCTTTATCAATTATAAGGTCTCCTTCCGGGGCAGCCATAAAAAGGAGGTAGAATAGGATGGAAACAATCGCCTATTTCCTGCAGCGGGCCATCGCCCAGGCGCTGCCGCTGCTTTTCGGTTCTACAGGTGAGATTATTACTGAAAAATCCGGCAATTTGAACCTGGGCATTCCCGGTATTATGATTTCCGGCGGCGTCGCCGGTATGATCAGCGCCGTTATTTATGAAAAATCGGTGGAAAACCCCATCGGCTGGGTCAGTGTACTGATCTCCTTTTGCTGCGCGATTCTCTTTGCCGTTTTGGTTTCGCTCATTTATTGTTTTCTTACGGTTACCCTGCGCGCCAACCAAAATGTTACCGGTTTGGCCATCACGATTTTCGGCACCGGATTCGGCAACTTCTTCGGCGGCGCTATCGGCAAGCTGTTGGGCGTTCAGGATATTTCGATTTTAACTACGGTGGAGGCTTATAAAACCACGCTGCCTTTTGCTAAGGATGCCGGCATTTTCGGAACGATTTTTTTGAACCACGGCTTTCTGTTCCCGCTGGCGGTGTTTATCGCGCTGGCGGCGGCATATATTATCAAGCGTACCCGTACGGGATTGAATCTGCGTGCTGTGGGCGAAAATCCTGCTACGGCGGATGCAGCAGGCATTAATGTAACAAAATATAAATATCTTGCTACCTGTATCGGCGGCGCGATTGCCGGCTTAGGCGGCTTGTACTACGTGATGGATTATTCCCGCGGTACCTGGGATACGCAAAGCTTCGGCGAGCGCGGCTGGCTGTCCATCGCTTTGGTTATCTTTGTGTTGTGGCGGCCGAACTGGGCGCTTTTAGGCTCGTTTGTGTTCGGCGGATTGTATATCGCCGACGTTTACGTGCCGGGGCTTTCCGGCGCGTCCAAGGAATTGTTTAAAATGCTGCCTTATGTGGTAACGATTATTGTGCTCATCTGTACCAGCTTTACAAAAAAGAAAGAGAATCAGCCGCCCGAAAGTTTAGGTGTGCCTTACTTCCGAGAGGATCGATAAAAGGGCGGCGCATCTGTTTAGGTGCTGCCGCCGGAATAAGAAAAAACTCCCGTTTGTGCTTTGTATTCCGGACGGGAGTTTTTTATTGTGTTATACAAAAAAGTTGCTTTTTTGTTTTGCACAAGAGAACGGGATCATGAAGTCAGTTTGTCTACCAGATCTTTAAAAAGCGCATCTCTGTTGACAAAATATACGTAGCGCATCAAAGTATCGCTCTCATCTGTGCTGTATAAATAGTCATAGGTCGGCAGGGCGACAGGAATTAGACGGGAGAAGAGAAACCGGTTTTCATCGTTCAGCAGCCAGGCGATAGCGGTCACATCCCAAATGACCCGCGTCCATGGTTTGCCCGCTGCATAGCGTTCCGCAGCTTTTATGGTGTTTTCCGCTAAATAGTCGGCAAGGGGATTTTTGTTTGAAAGCCAAAGACGAAGCTCCGGACCCGAAACGGAAAATGCGTTGACAACTCCTGCGCAGGGCAGCTGTACGAATGGTACACCGCTTTGCATCACGACTCTTGCCGCGGCAATATCCTGCTTCATATTAAATTCATCAGTAATAGGCATATGGCGCGCGTGGCCGCCAAGCCAGACTACGACAATATTTTCACAGATTTCAGGCTTCAGCAAAATAGCCGAAGCAATGTTGGTAATCGCGCCGATGGCCACAACATATAAAGGCGCTTGGGGACTGTACCGCATGGCGCGCTCCGCTAAATCCTGTGCTGCGGGCGAAAGGACGGAAGTCTGCTCATTGGGAAGGTATTCTTCCGAGCCCTTAAAAACAGGAACTTCTTTTTCCGCCAAGCGCAGTATTTTTTTTATTTCCACATAACTTTTTTCCATTCCATCCTTAGGATCTTTTGCATTGGTATTAGAAAACGGCGCCGCATAAATCGCCTGTGGGTGCAGCTTTTCTTCTGCGCGCAGCAGATAGGCCAGGGCAAATTGATCGTCGATTTCATTATACGCATCCGTATCCAGTACGACGTCTATCGGCCCGCGGGGAACTTCTAAATTCTGCAGACGTTCTTCTGTTGTCATTTTCTTTCTCCTTTAACATTGATATTTTTTTCGGTATTCCCGCATAGAAATACCGTAAGAATCAGAAAACAGTTTTCTGAAAAAGCTTTCGTTTTGATATCCTACACGCCGGATGATCTCTCCTGCCGGCAGATCGGATTGGGTCAAAAGTCTTGCCGCTTCCCGGCAGCGCCGCTGCTGTAAAAGCTGGGAAAATGGCATTCCCATATTTTTTTTCAGCCAGCTGTGCGTATAACCGGGGGTATACCCCAGTTCTCTTGCCAGATCCTCTATATTTGCCTGTGTAATATGCGCGTCAAAATAGCGCAGAACCACTTCCTTTTGCCGCAGCACATCGTTTTCCTCTGTGCGCAGCGGAAGCGTTGGCAGGGCGGCAAGTACCTCGTGCCGGAGGGGGATCGATGAGGCCGCGCCTTTTCTTGTAACGGCCAGAGCAGATGCCGCTGCAGCCAGGCGAAGCGCCTGAGCTGCTTCTTCCCCCTGCGCCATAGATGCTGTCCAATAGCCGGTAAACGTATCGCCTGCAGCGGTCGTATCCACCGCTTTTACGTAAAAAGCCGGCTGAAAGAGTGCTTTTTGATTTTGATAAAACAGACATCCTCTTTCACCGAGTGTTAAAACTACTGTTAGTTCTGGATAATTTTGACCAAAATATTGCAGACAGTCCTCCGGTTGTATTTTTCCAGAAAATTCCGCAGCTTCTACCTCGTTTAAAATTAAGATGGATATACAGTGTAGATCTATGTTTTTCAGCTCCTGGGAAAAAGGCGAGGGGTTCCATAGAATCTTCAGTCCCCTTTGGGTGGCTTTTTGCAGAATATACGGCAGAGCACTGATCTCGTTTTGCAGAAGCAGCAGATCCCCAGCGGAAAACTGGTCCAGCAGCTCCTCTACATAAGCCGGCGTAATCTTGTGATTGGTACCGGGAAAAATTACGATGCTGTTCTGTCCGCTGCTGTCTACTTGAATGATTGCGTGCCCGTTGCGCCCCTCCTCTATGCGTACAAAGGAAACGTCCACACCGCAGGCGGCCATCAGTTCTTTTAAAAAAAGTCCCTCCTGGCCGATGCATCCGGCATGATAGACCTTGGCACCTGCCCGGGCAAGGGCAATGGATTGGTTCAATCCTTTTCCGCCGGGGAATTGCTCCATGCTGCGGATCGCTACGGTCTCCCCGGGGCGGACGATGTGCTCCACGTGATAGACATAATCAATGTTGCAGGAGCCTAAATTTAAAATTTTCACTTTTGCCGTCTCCTTTCTTTTTTATTATAGCATGCTGGCTGTTAAAAGAAAAGGTCCTTAAAAGAGATAAAACAGACGGATTTTGATTTTTTATATTTTCGGAAATTCAGAAAGGCCGGATCGTTTCCCCGAACGCTTCCTTTTTTATAAGCCCGCTGTCTTTTTGCGGCTGCTCAAAAAATAAAATACCGCTTGGGGTAAAATTACCGGGCGGTATTTTTCGGTAGTATCATTCATTTTTTTAGCGAAGCAACTATTTCGCTGAGGCAGATAAAACAAAATTCAGATATTTTCCGGCGGCTCCCAAAGCCGCGTCAAACGCATGAAAGTGAGTCGGCTGCGTACAAAGGGGGAATTGGCAAACAAAGCATCCTTTATTTCTTCGGGCAGACCGATATCGCTGAGTGTACACGGCGCGCCTGCCGCGTGCAGCCAGGAACGGACTTGAGCTCCCGAGGGCAGCGCCGAAAGGATTTCCTTAAGCTGGGGAAGAACGCTGCGAAGCTGCTCGGCACGGATACCGGAGAGCGGATTGTTTTCATTTTCCTTAAAAATCTCCTCTGCCAGCGGGCCGAATATACGGCGGATCTCCTCGTCCGGCAGGGCGGTATTTTTAGAAATTGGCAGCGATGGGGTCAGCCTGTGTTCCCATGCGTGGTAATGATCGCAGCAAAGAGCTGTTCCTACACCGACTTTTTCCCCGTGCAGAGCGTCATTTGGGGCATTCAGCACATTCATTTCAATCAAGTGTGAGATATGGTGTTCTGCGCCTGAGGCCGGCCGGGAATTTCCTGCCATCAGCATGGCGATACCGGAGAGGATCAACCCGTACATTAAAGTTTCAACGGCTTTTTTCTGCCGCAGCCGAATCCCCTCTATGTTAGAAAGAATTTTCTGCAACGCTTTTTCTTCCAGGGCAAGGATGCGGTCACAGCAGTATTCACCTGTTACTATGTGACTGATTTTCCAATCGGCCAGGGCGGTATATTTTCCTAAAAGATCACCAAATCCCGCGCTGACCAGTCGCTGCGGCGCGCAGGCAAGAATATCGGTATCGGCAATCATTGCGATGGGACATACAGCCGGAACAGTGACTTTTGCACCGCGCAGCGTCATGGCGGCCACAGGGGATACAAAACCGTCCACACTGGGAGCGGTGGGAATGGAGAGGAACGGGATTCCTTTTTCGTGCGCGATATAGCGTGTGATATCATGAATTGTACCCGCGCCTACCGCCAGCAGCAGATCGCAGGGATTCGGAAGAGAGCGGAATACGGTTTCGAGAGCTTTTTCGTCTGCGTGCAGGTCTTGAGGGTCCAGGCAGACGGTATGAGTGATAGAACAGAGTGTTTCCGCCTTTTTCCCGGCGGCACTATACGTGTTACGGTCGCAGATCATTGCTATTTTTTGAAAATTTCCAAGTTCTTTTAGCAGTTCCGGCAGCTTTGCCAATGCACCGGAATTTAAAAGGATCTTTTTAATCGCTACTCGATGCGTTCTTCCGCAATCGCATGGAAACTCGCGCAGCAGCGCGTCAAAACGTCCGGTGTTTTTTTGCCCGTAGTAGGCATTTTCGCCATGCTTCCGCAAAAAATGCTTGTCTAAAAGCGGCTGGCTTAATTCCTTTACCGCCGGATTCAGCGCAAGCGTATACACGGCCATTTTTGCGGTCTCCTCCAGCACGGCAATATTTTCTACCGCTTTTTTCGCTGTGGATCCCCAAGCGAAGGGACCGTGAGACGCCACCAGAACAGCGGGAATTTTTTTATATGTATTTTCCGCGGTTTCTATAATGACGTTTCCGGTATTTTTTTCATAATCCGTACGGATCTCCTCTTCTGTCAGTTCCCGTGTGCAGGGAACAGCGCCGTAAAAGGCATCTGCATGGGTGGTGCCCAGCGGCGGAAGCGGCCTTTTTGCCTGCGCAAAGGAGGTAGCGAACAGAGAATGCGTATGTACTACGCCGCCGATCTGCGCAAAACTTCGGTATAGGGCCAGATGGGTATCCACGTCTGAGGACGGATTTAAATCCCCTTCTACAATATTTCCCCAAAGATCTACCAGTACTATTTTTTCCGGGGAAAGCTCCTCATAGGGGACGCCGGAGGGTTTAATGGCAACTATGCCGCTTTTGCGGTCGATACCGGAAACATTTCCCCAGGTAAAGGTAACCAGACCGTATTGGGGAAGCAGAAGATTGGCCTGACAGACCTCTTTTTTTAATTCCTCAAGCATAGTAAGTTTCTCCTTATCGATTGACATAAAATATGATACTATATATAATAATACATAGATCGCAAATGTGCAATCCCCGGCGGTAAAAACGAAAAATGAGCAGTTTTTTGAAAGGAAACGCGCAAAATGAGCAGATCTGAGCGACAGCGGCTGATTTTAGAGCTTTTGCAGAAGTGCAGATTTATCAGTGTTGCAGAGCTTTCTCAGCTTTTATACACCAGCCCCTCAAGTATCCGGCGCGATTTGAGCGTGCTGGAGGCACAGCAGCTGGTTCGGCGGAATCACGGCGGCGTTACGCTGTATGAGGATGAACGCAGAGCACTGAATTTTGAAGTAAGAATCCGTAAAAATATCGTAGGCAAAAAACGCATTGCCAAAAAAGCCTCGACATTGCTGAAAGATAATCTTTCCGTTATGCTCGACGGCTCTTCCTCCGCTATGTATCTGATACCGTATTTAAAAGAGCATAAGGGGATCACGGTATTTTCTAACAATATTAAAACCGTGAGTGATGCAATTGAGGCAGGAATCCGTACTTATTGTATCGGCGGGGAAGCGATTGATCAATACGCGGTGCTTTCAGGCAGCTATGCGGATGAAATGGCCGAAAAGCTGTATGTCGATATTTTATTTTTTTCTTCTCAGTGTTTGAGCGATGAGGGGGAAATTACCGATTCTTCCGAATCGGAAAATCGGCTGCGGAAGATCATGCTGCGCAATGCGGCAAAAACAGTTTTTCTCTGCGATGGGGATAAAATCGGTAAGCGCGCATTGCATAAGCTGTGCAGTGTTTCCGAGGTGGATTATGCTTTTTTTGACCAGGAACGTTATACACAAAAATTCAGCAGCATATCATAAAAGTCAGGCAGAAAGGAAAGGCGATTTTAACAGAAATGGCGCAGAAACTTTATTTGATTTTTTCGGTAACTCCTTTTAAAACGGGAACGTTTATCCGTGCGATGACGCACTGGCAGTATAATCATGTGGCGGTGGCTTTTGACAAAGATCTGAAGGAAATGTATACCTTTGCAAGGTATTATCGGTCGGTTCCCCTTTACGGAGGTTTTGTCAGAGACTCCAAGGAGCGATACATCTATAAGAAAAAGACGGCTTATGTTAAAATCTGTGAGGTTCCCGTTCGTGAAGACGGCTATCGGCTGGTAAAAGATTATATTGATGCTATCAATGATTACCCGGCGGAGTATATTTACAATATTTTTTCGGCCATAACCGTACCGCTGAAAAAGCGTGTGCTGATTCGAAATGCGTTTACCTGCGCTGAGTTTGCCATACAGATTTTAAGTATGGCGGGGACAGAAATTGAACGGGATCGGTTTTATGCTATTGATGAACTGGCAGATTTTTTTGATTCCTATACGGTATATGAAGGGATATATCGTTTTGAGAATACGCTGCCGCAAAATGATTTTGAAGAGAAAAAAGGTTTGTGGTTCAATCTGCGGTATACGGCGGGTGCCATTAAAGCACTGCTCATACGTATCCGGCATTCTTAAATATCCGTATTCCGGAAAAATGCTTCTTTTATAAAAATTTTGGATTTTGGGAATCATTACATATTGAGGCCTATTATGCCGCAAGCGGAGAAATCAGGCAGGAATAAAAATACCGCCCGTAAGGGCGGTATTTTTTCGGAATGTTATTTGTTTTTTTGCTTGGTAGCAGCGTTGAGCAGCAGCGTTACAAGGATAATGATTCCAATTACGATGCCGATGCTGAGCATGCCGATGCCCATATATTTGAGGTTTTCCATAAACGCGCTGGGATTAAAATTCATCTTTTCAGCCTCCCATAAAGAAATTCAGAATCAGTCCGCCGGCAATTACCGAAGCAATCTGTCCGGATACGTTTACACCGATGGACTGCATTAAGATAAAGTTCTGCGGGTCTTCTGCCAGCGCCATTTTATGGACGACCCGGCCTGACATCGGAAAGGCCGAAATTCCCGCCGCGCCGATCATAGGATTGATTTTTTTGCGCAGGAACAGGTTGAGGAATTTAGCAAACAGTACGCCGCCGGCAGTATCAAAAATGAATGCTACCAGGCCCAGGCCGAGGATCAGCAATGTTTCGGGGCGCAGAAAGTCGGCCGCCTGCATTCTGGAGGCAATTGTAATACCCAGAAAAATTGTAACCAGATTGGCCAGGGTTTTTTGTGCGGTTTCGGAAAGGGAATTGAGTACGCCGCATTCACGGATCAAGTTGCCGAACATTAAAAAGCCGATCAGCGATACCGAAGCCGGTGCAATGATACCTGCGATTACAGTAATGAGGATGGGAAACAGAATCCGCGTAAGCTTGGATACGTCTTTTTGTACGTAGGGCATACGGATCAGCCGTTCCTTTTTTGTTGTAAGAAGTTTAATGACCGGTGGTTGAATGATGGGCACAAGCGCCATATAGGAATAGGCAGCTACCATAATTGCACCTAAATAATGCGAATTCAGCTTCTGTGCCACTACAATGGAGGTAGGCCCGTCCGCCGCGCCGATGATTGCAATGGAGGCGGCATCATTGATATCGAAGAACATAGAAGCGGTGCACAGGGTAAAGAAAATACCGAATTGTGCCGCCGCACCGAAGATCATCAGTTTGGGATCCGCTAAAACGGGACCGAAATCGATCATCGCGCCGATGCCGATGAAAAGAATCAGGGGAAACAGCTCGTTGGCAATGCCGGCGTCAAATAATACGCTTAATGCACCGTGTTCTGCTTCGGTTGAAGCTCGCAGCACGGCACCGCCTATACTTTGTGCCGCAACGCTGTTTGTGGTTTGCGTTACCGCGCCGGACAGCGGTACATTTACTAAAATAGTGCCGAAACCCAACGGCAGCAGAAGTGTTGGCTCCATATCCTTTTTTATGGCTAAAAAAATCAGGATACCGCCGATCAGCCACATGACGATATGCTGCCAGTTAATCAGCAGCAGATTTTCATATAAGATTTCCATTGATTACCCTCCGTAAGCCTCCTCAAAACGTAAAAACCAAGTTTTTTCAAAAAAATATTATAACGTATAATTGTAGTGCTGGCAAATGGGTTTTACCTCAGTTTACAAATTATTTACCATTTTTTCGGGGATCAAACCTTCCTTATGCGCGGAAATGCACAAAAAGAGAAGAGTGATGATTTTCATATTTTTGTCTTGGGGGAGAAAACGGTACGGATCCTCTGCAAGGGCAATTTGTTTTTGCTTGCGCGGCGGGAGAAAATCTGCTATGATTACGAAAAATGGATATCAGGCCTCGGCGCAAAAGGAGTAGTATGGGAAAGTCAGATATTAAACGGGTCTTGGGATCGATCCGCAGAGCGGATGAAAAGTTTGGAATGATCGCACCGGGAGACCGGATCGCTATAGGTGTTTCCGGCGGGAAGGACAGCCTTTTGCTGCTGTTTGCTTTATCGATTTATAAAAGGTTCTGCCAAAAGGAATTTTCGCTCTTCGCCGTTACGGTATCTTTGGGGCTGGAGCCGTTTGATACTTCGGAGGTGGAGCGTTTTTCCCTTTCGCTGGGGATCCCCTATACCCGTGTGGAATCGGATATCGGGGAGGTGGTGTTTCATATCCGCAGGGAGAAAAATCCCTGTGCGCTATGCGCCAATATGCGCCGGGGGGCGGTAAACAGTGCGGCAAAGGAATTAGGCTGCAATAAGGTGGCGCTGGCACATCACCGTGACGATGCGATTGAAACATTTTTGATGAGCTTGTTTTTTGAAGGGCGAATGAATACCTTTGCACCGGTTACATATCTTTCCCGCCAGGACCTGACGGTAATCCGTCCGTTTATTTATATTCCCGAAGAACTCATTGCCGCCGTTGTACGCGAGCATACGTTTCCGGTTGTGCCCTCGCCCTGTCCGGCAAACGGGAAAACGAAGCGGCAGGATATAAAAGAGCTTCTGTATACGCTTTCTCCGCAATTTCCTGATCTTCATGAAAAGCTTTTGCATGCATTGGATAATACCGAAAAGTACAACCTGTGGGATCGGTATGTAAAAAAAGGACAGCTTTAACGGTGGAAAAGTGTTGGGTTTTCCTATCTTGCTTTTTCATTGGGCCTATGCTATAATACCACCGGTTTAAAGCAGCGGTTGCGCCGCTGAAAAACAGAAGGAGAAGATTTTTATGGGCGAAAGAGAAAAATTCAGTTCCCGTATCGGCTTCATTTTGGTTTCTGCCGGTTGCGCCATTGGGTTGGGAAACGTTTGGAAGTTTCCCTATATGTGCGGACAGTACGGCGGTGCTGCGTTTATTTTGATCTATTTGATTTTTCTTGCGATCATGGGCTTTCCGATTCTGGCGTGTGAATTTTCGGTAGGCCGTGCCAGTCAACGCTCGGTGGCCGTTTCCTTTAATGTATTGGAGCCTGCGGGAAGCCGTTGGCATCATTTTAAATATTTCGGCATGGCAGGGAATTACCTGCTGATGATGTTTTATACTACCGTCGCGGGGTGGATGCTGTATTATTGCTGCCGTTGTGCCGCTGGCGAATTTACCGGTCCATCTTTGACCGCGGCTGAAACGGCGGAAAAATTTAATGAAATGCTTGCCAGTCCCGGTATTATGACGTTCTGGATGATTCTTGTGGTGGTGCTTGCCTTCGGTATCTGCCTGCTGGGGATGCGCAGGGGTGTGGAAAAAATTACGAAGATTATGATGTGCTGTCTGTTGGTGCTGATAGCGGCTTTAGCGGTTCATTCTTTGTTTTTACCGGGCGCAGAAAAGGGGATTGCCTTTTACCTGGTGCCTGACTTTGATGCGATCCGGCAGCAGGGAATCGGCAACGTGGTATTCGGTGCCATGTCACAGGCATTTTTCACTTTGAGTATTGGGATCGGCGCCATGGCTATTTTCGGAAGTTACCTGGATAAAAGCCGTTCCCTTACGGGGGAAACGACGCAAATTATCCTATTGGATACCTTTGTTGCACTGATGGCAGGCTTAATTATTATTCCCGCGTGCTTCTCCTTTGCCATCGAGCCTGATGCCGGTCCTTCGCTGATTTTTATTACATTGCCGAATATCTTTCACCAGATGGCGGGCGGCCGCATTTGGGGCAGTTTGTTCTTTCTGTTTATGTTCTTTGCCGCACTTTCCACGGTAATTGCGGTATTTGAAAATATTACGGCTTTTGCTATGGATCTGCGCGGCTGGAGTCGTAAAAAATCGGTACTGATCAATGGCGCGGCAATGTTAGTGCTTTCTGTTCCCTGCATTTTAGGGTTTAATCTGCTTTCCGGCTTTATGCCGTTAGGCCAGGGGACCAATATTATGGATCTGGAGGATTTTCTTGTATCAAACAACTTGCTGCCGCTGGGGTCTCTGGCATATTTGCTGTTCTGCACTTCGCGTGCAGGCTGGGGATGGAAGAGTTTTTTGGAAGAGGTCAATTTAGGGAGTGGGGTAAAATTCCCCCGGAAGCTTCGATATTATATGACCTATGTGCTGCCCGTTTTGATTGCAGTGGTTTATTTGAAAGGATATTGGGACTTTTTTACCCAAAAAGATCCTGCACATTTGGCATTATGGATGGTGTTTGCCGTGCTGCTGCTGTTGCTGGTGGTGTGGTTCGCTTTTGGACATTTACTGAAAAAGGAGCAGGCAGATCAAAAAAATTAGAAGCTGTGGCCGCCGGAGATTCCGGCGGTTTTTTCTTTATGGCAAAAATTTCGGCATTTTATAAAAAATACTTTACAGAATCATGGATAATATGCTAAAATATTTTAAAATAAAACAAGAAGACACGGACCTTTAATTTGGCACGAGATGCCAGCAAGGTGGATTTTCAATACGTGCGTTTAGCCTTGCTGTACCCGCAGCAGGTTTTTTTATGCCCGGAGGGTAAAAATATATTTTTCGGAGGAAGAGTTTTTATGAAGATGGTTTACAACGTGGAAGACCGGCCAAAGCCGCTGCAGGTAGTAGTGTATGCGATTCAGCAGCTTTTGGCCATTATGGCGGCAACTTTAGTGGTTCCGGTTATTACCGGCAACGGAATGCAGCCGGCCGCGGCGCTGTTTGGCGCAGGCGTGGGAACGATTGTTTATTTGTGCTTTACCCGGTTTAAGAGCCCTGTGTTTTTAGGCTCATCTTTTGCCTTTTTAGGTTCTATGGCGGCAGCCTTTGCCGGTGCGGTATCAGTGCAGGCCGGCTATGCGGGATTGATCATCGGTGCAACATTCGCTGGGCTGGTATATGTGGTGATTGCCCTGATCGTAAAATTTGCAGGTGTTCAGTGGATCAATAAGCTTATGCCGCCTGTAGTGATCGGCCCTACGGTAGCCATCATCGGCCTTTCCCTGGCGGGCAACGCTATTGGCGATATTACCAAGGGCAGCGTTACTATGGATGTTACGCAGCAGATTGCACAAATCAACGGAGCAACAGGCCTTGCTGAAATCGTAGATAAAACAGAGTCGGTAGCGTTGGGATCACCGTTTATAGCATTGCTGTGCGGTCTTGTGACGTTGGCTGTTACGATGATCTGTTCCTGCTACGGCAAGAAAGGCGTACGGCTCATTCCCTTTATCATCGGGATTTTAGCCGGCTATGCCACGGCGCTTGTTTTTACGCTGATCGGCAACAGTACGGGCACCGATGCTTTAAAAATACTGAATCTTGCTCCGCTTCAGGCACTTTTTGCTGACGGTGTAACGCTGAAGAGCTTTTTGACCCTGCCTGAATTTACATTCCTGACGGCCGCCGAAGGAGTCCGGCAGATCGACGGCCAGTATCTGGTTACTTTGGCTGTGGCTTATATTCCGGTGGCGTTTGTGGTGTTTGCCGAGCATATTGCCGACCATAAAAACATTTCTTCTATTATTGAAAGAGACTTGCTGGACAAGCCCGGTCTGCACAGAACGCTTTTAGGCGACGGTGTGGGGTCTATAGCAGGTGCGTTTTTCGGCGGCTGCCCCAATACCACGTACGGAGAATCCGTAGCCTGTGTGGCGATTACCCGGAATGCATCAGTGATTACGATCTTTTTTGCAGCCGTGGGCGCGATGCTCATTTCATTTATTTCGCCCTTTGTAGCCTTTGTAAATTCAATTCCCAGCTGTGTTATGGGCGGCGTATGTATGGCACTCTATGGCTTTATCGCTGTAAGCGGCCTAAAGATGATTAAGGATATTGATTTAAACCAAAATAAAAATCTGTTTGTGGTTTCCGTCATCCTGATTGCCGGTATCGGCGGCCTGAAGCTGACCTTCGGCCAGGTGGAGATCACGAATATCGCCATGGCTCTGATCTTGGGAATTCTTACGAATCTGTTGCTTGCCAGATCAAAAGATGACGAGCAGGCGGACGCTTAAGGATCGCGTAAAACCAAGTGTTTATTTCCGGGGATATTTCCCCGGAAATGTATTTTTGGCAGAAGAACACTAACGGAAAAGAGGAGTTTGCTATGTGGCTTGCGGCAGCGTTTTTGTCCGCACTTTTTGCAGGAATTACGGCTATTTTGGCAAAGACGGGTATTCAGAATACGGACAGCGATATCGCAACGGCTCTGCGGACGAGTGTAATCGCGGTATTTTCCTGGCTCATTGTGTTGTTCAGCGGAGCAGGAAAGGGCCTTTTTACGATTGAAAGCCGATCCCTGGTCTTTTTAATTCTCTCAGGATTGGCTACGGGATTTTCCTGGCTGTGTTATTTCCGTGCGCTTTCTCTGGGAAATGTAAATAAAGTAGTGGCTGTCGATAAGCTGAGTACCGTTCTGGCGGTGATCGCAGCATTTTTGTTTTTGCAGGAACCGGTCAGTTGGTACGCCTGGGGGGGTGCAGTTCTGTTGACTGCAGGCATCTTGCTGATGATTCAAAAAAAAGAAGAGCAGAAACGCGGCGGCGGGCGATGGCTGCTATATGCTCTGCTATCCGCGCTGTTTGCGGCGCTTACGTCTATTTTAGGAAAGATCGGCGTTGAAAATGTAGATTCCAATCTGGGGACTGCGATCCGTACCTGCGTGGTGCTGCTGATGGCATGGCTGATCTGTATTGTTCAAAAGAAAGTAAGTTTGGTCAGGAAAATTGAAAAGAAAAGTATGCGCTTTATTCTGCTTTCCGGTATTACCGGCGGGCTCTCCTGGCTGTGCTACTATTATGCGCTGAAATATGGTAAAACTACAGCGGTGATCGCTGTGGATAAGCTGAGCGTTGTGCTTACGATTGTATTTGCCCGCGTCCTGCTCAAGGAACGTTTGAATAAAAGAGCCGTGCTGGGAACGGCTTTGCTGTCCCTTGGCGTACTGGCAATGATTTTTTAAAGAAAAGGCAGCAAAGAGAGGAGAAGAAAAGTTAAAGTCGCTGTGGGAAACAGAAGATGCAGCCTGTAAAAATTTAAAAAAGCTGCTTTCCGAAAAGTCTTTTGTCTTTTCGGAAAGCAGCTTTTTATGCTGTCGGCTCACCGTTATCGGTTATTCTATGGTTTTGTATGGTTTGAAAAGCCGCGTAGTGTTTCAGCATCATTCGGCCGACGTCGTGCATATATTTTGCAGTTGTCTGCATCAGAGGAACGGGTACGTGCTTGAGCGTATTGTCGGCCTCAAAGGTCAGCTCACCGGTATATTCGTTTTCCGCCAGGGCTTTTAAAACGTTTTCCCATACAATTCCCCCAACTGAATAGGGCAGTAGGTGCAGATCCGTATTATAGCCGGTATCGTGCACGTGCAGGGCCTGCAGCTTTGGTGAAAGCGCGCGGATAAACGCCAGAATATCCTGCTGTGCCAAAAAAGCATGGCCGATATCCAGGCACGCGGTGATCCATGGACTATCTAAAAGCCGAAGATATTCGCAAAATTCTTCTATTGTGCCGCAAACACTGGGAACAATGCGCCGTTCGCTATTATACTGCCACATATTTTCTATCGCTACGCAGATATTGAATTCCTTGCAGTAGGGAATCAGTTTATTATAAAATTCTAAATTTTCCTGCTTTAAAGCCTCGGCTGTTTCTGTGGAATATTTTAGATGCTGTTTGGGGTGCACCACAATATTGCGCGCCCCTAATAAAGCGGCAAATTCCATGGCACGCACAATGCGGCGGAATACATCCTTGGTAAAAGCTTCATCCGAACGGCTGGAGGGAAACGGCGCGTGGGCTTGGTTAAAATATACGCCGCCATCCTCCGCAATGCGGCGCAGATGCTTAGCGTAGGTGCGGTAGGAAGGCTGCATTTTGGGGGAATCGTCGCCCAGCATATCAAAACAGCTGCAGTCCAATGCATCGTATCCGCTTTGTATCAGCATCCGAATAGCGTTTTTTTCACCGAAATGTAAGGAAAATGCGTCGGTTTGGGTAGAAAGCTTCATAAAAATTATTCCTTTCTTTTTTCTGCTTTTTTGAGAAGTGTAAGCCAAATCAGGGCGGGAATCAGCAGCAAAATAAGTAAAATGGCGGGTAAAATCCACGGGCGCAGGGCAATCCATAGTATCAGGACTGAGGGAAAGCCGATTCCGCCGATGATGCCGATTCTGCTGATTGAGGAGACCTCCTGTATAAGGCAAAACGCAGCCAAGCCGGCGCGCAGCAGCAAAAGAGCGGTAAGGATCGCATTTGCAAGGCAGAAAATTGTAAGAACTTTCTTTTTCATAAATATTCTCCGTCAAGATTTTTATAAAAGAACAGTTCGTATTCTTCCCCCGGCGGAAGAAATCCCCCGATGGTTTTGTAGCCTAAATGCCGGTAAAAATATTGGGCAGTTTCGTTTGCCTGGGTGGAGGTCATAACCTTTGTAAAGCCCTCGGCGGCCATCTGGTTTTCCCAAAACTGCACAAGAGCCTTGCCCAGTCCCCTCCCGCGGAAAGGTTCCTCCACATACAGCAGGTTCATAAATGGGGTGTTGTCCCAAAACAGGCTATACCGCAGCCAGCCTGCGGAAGCACGCTCTTCTTCCAGCAGCAATATTCGCTTCAGAACTATCAGGTTTTGCAGTTCTGATGGCCGGATGTGAACATCTTTTTTTGTTAAATAGGCAATATCACCATTTTGTGCCGGACGGATATTCATTGCCGCGTCTCCCTCTTTTTTATAGGTGTAGCAAAAGAAAGGTTTGAGAACAAAAAACTAAAATTTACTGGCGGGATGGGTGGTTTTCTCCTTCGCCGCTCTGTTCCGAAGGATCTAAATTAGAAACCGCGTACTGCAGGCATTGAATTACCAGCTGGTTTAAGGAAAGCTTGTTCTGTACAGCCAATGCTTCCAGCTGTTCAATCAATTCAATCGGCAGGCGGAAAGTTTTGCTTTCACTATCGTATCCTTTTTGTATTTTAAACATAAATGCACCTCTTTTTATAAAGATTATGCACCTATTATGGAATAAAATATAGAATTAAAAAGCAATTAAAAATACTTGCAAAAAAATTGCTAAAATGATATAATAAAAGCAATCAAAAAGAAAAGAGGAAAAATTTATGAAAATTTTCACCCCATCCAATCAATTATCTCCTGTAGCCTTCTTGGTTATCATCGTGATAATCTTGGTGCCAATCCTGGTGAACATTCTGTTAGCTGTTCAAATGAAAAAAATTGCCTGGCAAAAAGGTCAGGATGGTCAGATATCTTTTTTTCTGTCGTTCTTTTTCAGCGTGTTTGGATGGATCTATACCGCGATGCTTCCCGATCTTGTGCGGAGAAAGCAGACGGAGGAAATTCTTGCTGCACTGAGAGATAAGAAGAAAGAAAAGTCGGAATAGGAGAAAGCTTTTTGGAGCGATTTTTTACAGGAAATTGGAACGGAAAAAGAAAACAATAGAAGATACCCCCATATGGGGATGGTTTATTTTGCGGCATAGTCCAATGCTGCTATACATAAGTGTAGTTTTGCTTTTCGGGGGTACTCGATCTTTCGTAAGGGGCTGTCTGTAATTGGTTCCCTTGTCAGGAAAGCTGCCGGTGATAACCGGCTGAGAGGCAGGCTTCGCTCCCTCCGGCTTTTTGCAAAGCAAAAGCCATCTTCTGCGTAAAGGGAAGGCAAGTTGTTTTTTTCTGCATTTGTTTTTCTGCTTTTCCCTCCGGGCGGTTGCCGTGGGGGTTTTGTATGCAAAAAGGGATATACCGTATACCGGTATATCCCTTTCCGAATCTGCTTTATTAACCGAAATATCTTTTCAGTAATCCGGCAAAGCCGCAACCGTGGCGTGCTTCGTCGCGGGCCATCTCATGGACGGTATCGTGAATGGCGTCAAGATTCAGTTCTTTGGCGCGTTTTGCCAGCTGGAATTTGCCTTCGCAGGCGCCGTGCTCGGCGGCTGCACGAAGCTCCAGGTTCTTTTTGGTGGAATCCGTTACAACTTCCCCTAAAAGCTCGGCAAATTTGGCCGCATGCTCAGCCTCCTCAAATGCATAGCGCTTAAAAGCCTCGGCAATTTCGGGATATCCCTCTCTGTCTGCCACGCGGCTCATAGCCAGATACATGCCAACCTCACTGCATTCTCCTTCAAAATTTTGTTTTAATCCTTCTAAAATTTCGGCATCAACGCCCTGCGCAGAGCCTACAATATGTTCGGCTGCATAAACGGTGGAAGCGGTCTGCTCTATAAACTTGGAAGCAGGTGCTTTGCAAACGGGGCATTGAGCCGGGGCCTCAGGGCCTTCGTAAACATAGCCGCAAATCTGACATACAAATTTTTTCATTTTTTTATCCTCCATTATGTTTTTTTCTGAACGGTCCCAAGGATCATTCTCTTATTGATATTTTATCTTGTTAAACAGAAAATGTCAATGCTATTTTGGTGAAAATTATAAGAAAATCCGGGAAAACTATGGATTTGATTTTTACTGCTTTCATAAAAAATATGCCCGGTGTTCATTAATTTTTAAAGCCGCTATTGCAAAAAAGGCCCGGTTGTAGTATAATAATAAAAACAAAAGTAAAAATAAAAGAAAAGAATAAGATGGAGGGCGATTTCTAGATGAAACTGATTATTGCTATCGTTCAGGATGAAGATGCCGGCCGCCTGGTAAGCGCGCTTATGAAAGAAGGCTACGGCGTAACCAAACTTGCCACCACCGGCGGTTTTCTGCGTTCGGGCAATACCACGCTGCTTGTAGGGGTAGAGGATGAAAAGATGAAGCACTGTCTTGAGTTTATCGAAGGAATATGCAAAAGCCGAAAGCAGGTTATCAATTCCAATATCGGCGCGTTTGATGCTTCCATCAGTGCGGCAGGCCACTCTAATATAGAAATTATGATCGGCGGCGCCACAGTATTTGTTCTTTCGGTTGAGGAATTTAAAAAGTATTGATGGATCTGTTTTTAACATGCGGGTCTCCGCGCTTTCAGGCTGAAAGAAGCGCCATTGCAAACGGCAGGGGCAGCCATGCTTATTTGCTGGAGGGACCGGCAGGAATAGGAAAATGTTCGTTTGCCCTTGCGGCAGCCTGTACTTTTTTGTGCACCGGCGAACAAAAGCCATGTTTTGCCTGCGCTACGTGCCGTAAAGTACTTGACGGACTGCATCCGGATGTACATACTGTAAAACCGGAAAAGAATATGCTTAAGGTGGATCAGGTTCGTGCCGTGATATCCACGGTGTATGAAACGCCCTATGAGGGCGGTGCAAAAATTTATGTGATCCATGATTTTCATCTTGCCAATGAACAGGCGCAGAATGCGCTGTTAAAAACACTGGAGGAGCCTCCGGCTTCTGTTGTGTTTTTTTTGCTGGCCGAAAATTCACTGCAGCTGCTGCCTACGGTGCGTTCCCGGTGCCGTAAAATACGGCTGACGGGATATGGCGAGGCACAGATTCTGCAGCAGCTGGAGCGGCTGTTTCCTCAAAACGGCCGGAATACGTATGCGGCGCGGGAATGCGGAGGCAATATCGGTACTGCTGTCGGGCTGGTAACAGATGAAGAACTGATCCGACTGCATGATCTTGCCCGGGAGCTTGTTACCGGAATCGAGGGCGGGTATACGGTACCCCGGACGGCGGCTGTGTTGGAAAAGGAAAAGGACAGTTTTTTATTGCTGCTGCAGATCCTGCAGCAAAAGCTCTTCGAAAAGCTGCAGAGTACAGCGGATATTCTGACGCTGGAACGGATCAAGGCCCTGGAGGAGGCTGCGGCGGCCAAAAAGAAAAATATCAATAGCGGGCTTCTTATAGAAGAGCTTGCATATGCGTTGGTGAAAGGCGGAGTGAAATGGCAAAGGTAATCGGTGTACGGTTTAGAAATACGGGAAAAATGTATTATTTTGATCCTTGCGAAATGCAGATAGATGCAGGGGAAGGCGTTATTGTAGAAACAGCGCAGGGGGTGGAATACGGCAATGTTACGGTAGGTACTAAGGATGTGCCGCCGGAGCAGATCGTAGCGCCGCTGAAAAAGATTATACGGGTCGCTACCCCGGCGGATAAAAAGAAGCTGGAGGAAAACCGCGCTAAAGAGAAGCGGGCGCTGAGTATTGCGGATAAAAAAGCGGAAGGCTATAAATTGGATATGAAATTTATCCGTGTGGAATATACGTTTGACTGCGCCAAAGCCATATTTTATTTTACTTCTGACGGCCGTGTAGATTTCCGTGAACTGGTGAAAGAGCTGGCTTCTACCTTTCATACGCGAATTGAGCTGCGTCAGGTAGGCGTGCGCGATGAGACTAAAATGCTGGGCGGGTTGGGCCCCTGCGGACAGCCCTGCTGCTGCAGCCGGTTTTTGGGCGGTTTTCAGCCGGTATCGATCAAAATGGCCAAGGAACAGGGGCTTTCCCTCAATCCTACAAAAATTAGCGGGCTCTGCGGCAGATTGATGTGCTGCTTGAAATATGAGCAAAGTTATTATGAGCAGGCGCATAAAAAGATGCCGCCGGTCAATGCTGAAGTCCGTACAGCAGACGGGCAGGGACGGATTCAGGAGGTCAATGTACTGACGGAAAAGGTAAAGGTTATGGTACATATCGGGGATCAGATCGAGCTGCGGGAATATCCCTATACTGAAGTAAAGGTGTTGAAGGTGCCTAAAAAAGGCGGAAACAAGGAAGAATATGAGCCTGAAGATGTGAAAAAACTGGAGGAAGACTGAAAATGAAAGCAACAATTGAAATGAAAAACGGCAAAAAAATGGTGTTTGAGCTGGATGAGCAGGCGGCACCGCTCACGGTAAAAAATTTTGTAAAGCTTGCACGGCAGGATTTTTATGAGGATGTGATTTTTCACCGGGTAATCGCGGGCTTTATGATTCAGGGCGGAGATCCTACCGGTACCGGTACCGGCGGCCCGGGATACTGCATTAAAGGTGAATTTAAAGCTAATGGAGTAGAGAATCCTATTAAACATGTGCGCGGCGTAATCTCCATGGCACGGGCAATGGATCCGAATTCAGCCGGTTCCCAATTTTTTATTATGCATGCTGATGCGCCTCATCTTGATGGGCAATATGCGGCCTTTGGCCGAATGACTGAGGGCTTTGATACGCTGGATGAGATCGCACAGACGCCCTGTGGTTATGCCGATAAGCCTTTTGAGGATCAGGTAATCAAAAAAATTACGATCGAAGAATAACGATGTCCGTTCAAAAAGACTTTCTTTGTTTTGTATTGGAACAGCTGTCTGACCTGGAGGATCTTTCATACCGGAGCATGATGGGGGAATATGTTCTTTATTATAGAGGAAAAATTGCCGCGTATCTTTGCGATGATAGACTGCTGGTAAAACCGGTGGATGCGGCAAAGGCGCTGTTGCCTGATGCGCCTGCCGAAGCGCCGTATGAGGGTGCGAAGGAAATGCTGCTGGTAGAAAATTTGGAAAACAGAGAGTGTTTGGTTCGGCTGTTTCAGGAAATGTATCCGGAATTACCGCTGCCGAAGGCAAAAACAAAGCGAATACATTGATTGGAACAAAAGACGGTTATTCCGTCTTTTTGTTGTTTCTAAAAGAAAAATCTTTTTTATCTGCCCTTGATGGAATAGAAAAGTGCTGCAGAAAAATTTATTTTGAATCGTATCAACTGTCACTTTCGGACGCAGGAGCTTTTGCGGGACTTGAGAATTTTTTGAGGTTTATAAAAAATTGATAAAAAGTTGAGGATTCTGCGCTATCCTATGGACAAAGAACGAAAGGAAAGAAGAAATATGAAAAAGAAGATCGTCAATATTTTGTTTTACAGCGCTTTTATTTTTTATCTCTATTTTATTTTTAAAAATATTCTGTTTAAATATGTTTCGCCCCTGCAGCTGTTTGTTTCAGAACGATATTTTTATAGAAACGTGAATTGGATTCCGTTCTATGAAGCGTTTACGGGGAATTTTGATACGTTCGATATATTTGGGAATTTTATTGTTTTTATTCCCACAGGTATTTATGCGGCACATTTCTTTCAAAAAAAATGGGCAGTCTTTCTGGCTCCGCTTGCTTTAAGTATATTTTTTGAGGTTTCGCAGTATGCGTTTGCTATCGGTGCTACGGATGTTACGGATGTGATTACCAATACTTTGGGCGGCGCGCTTGGCGTGGGTATCTATTTTTTGCTGAAAGTGTTTTTTAAAAACAAGGAACGGACAAAAAATGTCATTGCTCTTTCCAGTTTCGCCGTAATGATACCGGTGGCGGCTGTGTCCCTGCTGCTGTTTGTTATAAATTAATTTTTATGCCTGCCGCAGAAAAATATTGCGGCAGGCAGCTTATTTTATATGCTGTCGAAATCTGCATCGCTTTTTTACCGCAGTATAAAAATTTTATTTTATTTTGATTTGGCAAAAAAATAACGCGAACACAAAATCTGGTGGTTGCTGCGGCAGAAAAAATGTGAAAAAACACAAAAAGCGCAGAATTTTTATTGAAAGTGCAGTAGAGATTAGCAGTTGACAAGATTTCCGGCTTATGGTAAACTTGACTACTGTATCACAATATATTATGGGGTAAATTGCGCACCGTACGGTTCGGGTAAGGGATTTTGCGCCCAAAAAACAGAAAAATACAGTTTTTTCTCCGTTTGCGCACGTTACCGGATGTACACACATTTTAAACTATGGGAGAGTGAAAGTATGCTTCATAAGGTGCTTAACGCAGCGGAGACCGCAAAAGAGGACAGATTATCGTTTGCTGAAATCGATGCGGCGCTGGAAATGCCCGACCTGATCGAGATCCAAAAAAAGTCCTACGAAAAATTCATTAAGGAAGAGCTTGGCCCAATTGTAAGGGATTTTTCGCCGATCGATGATTTTTCAGGGGCTATGAGCCTGGAATTTTTGGATTGCTACCTTGAGAATAAGCCCAAATATTCCATTGAAGAATGCAAGGACAGAGACGTTACTTATGCCGCGCCCATGCGTGTACGCGTACGCCTTACCTTGAAAAATGAAGACGGTACCGTGCGGGAGATCCTTGAGCAGGATGTGTTTATGGGGGATTTTCCTCTTATGACGCCTACCGGAACCTTTATTATCAATGGTGCCGAGCGTGTTGTTGCCAGCCAGCTTGTGCGTTCGCCCGGATGTTATTTCAGTGATGATAAGCAGGCGGGCAAATTCCAGTATACCGCTACGCTGATCCCTAACCGCGGTGCCTGGATGGAGTTTGAAATTGATAATACCAATGTGTTTTCCGTAAAGGTAGACCGCAGCCGTAAGGTCAGCATTACGGCGCTTTTGCGTGCTTTGGGCTATGGTACGGACGAGCAGCTGATTGAGCTGCTGGGGGAGAGCGAAGTGCTCAAGGCCACGATTGAACACGATCATCAAGCCGGCATTACCCGAGAGATCGACGGTTTGATCGAGATGTATAAGCGGATTCGTCCTGGGGAAAATGCGGAAGAAAAAATTATGCGGGATAAGCTCAACAGCAGTTTTTTTGAAAGCCGCCATTATGATCTTGCCCGCGTAGGACGCTATAAATTTAATAAAAAGCTGGCCTTGGCTTCAAGAATTGAGGGCCAAATCACCGCAGAGGATATCATTTCGCCTGACGGTGAGCTTTTGGCTAAAAAAGGTGAGCGTATTACCCGGGAAAAGGCGGAGGAGATTCAGAATGCCGGTGTTATGACGGTATTGCTCTCCGTCACACAGAAGAATGAGGCCGGCGAAGAGACGACCAGCACTGTACGGGTTATGTCCAATGGTTTTGTGGATCCAAAGGCTTATCTGCAGTTTGATCCGCAAGAGGTGGGCATCAAGGAGATGGTCCACTATGATACCCTGATGAAGATCCTGGCCGAGTGCTCCACGGAAGAACAGATCAAGGCGCGCCTTGTGGCAGATAGGGAGGAACTCTCCCCGGAGCATCTGTATATGTCGGACATTGTGGCCAGCATCAACTATATTATTGCGCTTTGTCAGGGACATGGCTCTGTCGACGATATCGATCATTTGGGCAACCGCCGCGTCCGCTGTGTGGGCGAGCTGCTGCAGAATCAGCTGCGTGTAGGCCTTTCCAGAATGGAGCGCGTGATCCGGGAGCGGATGACCAGCCAGAGTCTGGATAATGTTTCTCCTGCGACGCTGATTAACATCCGGCCTGTGAGCGCGGTGATCCGGGAGTTTTTCGGTTCCTCACAGCTCTCACAGTTTATGGATCAGAACAACCCTTTGGCTGAGCTGACGCATAAGCGCCGTCTTTCGGCATTGGGACCGGGCGGATTGAACCGTGACCGTCCCTCTTTTGAGGTGCGTGACGTTCACCATTCTCATTACGGCCGCATGTGCCCGATTGAGACCCCGGAAGGAAAGAACATCGGTCTGATCGGATCGCTTGCTACGTATGCGCGCATTAATGATTACGGCTTTATGGAATCGCCCTATCGTAAGGTAGATAAGGAAAAGGGAATTGTTACCAATGAAGTAGTATATCTTGCCGCAGATGACGAGGATCGGTATATCATTGCGCAGGCGAATGAGCCTATTACACCCGACGGGCATTTTGTAAACAATGTGGTTTCGGCCAGAAATAAAGAGGATTTCCTGCGGGTAGATATCTCACAGGTGGACTATATCGACGTTTCTCCTAAGCAGGTGGTTTCCGTGGCCACGGCCATGATTCCCTTCCTGGAGAACGATGATGCTTCCCGTGCATTGATGGGCGCCAACATGCAGCGTCAGGCGGTGCCGCTCCTGCGGACGGAAGCGCCGATTGTTGGTACGGGTATTGAATATAAGGCTGCGCGTGACAGCGGTGTTTCGGTGCTCTCCAAGGGACCCGGAACAGTGGAATATGTAGATGCGAATAAGATCGTTGTGAAGCATGACGACGGTGAAACGGAAACCTATGAACTGCTGAAATACCGCCGTTCTAACCAGGGAACCTGCATTAATCAGATTCCTATTGTGAAAAAGGGCGACCGTGTGGAATATAAGACTACCCTTGCCGACGGTCCCAGTACTGCGCAGGGGGAGCTTTCGCTGGGCCGTAATATTCTTATTGGCTTTATGCCCTGGAACGGTTATAACTATGAGGACGCTATGCTGATCAGCGAGCGTCTGGCGAGAGACGATATTTTTACCACGATTCATATTGAAGAGTATGAGTGCGAGGCGCGGGATACCAAGCTTGGCGCTGAGGAAATTACACCGGATATTCCTAATGTAGGCGAGGATATGCGCCGGAATCTGGATGAAGACGGTGTGATCCGCATCGGTGCGGAGGTGCATTCGGGCGATATTCTGGTGGGCAAGGTTACGCCCAAGGGGGAAACCGACGTTACCGCCGAAGAACGCCTGCTGCACGCGATCTTCAGCAATAATGCCAAGGAGGTGCGCGATACCTCGCTGCGTGTTCCCCACGGTGAAGGCGGCGTGGTTGTGGATATCAAGACGTTTACCCGGGAAAACAAGGATGAACTTTCTCCGGGCGTGAATAAAATGGTACGCGTATATCTTGCACAAAAACGTAAGGTGCACGCCGGCGATAAGATGGCCGGCCGTCACGGCAACAAGGGTGTTATCTCCCGGGTACTGCCGGAGGAAGATATGCCGTTTATGCCGGATGGAACCCCTTTGCAGATCTGTTTAAACCCGTTGGGCGTTCCCTCCCGAATGAACGTAGGGCAGGTTTTGGAAGTCCATTTGGGAATTGCGGCCCAAAAGCTGGGCATCAAAATTGCTACGCCCGTTTTTGACGGTGCGCATGAAAGTGAGATTGAAAAGCTTTCATTGGCTTCTAAGTTCCTTGAAAAAATCGATACGCTGCTTACTTATGCTGTAAGGCTGCGCTCTACAGCAGATATTCCGGTTGTTGACGGTGCTTTAGGGCATACTGCCGGACAGCTGCTGGAGATGGCCGCCAAACTGCGCGGCGCTGAAAAGCCCGTGTATGACGGAGAAAAAATTGATGTGGAGGCCTATGATAAAAAGTTTGAAGAGCTGAATCTTTTAGCGTATGACCGCCAGGAAAGGGATAAAGAAGGCCTTTGCAAACAGATGATCGAATTGGCAGATCGGTATTTTATCGCTGCAGCAAAGCTTTTGGGCGATATGGCCCCGCTGTTCGGGCTGGATATCCTCAAAAATAAAAAGTCCGATACTGCCGAGCAGGAGCTGAGTGAATACGCCGAAAGCGTGTTTACCGGCAAGACGATCCTCTATGACGGACGTACCGGCGAGCCCTTTGATAACCCGGTTACCGTGGGCTGTATGTATATGATCAAGCTGATCCACATGGTTGATGATAAGATTCATGCTCGTTCTACCGGTCCTTATTCATTGGTTACGCAGCAGCCCTTGGGCGGAAAGGCGCAGTTCGGCGGCCAGCGTTTCGGCGAAATGGAGGTTTGGGCCTTGGAAGCTTATGGCGCGGCTCATACCCTTCAGGAGATTCTTACTATTAAATCCGATGATGTTGTGGGCAGGGTAAAGGCTTATGAGGCTATTGTAAAGGGCGAGAATGTTCCCGAGCCGGGTATTCCGGAATCCTTCAAGGTGCTGCTGGAGGAACTTCGTTCCCTGGCACTGGATGTAAAGATTCTGACGGAAGAGCACAAAGAAGTTGAGATGATGGAACTTCTGGATGATGACCGTGATATTGTGGAATATGCTACGGAGAAGGAAAAGGACGCTCCGGTAGGGGATTTGTTCTCAATGCTGGGCTTTGATGATGACGAAGATGCAGATGATGAGGATTCCCTTGAATTGGATGAGCTGGATGACGATGAGGGTCTGGATATCCTTGACGGCATTGAAGAGGATGAAGAAGATCTTTTAGCAGAGGATGATCGTTCCCTTTCGGAAGAGGAGTTTGAAGATGATTTTGACGATGCTTTCGATTTTGAGGATGATGAGGACGAAGAAGATGAAGACGAGGCTGATGAATAATCGGCACGACCGGTACGCTATATGCGGACAATTTGATGAGAGGAAGATGAATCCTTGTTTGAGCTTAATAATTTTGATTCCATACAAATAGGTCTTGCACCTGCTGAAAAAATACGGGAATGGTCCTACGGCGAAGTAAAAAAACCGGAAACCATCAATTATCGTACCCTGAAACCGGAGCGGGACGGTCTTTACTGCGAAAGGATCTTCGGTCCTACAAAGGACTGGGAGTGCGCCTGCGGTAAGTATAAGAAGGGCGCCCGGTATAAGGGACTAGTGTGCGACCGCTGCGGTGTTGAGGTAACGCGGGCCAAGGTGCGCCGGGAGCGCATGGGACATATTGAGTTGGCCGCGCCTGTATCGCATATTTGGTATTTTAAAGGCATTCCCAGCCGAATGAGCCTCCTGCTGAATATTTCACCCAAGGATTTGGAGCGCGTATTGTATTTTGCGGCGTTTATCGTATTGGATCCGGGTACTACCGAATATCAGGTAAAAGACGTAATTACTGATGCCGACTACCGGGATATTCTGGATCGCGAGATCAGCATTGGTTCCTTCCGTGCCGGGATGGGCGCCGAATCGATCCGTGAGCTGCTGCGTCAGATAGATTTGGACGCTGAGGCTGAAGCATTGCGGGAGGAACTGCGGACAACCAATGCCGGCCAAAAACGCGTAAAGGCTGTAAAACGGCTGGATGTAATCGAGGCTTTCCGCAAATCCGGCAATAAGCCGGAATGGATGATTATGGATGTGATTCCGGTCATTCCGCCGGAGATTCGTCCGATGGTACAGCTGGACGGCGGCCGTTTTGCCACCAGTGATCTGAATGATCTTTACCGCCGTGTGCTGAACCGCAACAACCGCTTAAAAAAACTGCTGGAGCTGGGCGCGCCGGATATTATTGTAAGAAATGAAAAGCGTATGCTGCAGGAATCGGTCGACGCGCTGATCGATAACGGCCGCCGCGGCCGTCCGGTTACGGGCCCCGGAAACAGACCCTTAAAATCCCTTTCGGATATGCTGCGCGGCAAGCAGGGACGTTTCCGTCAAAATCTTTTGGGCAAGCGCGTGGATTATTCGGGTCGTTCGGTTATCGTAGTAGGGCCGGAGCTGAAAATGCACCAGTGCGGCCTGCCGAAGGAGATGGCGATTGAACTGTTTAAGCCCTTTGTGATGAAGCGGCTGGTGGAGAAAAACTATGCCCAGAATATCCGCGGTGCCAAACGGCTGATTGAACGGGGAACCGGCGAGGTTTGGGATGTGCTGGAAGAGGTTATTGAAGGACATCCGGTGCTTTTGAACCGTGCGCCTACACTGCACCGTTTGGGCATTCAGGCCTTTGAGCCTGTCCTGGTAGACGGACGCGCCATTAAGCTGCATCCGCTGGTTTGTACCGCTTTTAACGCGGACTTTGACGGTGACCAGATGCCCTGCCATGTACCGCTTTCGGTAGAAGCTCAGGCTGAGGCCCGCTTCCTGATGTTGGCGGCCAACAATATTTTAAAGCCGGCGGACGGGCGTCCGGTGGTAGTTCCCACGCAGGATATGATTATCGGTTCGTATTATCTTACGATTGTGAATGATGAAAAGCCGATGCTGGATCGCACCTTTTCCTCCCCCGATGAGGCAGTGTTGGCTTATGAGATGGGCGAGCTTCCGCTGCAGTCGATGACGAATGTACGCATGAGTAAGACGGTTGACGGCGTTACACGTTCAAAGATCATACAGACTACGGTGGGAAAGATTATCTTTAATAAAGCTGTTCCGCAGGATATCGGCTTTGTTGACAGAAACGATCCTGAGCATGCGTTTGATTTGGAAATCGGTTTCCTGATTGATAAAAAATCGCTGAATAAAGTAGTATATCAGTGCTATACTGTGCACGGTGCAGCTGTTACCGCGGAAATGCTGGACCAGATTAAGGCGCAGGGATTTGAATATGCCACCAAAGGCGCAATCACTGTGGGGGTAAAGGACGCGGTGATTCCTAAGGCGAAAAAGGAGATTCTTGAAAAAGCCGAAAAGCATGTGGATGAAATCAACGAGCTGTTCCGCCGCGGTTTCTTTGCCGAAGAGGAGCGCTATAAGGCGGTTATCGAAACCTGGAAAGAAGCCAAGGATGACGTTACGGCAGAGCTTTTAAAAGGTCTTGGCAAGTTTAACCCCATCAATATGATGAGCACCTCCGGTGCGCGAGGCAATAAGAGCCAGATTACCCAGCTTGCCGGCATGCGCGGCCTGATGGCTGACCCCTCGGGACGTACGATTGAAATTCCGGTTAAAGCCAACTTCCGGGAAGGTCTTACGATCATTGATTTCTTCATGTCCTCCCACGGTACGCGGAAAGGTCTTGCGGATACGGCGCTTCGTACGGCAGACTCGGGTTATCTGACCCGCCGTTTGGTGGATGTCTGCCAGGATGTTATCATCCGCCAGGAGGACTGTCATGCATTGCCCAGCTCTATCAATACGCCCAACGGGGTGTATGTGGAGGATATCATCCATGAGGGTACGATTATTGAAACCGTTGCCGAGCGCATAAAGAACAGAACGCTTGCGGAAGATATTTTGGATGATGCGGGCAATGTGGTCTATGCCGACGGTACGCTGGTCAACGATCAAATGGCCGAGCATATTACTGCGCCCAAGGAAAAGGGCGGACTTGGCAGAACAAGAGTGATGATTCGTTCGATCTTTACCTGCCGCTGCGAGACCGGTGTTTGCGCCAAATGCTATGGCGCCGATCTTTCCAATAATAAAGAGGTTGCTATCGGTGAGGTTGTGGGTATTATCGCCGCACAGTCTATCGGTGAACCGGGTACCCAGCTGACAATGCGTACGTTCCATACCGGCGGTGTTGCGGGTACGGATATCACCCAGGGTCTGCCCCGTGTTGAAGAAATCTTTGAGGCACGCAAGCCCAAAGGACTTGCCATCCTCTCCGATATTGCCGGCAAGGTAGAACTTTCCAGCCTGCGGAGTAAGAACACGATTACGATCGTTGCTTCCGATGGGGAAGAAAAAACCTATCCGCTGCCGTATAACGCGCATTTGGCCGTGGAAGAAGGGCAGATGGTGGAGGTTGGCCAGGAGTTAACCAAAGGTTCTATCAATCCTCACGATATGCTGCGCATCAAAGGTGTGGTGCCGCTGCAGAATTATATGCTGAAGGAAGTGCAGACGGTTTATAAGATCCAGGGCGTTGATATTGCCGATAAGCATATTGAGTTGATCGTGCGCCAGATGCTGCGCAAGGTGCGCATTGAGGATGCAGGCGATACCGATCTTCTGCCGGGGGATATTGTGGATATTTTCCGCGTAGAAAACGTCAACGAGCAGGTTCGCTTGGCCGGCGGCATTCCCGCCACCAGCCGAAGAATTCTTTTAGGTATTACAAAAGCTGCGCTGGCTACGGATTCCTTCCTTTCGGCTGCTTCTTTCCAGGAGACGACGAGAGTGCTTACCGAGGCTGCCATCAAAGGGAAGATCGATCCGTTGCTGGGCTTAAAGGAAAGCGTGATCATCGGTAAGCTGATTCCTGCGGGAACCGGCGTGAAAAAATATAAGGAGATCGATATAGAGGTCTTTAGAAAGCAGGCTGAAAGTGAGCCTGAAACCGATGAACTGCCGGAAGAGCTTGAAGCGCAGGAAGCATAAAAATTTAAAAAAGCAATCTTCTTTTGGAAGGTTGCTTTTTCTTTTTTGGGGAAGGCTGTGGAGAGAGAAACCGTATGCCTTGATTTTTAAAAAGTATTGGTTTACAATATATAAACAAGGTTTTTATTCAGGCGGAGATACCTGATTTGAGATTGGACGCGAACTGGTAAGGAGGCTGTTTATGAAAATACGGATTTTATGTGTTTTGGTTTTATGTGCGCTTTAGCTTTCGGGCTGCGGAGCGAAGGAAGAAAAAACCGTGTACAGCGGTGTTGGCGGCAGCTATATTGTAGACGGCAGCAATGATATTGCGAGTAAAATTGAAGTAGATTGGTGGCTGGGAAAAAGTACCCAAAAGGATTCTTTAAAAGAGACGAATAAAACGGAAAAAATCAATGAAATAACGTATGATACAACATATGAGAAATCTTTATTGGAAAATTTTGATTGGCAGTATACGGATGTATATAGCGCTAAGGGAATTACGCTTTATTATAAAGAAGAAAATTTTACGGGGTATCACATTACTTCCCGAGAATTTCTTGATACGCAAAAAGAGATCGCAATGCCTTCGGACCCCTATCAAAATGCCTTGTCCGTAGCACAAAAATGCGCGGAGCGGTATATCCGCACGGAGGATTATGTACTGGAAGAAACGATAGTAAATTCTTTTTACGATATCGACCTTCCGATGACGGTGTATGTGTTCCGCTTTGTAAAACACCATTCCGGCTTTCGTACAAGTGAATCCGTTTATGTAGAAGTAACGGAAAAAGGCGGGATTCGATCCTTTCATATTAAAAATATAGGCGCTTTTGACGGTTCTTTGGAAATTCAAATCGACAAGCAGGCTATTGAACAAAGCGTTGCGAATGTGCTGGAAAACACATACGGCGGGGAAGAACGGCTTCTTGAATATGAAATTGTGAAGCAAACGCTTACGTATACGCCCGAGGGGGATTTGGCAGCTTATGGCTAAGTAGATGTAATCAAGAAAAGAAAGGAAAAGCACAATCCAG
>ERZ1673696.85-NODE-85-length-101310-cov-10.333090_pt1 | contig 101310 bp, 108 predicted proteins | sample MGYA00580226_ERZ1673696 | MGnify/ENA primary metagenome ERZ1673696 (study PRJEB41218, sample SAMN15661743) | gut metagenome | host: Homo sapiens | place: Canada: London | collected 2015-08-20/2019-03-30 | study: EMG produced TPA metagenomics assembly of... | reverse complement strand
AGCCGGTGCCGCGGTTGACGCAGATAACATTTATCACCGGATATTTCCGGAAACTCGAATTGTTGAGTACCGGAGAGAGGTAAAGGCAGGTGATACGCTCTGGGATATCTGTGGCGAGATAGCCACAGATAAAGAAGATTTGCGGAAACTGGTCTGGCAGGCAAAGAAAGACAACCGGATTCATGACGCCGGCAACCTGCAGCCGGGAACCTTAGTGATTGTAAAAGTAGAGGAGGCGAGAAATCAGTGAATGCAGAAGAAGAACTTAGTGTTTTGAAGGAAAAAATAGAAAAGATGAAGGAGACGTATAAGGGCGCGCAAGATTATGAGTATGAAAATTATAAGAAATATAACGAAGAGGGTAATACGGTCGCGGCGAATCGGGCTCTCGGTAAATCCTATGCATTTGAGGCGATATATACGTACATCAAAAACATGTAAAAAGCCGACTGATAACTGCAATTATCAATCGGCAGGCGGAAAATGTGAGTGATATTTCCGCCTCTATATTATCAGAAAATGGAGGAATAGACAAATGGCAGAACTCATATTGAATGCCGATGCTTCACATGAGGATTGGCTCAAAGTAAGAAATACAGGATTAGGTGGGTCAGACTGCGGAAGCATTCTCGGACTCAATCCGTATAAATCAGCATTGACACTTTGGTCAGAAAAAACAGGAATGATGCAGCCGGAAGATCTCTCGAAGAATGAGAGGGTTTGGTGGGGCAGCCATATGGAACCGGTGATCGCGCAGAGATTTGAGGAAATTACAGATAAAAAGGTGCGCCGGAGAGGAACTCTTCGAGATAACGATTATCCGTATATGCTGGCCAATATTGACCGCTGGATAGTCGGGGAGAATGCCGGTCTTGAAATCAAGACGGCAGACTGGCGCATGAGCAAGCAGTGGGGCGATAAAGACGATCCGCAGGACATGACGGTACCGGACAGCTACTACTGCCAGTGCATGCATTACATGGCAGTCACAGGGGCCGATTACTGGTACATAGGAGCCCTTATCGGCGGAAACGATTTCCGGGTAAAAAAGATCATGCGTAACGAAGACGATATCAAGTACATCCGGGAGCAAGAAAAAGAATTTTGGAACCATGTCACAGAACAGACAATGCCTGCGGTAGACGGCAGTGATTCTACAGTTCACACACTTGTCGGGCTGTACAATACGCCGAACGGTAAAGAGATAGACCTGCCGGAAGAAGCCTTGCGGATTTTTGAAAAATATGACTTGGCCAAAGCAAAAGAAAATGAAGCAAAAGACGCTATACAGGCGGCAAAAAATGAATTAATGGCACTGCTTGGAGAAAACGAAGTCGGACACATCGGTGACAGAAAAGTTACATGGAAAGCAATAAAGCCGAGAGAATCTATTAGCTTATCCCGCGTTAAAAAAGAAGACAGCGGCAGCTATGAGGCACTCAAAGCGATGGGATTTATCAAAGTCGGCGAAGCAGGCCGCATGATGAAGGTCTACTAATGAGCATTGAAGAGTTTACAGCCCTCGAGATAGGCGCAAAAGTCAGTATACAAAGGGGGCTAAAATCCCCGCCACTTAAGGGGACATTGGCGGATAAGGTGAACGAATCCGCTCTTATAAAAATAGGTCACACGCCGGCAGGAAAACCTATCCTGATATGGGCGCATTATATGAAATTAAAACAGGAGGAGTTTAGATGAGAATTAAGGAGATACTTTCACAGAACAGAAGAGATTTCAGAGCATTATTTATCTGTCCGTTTTGCGGGCATGAAGAGGAAAAACCGGGATACGATGACGCTAATTTTCATCAGAATGTGATCCCGAAAATGAAATGTAAAAAGTGCGGAAAAACAGAGCAGGACGGAGCAAATTATCGTCCGTTGAGTACAAAATATCCGGAAGGTTTTCAAGTTTAAAACAGGAGGACAAGAAATGAACGCGGCAAAAGGAATCGTAAAAACAAAGCAGGAAAACAAAAAGCCATCTTTACAAGGGCTAATTCGAGCGATGGAGCCTGAAATTAAAAAGGCATTACCGTCGGTCATTACACCGGAACGGTTTACCCGGATGGTATTTACGGCACTGTCGAGCAATAAAAAGCTGCAGGCATGCACACCGGAAAGTTTTCTCGGCGCAATGATGCAGGCTGCACAGTTGGGTGTAGAGCCGAATACCCCGATCGGACAGGCTTACCTGATTCCATACGGCAATCAGGTACAATTTCAACTTGGATATAAAGGACTGATTGATCTTGCTTATAGAAGCGGTGAAGTACAGAGCATACAGGCGCACGAAGTGCACGAAAACGATACATTTGAATACGAGCTTGGGCTGAATCCAAAACTGAAACACGTACCAGCTATGAAAGACAGGGGCCCGGTCATCTTATACTACGCTGTCATCAAACTGAAAAACGGCGGAGAAGGGTTCGAAGTTATGAGCCGGGAGGATGTAGATCAATTTGCGCGGGCGAAGTCTAAAACATATAAAAATGGACCATGGCAAACGGATTTTGACGAAATGGCAAAGAAGACCGTACTTAAGAAAGTTTTGAAATACGCGCCTTTAAAATCTGATTTCGCAAAACAGGTCAAAGAAGACGAAACGATTAAAACCAGTATTTCGGAAAACATGACAGACCTCCCGGACGAAACGGTGACGATTGATGCGGAAGCACAAACGCCGCAGGACGAAGAAATCCCATTTGATGAAATACCGCCTGCTGTAGATAGAGAAACGGGGGAGGTATTAACAGATGGAAGAATTTAAGAGAAATCCTCTTCCGACAATGGAATGTGGGATGGCCTATCTGGCTCATCCCTACGCTCCGCTTAACAGGAGAGCTGAAATATTCGTGGAGGCTATTAAAGCGGAGAATGTAGAAGAAGCGGGGGATATTGCGCTTAAAATCATGAAGAAGTATTTAAATTTGACGATAATTTCTCCTCTCCATAACTATTCATTTTTGGAAGGGAATTATGAAAAAGAGACGGAAATACTCAAGTACGATTTTAGGCTTCTCTCCCGGTGCGATATTTTGATTTTGTCTGGAAACTGGCGGAACAGCAAAGGCTGTATGTCCGAATACGGTTATGCAAAAGCAAAAGGAATCAGGATTTACGAATACAGAGATAACCTGCTGTATCCGCTGGAATAAAATTCGTTATAAATCCTTGAAAGGGGTGATAACGTGGGGCGCCAACTTAAACAGGGGTTGGATTATCTCACACTTGATGTTGATTTCTTCGAAAGCGTAAAGGTCCGGAAAATCAGAAAGGACTGTGGCAATCAATCAATACCAATACTGATCGCGTTACTCTGCAATATTTTTCGAGAAGAGGGATATTATGTGGGGTACGATAACGATCTGACATTCCTTATAGCTGAGCAATTCGGCGTGAGCGAGGGTGCAGTAGAGGATACCGTCCAAAAAGCGGTTTTAGTTGAGTTTTTTGATAGCCACATGTTTCATACCTATGGAATCCTCACTTCACACGGTATTCAGCAGCGTTACTTTGATGCAGTAACCCGCTTGAAAAGAAAATCGGTGAAGGTTATAGGGGAATTTCTATGCAAAAATATTTCCCCTGGAATAAATACCGATTTCCTCCGTGATAAATCGAATAACCTCTGGAATAAATCCGACAAGGTAGAGGAAGAGGTAGAGGTAGAGGAAGAGGAAGAGGTAGAGGACAAAGCGTCTTCTCCGAAAACTGAAATCATCAAAGCATTTTCTTCCTCTTCTCCCGGACTGGAGAAATCAATCAAAAAGTGGATGGACATGAGGAAACAGAGGAAAGCTTCTGTATCACCGACGGCTCTCAAAAAGAACCTGACACAACTCAAGAAGTTATCAAACGGGAATATAGAGGACGCTGTTCTCATTGTAGAGCAGTCAATAGAAAATCAATGGCTCGGGTTCTGGCCGCTCAAAAGACCGAAGCAGAAAAAAGCGGGATGGAGCTACGGACATATTGCTTCTCCGGAAGAGTGGAAAGGTATTAAAGACGGGTGGTGACAATGGAACGAATCGGACGGGATATGGATGCTCTCCAGAAAAAAATGGAGACATTTATCAAAAACAATGGCCGCTTAAATGAGCAAAACGAAAAGACGGAAGCAGAAGAGGCGGCAGAAGAAAGAAAAAAATGGACGAATAGGCTGTATAAAGCCGGGATAGGCAGGCGGTACCATGCATGCACGTTTCAGAACATTGAAAGAAAAGGATTACCGGATTCTAAGCTGCTGAAAAGCCATTATGCCATCGCGAAAGATTACGCTAAGAATTTCAAGGTACACAAGGCAAAAGGGCAAGGGCTTATATTCGCCGGACCGGTAGGACGCATGAAGACAACAATGGCGGTGGCCATAGCGCAGGAGATTATGAAAGATTATAACCGGGCGTATTTTATTACGATGCCGGAATTGATGGACAGTCTTCTGCAGAATAATCTTTCACAAGAAGTTCGAACGCGCACAAAAGAAACGGACTTACTGATTCTTGATGACATGGGAGCTGAGTATCAAAACGACTGGGTATTGAACGCGGTCGACGCAATTATATCGAAGAGATACAACGAACTCATGCCGGTAATCATTACGACGAATAAGACACCGGAAGAGATGAATCAGAGGTATATGGCACGGATTTTTGACAGGTTAAAACATGCGAACAGGTTACTTATAGAAGCAGGAGAAAGCCTGCGAAAAAATGAAGTTTAAGAAAGGAAAGATTGATAAATGGGAAGTAGTCGATTCATAGTCGTATCAATGAAAAAGATGATTGTCGCAATGAATCCGTCTTACGTTGAACAGAAAGAAAAAAGTCTCATCATCTACTTGCCCGGGACGTATAAACAGCTCGAGCTGGAATATGAAACGGAAGATAATGCAAGAGACGCTTTTATAGACATAGTTGACGCTTATGAATCCGGGAAAATAGACGTTTATATCTGAAAAGGAGGAATGAAAAATGCTAAACATGAACAATTGCCAGATTTGCGGAAATCTTGTCCGCGATCCTGAAATCAAGAACACATCATCCGGGAAAGCGGTAGCAACGATGACGGTGGCGGTTAACCGGTATTTTGTAAATCAGAACGGAGAAAAACAGGAATTTACAGATTATGTACGAGTAAAAGCGTGGCCGCCATGGGCAGAAGCCATCGGAAACCAGCTGCAGAAAGGGATGCCGGTGTTTGTAGAGGGGCGGTACAGCAGCTACTCTTACGGCAAGGACGGTGATAAAAAATACATGACGGAGATTGTCGTTGAATTTGTCGCGAGCCCTTTGAATATCAAGAAAGCACAAGCAGCAGAAGCGGGAACAGGATCGGGCAATTTTGAGCAATTCGGAACGGCGCAGAGTGAGCTGCCGCCGCAAAATGATGATTTACCGTTTTAAGGGGGAAGAGAAGTGGATACAGCTGTTGATGTAGCAAGCGTCGTACTGTTTATTGTTCTGATCATGTACGCAGCTATCAAACTTGACGAAGCAGCAAGAAAGTTGCGCAATGAGGAAGAGCGGATTTACGGAGAAAGGCGAGAAAAATGAAACAGGGATTTGAAAAGGCAAAAGGATATGAATTTGTAAACTTGCCGCAAAAAAATAAAAGATCACCGGCAGGATATAACATTGAAAGCGCTGTTGATGTTGTAATCGAGCCGGGAGAAACGAAGGAAATCGAGACGGGACTAAAAGTCAATATAAGTGGAGATAAACGGCTGGGCATTTATATAAACTCAATCCTTGCTTTCGATCATGGACTTATATTAACAGATTGTGTAGGAGTTGCTGATAATGAAGAGCATATCGTTGTGACAATCAGAAATATATCAGAAGTGCCTTATAGAATCAGAAAAGGAGACAGGATTGCGCAAGGAATATTTTATGATAGCGAAGAACTGAATGAGATAAAAGAGCGTATTTATAAAGACGGGTGGGGAAGAAAATGAATAACTTGATCACCATCGAAAACGTAAAAGGATATTTAGACCCGGTCACCGGGACGGCATATCTCAACGCAGAGGATGTAGCACGAGGCTTCGGATTTACGACCGTTGCCAAAAGTGGCAACGCGGTAATTCGGTGGGCGAGGGTCAACCGCTACCTATCCGAGTTTGGTCTTTCCAAAGAAATCGGCCGGGATGATTACATCCCGGAAAATATGGTGTATAGGCTCGGATTTAGAGCGAGCAACGGAACGGCAAAGAGGTTCCAAGCGAAACTTGCCGACGAAGTTATTCCGGCGATCCGCAAAACGGGAATGTATATGACGGATGGGGCTGTACAAAATATTCTGAATAATCCAACGGCTTTTATCGAGATTCTCACGGAGTATAAAAAGGTTCAAGACGAAAATAAAAGTCTTGCTGTGCAGAACGCTCGACAGAAGCAGCTCATCGGTGAGTTGAAGCCGAAGGCGGACTACACAGATCTTATTTTGAAAAATAGATCGCTTGTCACGATTACGCAAATTGCTAAGGACTATGGCATGAGCGGTCAGGCTATGAATAAAATTCTTCATAGCCTCGGTATTATTTATAATCAGTCCGGACAGTGGCTGCTCTACAGCAGGCATCAGGCAAGAGGATATACTCACAGTGAGACGGTGAGCATTACGCATGCCGATGGACGGGAAGCCGTGAAGATGAATACAAAGTGGACGCAAAAGGGACGGCTCTTCTTGTACGACACGCTAAAGAAAGAGGATATTGTTCCGGTTATCGAGAGAGGAGCATGAAGTGAAGCTTTACAGTGACAGAGGGGATAAATATTATCTTTTCGGACAGTTTGAACTATATCTAATGCTCATACAGTGCGTTCTTATCGGAATATTAGTAGCGCTGGTATACGTTTTGATTCGATTAGGCGGTGGAGTATGAAGCTCATAATTCCGGGACGGCTGCCATGCATGAATGATCTTATAGCCGCTAACAGGCTGAACAAGTACGCGGGAGCTGGCGTTAAGAAGAAAACGCAGAAAGAGATTATTCTTATCCTGCGTCCGCAAGTGCAAGGACAAAGGTTTACCGAAAAAGTAAATATCCGCATTGAGTATTACGAAAAGGATATGCGGCGGGATGAAGACAATGTTATGAGTGCCGCAAAGTTTATCTTGGATGCGATGCAGGATATGGATTTTATCCCGAATGACAGCCGGAAATATGTGCACTTGACGCAGGAAGTATTTACCGATCGGGATAATCCGAGGATTGAAATTGAGGTGAATAAAGCATGAATAACGGAATGAGACCGGGGATATTTCATAACCCGGATCCGACGTACGAAAAAACGAAAACAAATTTAAATCGTGAATCAAAACGGGTACGCGGTGATATCGAAGCGTTTTTTGAAGAAATTCGGCGATGCAGAAAACATATTGACTCTTTGAATCAGTATCGCCAGCAGTACGAGATGGATCTGTTCTCGCTCAAGGGTTGTAGATACGATAAAGAGCCGGTCGACGGCGGCGTGTCTTCCGATTTATCGGATATCGTGATTGCGTTTGAACAGAAGATGGCACAGGCGGAAGAACTGCGGATAAAAGAGCTCAACAGATACGGTGACATGATTACAAGAGGGTTCAGGCTGCTTGCTTTGCTTTCCGACCCAGAGCAAAAGTCGATTATGATTGACCGATATTTCATGAATGTTCTTTGGGAAAAGATTGCTTTGGATCATCATTTTGACAGGAGTACATGTATGAGAATGAGAGACCGGGCAATTCAAGAAATTTCACGAAAAACACAGGTTGCGACTAAATGCGACTTTTAAATGTGGTATTATGATAGTGTAAAGTTCGGGCAATAAACGTCGTCGCCCGATGCTTTCATACAACTCCATAAAAGCAAGAAGCCGGTTTCGATGAGTTTGCCGGCTTTTTGCTTGCATTCGATAAAGGAATTTAACAATGATTGATTACAAAACATCTGCAAAACCGCGTATTGTCACAAAGGATGATGTCGCGGTTTTCTGTTCATTCGACGAGATTCTGCCGATTGGGCAGCTGCAGCCGAATCCACGGAATCCGAATCAGCATACCGAGCAGCAGGTAAAGCTCCTCGGCGAGATTATCCGAAGCGCCGGGTGGCGGGCTCCGATTACGGTATCAAAGCGAAGCGGGCTGATTGTAAAAGGGCATGGCCGCAGGCTGGCAGCTATTGACGCAAGACTGGCATGGGTACCGGTTGAGTATCAGGAATATGCGACGGAAGCAGAAGAGTACGCTGATCTCTTGGCGGATAACAGGATAACCGAGCTGGCGGAGATGGATAATGATAAACTCTCCGAAATTCTAAAAGACCTGCAGGAGACCGAGAATTTTGATATGGATTTGACCGGCTTTGACGAGGACGCTTTAGCCGACTTGATAGGCGAACAGTTGACATCTGACGAAATCGAAGAGGACGAAGTTCTGGAGACGCAGGAAACGGTATTTACCAAACCGGGTGACTTGTTTATCATAGGTGACCATCGTCTTTTATGCGGCGACAGTACCAAGCTGGAAGATGTCAATCGTTTATTGGGGGGGCAGCAGGCTGATTTATATATTACGGATCCGCCGTATAATGTGGCGTATGTCGGCAAGACAAAAGACGCACTAACGATAGAGAATGACAAGATGGCTGACGGAGATTTCAGCCAGTTTTTAGTTGATGCGTTCAAAGCGGCGAACGATAACATGAAGCCCGGGGCTGCATTCTATATTTGGCACGCGGATTCGGAAGGATTTAATTTCCGGGGCGCTTGCAAGGATATCGGATGGGATGTTAAGGAATGCTTGATTTGGAATAAAAATCAAATGGTTCTCGGGCGGCAAGATTATCAATGGAAACATGAACCGTGTCTTTACGGTTGGAAGCCAGGTGCGCCGCATAACTGGTATAGCGACCGAAAGCAGACAACGGTTATTGATATGAGCAAACCGAATCGCAGTGAAGACCATCCGACGATGAAGCCGGTCGGCTTGTTTGCTTATCAAATAGAAAATAGCAGTAAACCGGGTGATATTGTACTTGATAGCTTCGCTGGGAGCGGTACAACGATGGTTGCCTGCGAGAAGATGCGTCGAAAGGCAATGCTTATGGAGCTTGACCCGAAATATTGTGATGTGATCATAAGGCGGTACATACAGGAATCCGGAAATCTTGATTTAAAGGTGGAGCGTGACGGAGAGATAAAATCACTTAAGGATGTAATGGAAGAAGCGGGAGCCACCTTAGAGTAACGGGAGGTGGTGACTTTTGGGAAGGCGAAGAGCCGAATGCGAATGGGAGCGTAAAAAAGGCGAATCTTCAGAAGCTTATGCCGCATTTAAGCTTTATTACCAAATGGGGGATAAAAGATCTTGCACGAAGGTAGTACAAAAGCTGAACAAATCAAGGGCACTCATCACCGGCTGGTGCGGAAAATGGAACTGGGTTGAAAGAGCCCGCGCTTACGATAACGAGCTGGCTCGGCAAGAATTTGCAGAGGCCTGTAATGCTGTTAAGAAAATGAATGAGCAGCAAGCACAAATCGGGCTGCTCATTCAAAAAAAGGCGCTGGAAGCGCTAAAGGAAATGAAATCTAAAGAACTGTACCCGAAGTTACTGCTGCAGTATTTAGTGCAAGGCGCAGGGCTTGAGAGAAAGGCAAGGGATTCCGATGTTGAGATAAAAACAGGCAACAAGGAAAAAGAAATCAACGAAACGGACTATGCTGATGATGGATTGACGGAGGCACTTAGAAATTCCGCGAAGAAAGTGTGGGATGAATGAGAAATGTAATAGAACCTGTTATCCGGTTTAAAGAGTTTTCTCGGCGGCAAATGCAGGCATTTACTTGGTGGTGTCATGGATCCCCTTACTTCAATTACAACGGAATTATAGCCGACGGCAGTATTCGAGCCGGTAAAACGGTATCGATGGCTATTAGCTTTGTTTTATGGGCAATGCAAACATACGATAAACAGAACTTTGCTATGTGCGGAAAAACGGTCGGTTCTTTCAGGCGAAACGTATGGAATTGGCTTAAACCTGTGTTATATGCCCGCGGATATGAAGTGACGGAGTTCCGGACGAACAATACAATTATCATAGATGACGGTAAATCCGTGAATTACTTTTACATCTTCGGCGGCCGGGATGAATCGTCACAAGATTTAATACAAGGCATGACACTTGCCGGATTGTATTGCGATGAGGTGGCGCTTATGCCGGAATCATTTGTCAATCAGGCGACAGGACGTTGTTCCGTTCCGGGAGCTAAGATGTGGTTCAACTGTAACCCGGAAAGTCCCATGCATTGGTTTTTAAAAAACTGGATAGAGAAAAAAGAAGAAAAGAGAATGCTTCATCTCCATTTCACAATGGACGACAATCCTTCTCTTTCCGAATATGTAAGAGAACGCTATAAAACGACTTACAGTGGTGTATTTTATAAGCGTTTTATTTTGGGATTGTGGGTCATGGCGCAGGGCTCCATTTATAAAGACGCTTGGAGCGACGACCTGTATTTTGATAAAAACCAGCTGGAATATATTTACAATAATCCGCGATTGTACCGCCGATATATATCTATCGACTATGGCACCGTCAATCCGATGTGCTTCTTAGATATATGGGACGACGGAGACGTGGCGTGGGTGGTAAGAGAATATTATTGGAACAGCCGGGAGGAAGGAAAGCATGAAAAGGATAACAGTCAATACGGTGATGATCTTATGGAGTTTATTAATTCGGTAGATTATGCTCCGTCGGCGGTTATCATTGACCCATCTGCTGCCAGCTTCAAAATAGAAATGAGAAACAGAGGACTTCGGGCAAAGGAAACAGTAGATACGATTAATGCGGACAACAGTGTACTGGAAGGAATCCGCACAGTAAATAAAATGTTCACGAAGAAGAAAATCCGAATATACAAGGAAAACTGCCCCATGCTTGTCAAAGAAATTCAAAGCTACGCATGGGATGAAAAGGCTATACAGAATGGCGGCAGGGAAAAACCGATAAAGGTGAATGACCACAGCGTTGACGCCCTGCGTTATTATTGTCAGACGGTAATTAGATCAAGGAGGCTTGCGAATGCGTAAGAAAAAAAGAATACAGGTACCGGCGGGGAATCCGAAGAGAGCACCTGCCCGCGACGCATTTGCCAACGCTCTTGCGCGAATAGGTGCAGGGATGCCGAGCTTGATGGAGGGAACCACCTATCAAATGCAGCGTCTGACACGGAATTATAACTTACTGAATAGTTTATATCGTGAACACTGGATAATGCGCCGTATTGTAGACATTATTCCGGGAGATATGCTGAAGAATTGGATTACTATCACGACGGAAGTAGATCCGAAGGCGCTGAAGCGAATAGACCTTGTCCTCCGCCGGACACAGCTTATACAGAAAATCAAAACGGGCATGCAGTGGGGACGTCTATATGGTGGCGCAGTAGGCGTCATGCTGATTAAGGGGCAGGGGTATGATCTTTCAGAACCTGTTGATTTGGATCGTATAATGCCGGGGGATTTCTGCGGTATTACGGTTTTAGACCGGTGGAATGGTGTTTCTCCCTCTGGAGAATTGATAGGCGATATCAGTGACCCGGAATACGGGCTGCCGAAATATTATCTTGTGACGGATACCGTATCAGGTGTAACTACCAAGATTCATAATTCACGTGTGCTTCGATTTATCGGAGATGATCTGCCGTACTGGGAGAGCCAGTCAGAGGAACAGTGGGGCGCCTCGGTGATAGAATCAGTGTTTGATGAATTGAAAAAACGAGATAATGTTTCATGGAATATAGCACAGCTCACTTTCATGGCATCTCTTCGTGTGCTCAAGATGAACGACCTGGGGCAGACATTGTCTGCTACTGATGAACAAACTCAGGCAGAATTGTACAAAACGATACAGGCGCAAAACTGGCTCATGAGTAATAGCGGCGTGCAGGTGCTTGATAAAGAAGACGGTTTTGAAACGCACCAGTACACATTCGGCGGCATTTCAGAGGTTTACCAGCAGTTCATGATGGATATCTCCGGGGCGGCACAGATACCTGCTACTAAGCTCTTTGGACGGGCTCCCGCCGGAATGAATGCAACAGGTGAAAGCGACCTGCAGAATTATTATGACATGATCGGACAAGAGCAAGAATCAAAACTGCGGCCGATACTGAATAAACTGTTACCGATTCTTTGTATGAGCGTTTTCGGGGCAGTTCCTGATGATTTAGATTTCGATTTTGACCCGGTATCTGAACCCTCCGACAAAGAGCGGAGTGAGCTGGCTAAAACGGGCACGGAGAACGTGGTAACGGCAATTAATGCGGGACTTGTGTCAAAACGTACCGCGCTGCAGGAGCTTAAGCAGCAGAGTGAGCGTACTGGCGTGTGGACAAACATTACAGATGAAGACATCATGAAAGCTTCCGATGAAGTAGAAGGGGAAGGGGAGTTTGGCGGATTTAGCGGAATGTTGGGGGTGGATGAATCGGAAAGCGATGGAGATGAATTACATAAAACATCAAATTCTGTACAAGATAGTGGTAAATGGGTGACTATGAATGGAACCCATGTAAAGGTAGATAAGGACGGTGAGATAAAGAATGGTCCGTTAAAGGGGCAGAAATATACACCGAAACTCAAGGCTCCGAAATATACGAAGGCGGAAGGATATGAAAAACAGATCGGCTCTCCAATTCATGGTGGATATAAGGGAATCAATGCTATAAATAAGCTCTTGGAAACGAAAAGTGGGTATGTACCTGATGCATTCACCAGATCAGATATAGGAAGCATAGCACTGCCGTGGGGCGATGATTTTATGGGGCTCAAGCACATTATACAAGAAAGACAATCTCAAGGGATTGACGCTAATGAGTTCTTGCAGCATTTGCCGGATATCATAGAAGACGGGAAGCTTGATAGTAGAAATGGAAGGTTTTATATAAGGAAAGATCACTATACAGCAGTAATATCTCCTACCTATTTTGATGATCATTTCACATTCGTACTTACCGGATGGGATGAAAATGTTTCTGAAACAACAAAAAAGCACTAAGGCGCCAGAAGCATGTAAACTAATCTGGCATTGCTAAGCGTACAGACCACTTGCTACGCTAACCCAAGTGCTTTTCTTATTTTTATTATAACGCTTGATGCATAAAATGCAAGGTGGCACCGTTAAATACAGTGGATTTATTGAGTGTTTAGATTTACACTGTGACAAACAATATAATTATTTTGCGAGGAGGTAAATTATGGATAAAACAAAAGAGAATTTAAGAAGAATAAGAGCTTATGATGCAGAAGAAGAGTGGAAAACGATTAAAGGCTCTCATGTACTTGTTAAAAATGGAGAAATTGTTGCTGGTGCCGGGGGGAAATTTAATGGAGAGAAGTTTTATGGTGGGAGTGTTAACAAAGAAGATTCAGGAACGAAATTTAACTACCGATCTCACCCTGCGTATCAGGAAGGATTAAACCATACGACTAAGTCTTTTGAGAATTCGTATTTTGACGAGGAAGAGGTCATCGCTACGAAAGAAGACTCCAAAGCTCAGCTTGAAAAATGGCAGAAAATGCTGGAAAAACACCCGAATGGTGAGGTATCAAAAAAACAAGTGGCTTGGTATAGAGGAACATATCAAGCGTGTAATGATATTTTAAAAAAATTACACGCCGATAATAACGGTGGATCAAAAAAAGTTAACACGCTAAAAAAACTTGCAAAAATCGGCGCAGAGTAAGTGAATAAACATGAAAAGAAACTTCAAACCAAATCGAATGACAGAAAAGCGGTATGCCGCTGCGATAGAAAGAATCATGAAAGGACTGGAGCGTGAGATGGCTCATGCAGAAAGTCCTTTTCAAATGCTCTCTGTCCTCCGTGGTCTTGCCCGTTCTCCCACTTTTGAAAAAGCATGCGAGGACGCGGCACGATCCATGGCAACACACGCCTTTTCTGATGGACACCGAACGTGGCGGGAAGCCGCCCGGGCAGGTTCTAAAGGACGCAGGATATATCGATTGCTGCATAAAGAACTTGAAGCGAACGATATTTACTGGGATATCGTTTCCCGAAATTCCCGTTTGATTCAATCTATGACAAATGAGGCTGCGGAACGTGTATCAAATATAGTGTCTGAAGGACAGTCGGCTGGTATTCGGTCAGAAGATATGATAGATGACATACTTCGGCAATGGCCGACGATGACAAGGACGCATGCTAAATTAATTGCCCGGACAGAATCCTCGAAAGCTGCCTCTGCGCTGACACGCTCAAGAGCGCAAAGTGCAGGGCTCAATTGGTACATCTGGGAAACATCGGAAGATTCCCGGGTACGTTCTTCTCATCGGCACATGGACGGGGTACTGGTCAATTGGAATGACCCGCCGTCTCCGGAGGCTCTGATTGATATGAAGGATTACGGAAAATATCATGCCGGCGAGTTTCCGAATTGCCGCTGTTACGCCGCTCCGTTAATAGAGTATGATGATGTTTCTTGGCCGCATAAGGTATACCGGAGTGGACGTATACGGTATATGCGGCTTTCTGAATTTAAAAAAATAGAAGGGGGATAAATGAGGGCATTTTACGGAAGCAAAATCTCCGGGCATATGATTCGAACTCCCGAGGGGTATCTTGTGTGTAAAGAAGTGCCAATTGCGCGAACTGGCACACAGGAATACAGAGGAATGGAGTTCGGTGGAGAAAATCCGGAGAAAATCTATGTTGTTAAGCGACCTGAAGAAGAGGTATTCAGTAAGGCGGCATTAGCAAGTTTTGAGGGTAAACCGGTTGTAGATGAACATCCAGATGAAAACGTAACACCGGACAATATTGGTCGATATATTAAAGGCACCTGCCGTGATGTACGTCGCGGTGAAGGTGCCTTATCCGATTGCGTTGTAGCGGACCTGATTATCTATGACAAGGACCTGATAAAGAAAATCGAAAGTGGGAAGCGCGATATATCCTGCGGGTATGACTGCCTGTGGGATCCTAAAGACGACGACACTTATGTACAGCTGGAAATCCGCGGTAATCATGTAGCCGTCGTCGAAGAAGGGCGCGCCGGACACAAAGTTTCTATTCGTGATTCACGAAAAGGAGGAAAAACAATGTCAGAAAAAAGTAAAAACAGTATCTGGGGGCGTATGCTTTCTGCGTTTGCGCATGACAGCGACACCACTCCGGAAGATCTGGAAGCAGCGGCAAAAATGAAGCCTGCTTCTGATGAAGGTAATCCGGCACCGGCTGTTCCGGTAGTAGAGAAAAAAGAAGAGCCGAAGAGCACCATCGATGCAGAACTCGACGCACGTCTCAAAAAGATTGAAGACGCTATTGCCGCTCTTTCTGAAAAGCCGGATAAAAAGCCGGAAGAGGAATCTGATGCGCTGGACGCATTAGAAGAAGAGCTCAAGGGCGAAAAAGAAGAAACCCATGACGAAAGTGATGTAGAAGTTGATCCGAAAGAAATCAATGCCAAGCAGGAAGAAGCGGAAGATGACGAAGAAGACGTTGTAGAGCCGGAAGACGAGGAAGAAGCCAAAGCTGCCCGTGACGCCGCTCTGAAAGCTATCAGTGCATTGAAGCCGGTTGTAGCGGCTCTACCCAAAAGCCAGAGAAAGAAAGCTGCAGATAGTCTTGCAGATCTGATTCGCGGCAACATTCACGATGATGGATATGACGCTATTATGAAAGCAAAAGAAAACGGCCGCAAAAAGGCAAAAGACAAAGCCATGGATGACCGCGAACTTGGTCGCATGATTCGGGATAAATATAATCCGCATTACAAAAAGAACTAAAAGGAGGAAAACACAATGAGTGGAAAAGCAATTGGAGTATCTATGAATTACGGGTTCCCGGGGACATATGCAAGAACCCCGGACGATGTCGTTACATCCCGCCAGCTGAAAGAGGGCTCTGCCGCGGTACCGTTTGGCGCAGCATTGGCGGCGAATGACGACAATACTTATTCTTCGGTGGGCGCTACATTTACCGCCGCCAAATTCGGCGGTGTTGCGCTCCGTGTAGTTAAACAGGCTGTCTCTTACAATGATCAGAACGAAACAGCTTACAATGAGCAGGAACTCGTTTCTGCAATTAATCGTGGATCTGTTGTTGTTAAATGCAATAACGGTACACCGAAAGCGGGCGGAGCCGTATTTGTCCGCATCAAAGCTAATTCTGCAATTTCCAGCGGAGTTGTCGGCGGATTTGAGGCTGTAGCTGATGGTGCTAACACCGTGCAGCTTACCAATGTGCAGTGGACAAATGGTTATGTAGACGCTAACGGCGTGGCAGAAATCACTATTCTGACCCGTCTGAATGCGTAATAGAAGGAGGTACAAAATAATGGGAAATAATGCTGTTTCTATGTTTACACCGAATGCCGGAATGATGGGCGCGGCCAACGCGGCTATGCGCGCAGGCGGCAAACAGGCTTTTTATGGCTCTGCTTATGATGCGGCAATTGCGTCCGGCATGGCTTATCTTGTGGGCGAACTCGAAAAGGTAGACCCGAAAATTAGGGAGCCTCTCTCTTCTGTCACCTGGCAGCGTGACATCGTTGCCAAAACTGGCGGCGGATGGGTAGACTTCACGTCCACTTTTGACGTTGATTATGGAACTACCGGTGCCAATGATTATTCCATTGTCGGATCCGGTACGACCGCGGTTCCGGTAATGCAGGTCAGCACCAGCAAAAACCTGTTCAAAACCTTTACGTGGATGCATGCTATGCAGGTTCCGTTTGTTGACCAGGCTAAGCTGCAGCAGATTGGACGTTCTCTGGAAGATATGCTTGATAAAGGCATTCGTCTCAACTACAACAAGACTATTGACAAGAACGTATACCTCGGGTTTGATTCCCTCGGCACTTCCGGTCTGATTAACGACAAGAAAGTCACGGTTGGCACTGTTGTAAACGGTGCGGCGGGTTCTCCGCTTTGGACGAAAAAGACGGCGGATGAAATCCTGCAGGATATCAATAACGCTCTTGTGGAAGCGTGGAAAGCGGCTGAATATGACCTGTCCGGTATGCCGAACCATATTCTGATTCCGCCGGAAAACTATGCGTTTATTGTAAAGCAGAAAGTATCCGACGCCGGGAATATTTCCATCCTTGAATATCTGCTGCAGAATAATATCGCAAAAAATCAGGGCGTGGATATTGCTATTGAACCGTGCCGCTGGTGCATTAAGGCAGGGACCGGTAAGACTAACCGCATGGTGGTTTATGTCAACGATGAAGACAAGGTAAACTTTGATATTACTGTTCCTATTACCCGCGCTATGACCCAGCCGTCCGTGGAACGCGCCGCGTATCTGACTTTGTTCGCTGCACAGATTGGGCAGGTTAAGTTCAATTATTATCAGCCGGTTCGCTACTTTGACGGTATTTAACAGGAGGAAATTTATGATCATTCTGACAAAAAAGAAATTCTGCTTTGAACTTGACGGGGAGAAATTCACTTCCCGCGGCGGAATGGAAATGGAAAACGCTCCGTCATGGATTCAAAAGACATGGCTCTTTGACCTTGCCGCAAAAGATGGAGACCTCATCGTTGCGCAGGATAGCGACACAAAAACAGAGGCGGATGTAATGAATGCCGCCTCTGAACCTGTAGCGCCTCCTGCTTCTGAATCCGAACCTGCAGATCCTGATGAAAATTCCGGAGAAACAGAATCAGAGGAAGATGAAGACGCTGTATCCGATGATGAAGTTGAACCTGAATCCGAAGTAAAACCGAAAACGACAAGAAGAACCAAAAGCAAATAATAAAGAAAGGGGGTAAAAATCGTGATAGGAATTATAACGCAGGCATCTAATATCAAGCATGGAGATAATCCGGCATATTCAAAGGCGGATTTTCTGTCTTTGTATCCGCAGTTTAAGGGGTTAATCCCTGACGCTGCGCTGGATATGTATGTGGAACTTGGAAACGCCTGTGTCAGCAGCGGGCGATATCATTCCATGTGGAAACATGCTATCGGTTTGTTTATCGCTCATTTTTGCTCCCTCTATCTTCAGAGTTTGCAGCCAGAGGGAGCGTCTGCTTCCTCTGTTCTTTCTGCCGCTGCCACGGCAGGCGTCGTTACAAGCGAAAGTGCGGACGGTGTTTCCCATTCTATGGATTTGTCGGCATTGACGCAGGACTTGAACGGATGGGCAGGGTTCAAATTAACAACCTTCGGTGTGCAGTTTGCAACACTGGCCAAAATGGTCGGCAAAGGCGGGATGTATGTATGGTGAACTCAAAAGGTAAAGTTGAGCATAACGAGTACAATGGCGGATTTGCCGGGCTCGTTAAAAGGTTACAAGGCTTGCAGAAAAGGCAGATTCAGGTTGGCATACCACAGCAGACATCAAGCCGAAAGGAAGAAGGTATTAATAATGCAGAGCTTCTCTACATCCACACCCATGGAACAAGAAGAAAGGCCATGCGAAAAGAAATGCAGGAAGGGATGGACAGGGGGCTTAAATACAGCGAGGCTTTCTCTCTGTATATTCAGTCCCACGGTTCCCCTCTCTGGCATTCTCCGCCTCGTCCTGTTTTAGAACCAGCTATCAAGGCAAAAAAAGAAAAAATAGCGCTGCAGTTCTCTAAAATAGTCAAGGCCGCGGCCGACGGGAATGCGGACGCGATGGAACAGGCTATTACAAGCACGGGAATGACCGCGCAGAATGCATGCCGGGCATGGTTTAAGGATCCGCGCAACGGGTGGCCACGTAATGATCCCAAAACGGTGAAATTAAAAGGAAGCGATAAGCCGCTTGTTGACAGCGGAGAATTGAGAGATTCCATTGTTTACGTTGTGAGGGAGAAATAGCCGATGATTAATTTGTCAAGCGTGATTCATTCCTCTCGATTATCACAGGATTATACCATTCTACGTTTATTTGGCGTATGGGAAAATGGAGAATTCATCAAGAATGGAACTCCGTCTACACTTCAGTTCCATGGGATTATTACTGTAGCTACCGAAAGAGATCTGCAGAAGGTTCCGGAAGGGAACCGGCAGACGGGGGCCATGAAAATTCTTTCCACTGAACCGATTTATGTAACAGGGCAGCTTGAAGAAAACGGCTTTTCAGATGTTCTTGTCTGGAATAACGAAAAGTATCAGATTGTAGCCGTTTTCCCGGATAAGGATTATGGATTTTATCGCGGAATATGTACTCGTCTCTCCGGGGAGGTGGTATAAATGCCTGTTCAGACTATGCGAGCTCTAAAAACGGCGTTTTATCGCGCGACTATGACGGCGCTTGGATATGATCCTGACAAAGCATACAGGAAAACAAAGCCGCCGGTGCGGATGACTTATCCGCCGCTCGGTAATCCCGATTGGACGATGGAAGAGGATGTTGTCTTCATTACCATCATCGACGCAAACGGTGACGATGTGTCGCAGTCAATACATGAACTTTGGAAAGATGACGGAGAAGACCTGCTGCGGGAGCATTATGCTACCCGTGTATTGCAGGTTATTTTCACCGCATACGGTCCCAATGGTTATGATCGTTTGGTACATCTTCGGCATACGTTTCTTGACGGTTCTTCTGTGCTCCGTTCTGCAAATATATTTATCATTCCTGGCTCTGATACACCACAGTATGTACCGGAGCTTTTTAACAATATGTGGTTTGAACGAACCGACCTTACACTTCGGTTCAATAACCAGCTGCTATTTGAAGAAAACATCAGAAGTATTAAAGAAGTTCCCGTCAAAAAAGTGGATGCGAACCGTTCCGGTACTTCCGATGTCATTCTTTATGGCGGCGGTATTACGATAAAGAAAGGGTGATTCCGTAAATGGCGAAATTATCACTGAAAACAATCATTGATATCCAGGTCAACCTGGCGGCCAAGGCAGCCAAGAGAAAAGGATTCAATATGGCACTCATTCTAGGGAAAAGCAATGTTATTCCCGAATCAGAACGGGTGCGTATCTATACAAGCGCCGATGCATTACTGGAAGACGGATTTAAACCGGACAGCGCAGAATATAAGGCAGCCAAGCTGTATTTTTCTGCGACACTTGCTCCGTCTCGTCTTGCGGTCGGTGTTCAGGTAACCAAGGACAAGGATAAACTGGCTGCAGCACAAGCCTGCCGTGCGGCTAATGGAGAATGGTATGTGCTAATTCCTCTCGGTGCGACAGATAAAGAAATTGAAGCCTTGGCAGATTGGGTAGAAAATGCACAGCCCGATACGCTTCTTGCTTATACGACTTCAAGCAAAAATAACCTATCTAATTCTCAAGAAGATGCCGGAGAGGAAAAGACGGGGATTTTTGAAAAGCTAAAGAAGAAATCCTATCGTCGTTCTTTTGGTCTGTATTGCGCACAAGGAGATACTCCAGATGCAGTGGCGGCTGTTATTGGATATGCGATGGGGGCGAATAGGGGAACAAATAATTCTTCTTATACTCTCGCTTATAAGCGTCTCCCCGGCGTGACACCGGATAATCTCACAGAAGCCCAAGTGGCATTTATCTGCGGATCTATGACGGCCGCAGGAAATAACGGTAATGTTTATGTCTGCCGCGCTGAAGAATATAACATTCTGCAGCAGGGGTGCATGGCAGACGGTACGTCTTTTGACGAGATACTCAATATTGACATGCTGAAGAATGATATCATGCTCAATGTCATGGATCTACTCACATCTACGCGGAAAGTACCGCAAACAGAGGGCGGCGTTGCGTCTATTGTGAATGTTATTAATGTAGCCTGCAATAAGTATGTCAATACCGGATTTATCGCTCCGGGTAAATGGAATGGCGGTGAAGTGCTAAATCTTGAAAACGGAGATTATCTGGCAAGCGGTTATCTTGTACAGAGTGAACCTATTGATTCACAGCCTCAGGCTGACCGTGACGCAAGAAAAGCGCCGCCGATTTATGTATGCGTGAAACTGGCGGGCGCCATTGAGTTTGTTACAATCGACGTTTATGTCAATCGGTAAAAGGAGGATGAATTATGGCACAAACAACTTATAGTTTTACCGATCTGGTCGGCTCCATCCACTCTGACGTGGTTGGAGATTTTATTTTTACCGGAAATGGTGTCGGTTCTGTTTCTGTATCGAAAGCTACGGAACGCACGTCACATGATATCGCTGCTGACGGTTCTGTCATGATATCTAAAATTGCGGGGAATAATGGTACAGTAACCATTGAGACACAGCAGACATCTCCGCTTCATCTATGGCTTATGAAATGGTTTCAGGCACATTGGTCAGCTCCTACTTCGCAGTGGGCGGGTACATCCATGCTGCTCAAAAATACGAGCACCGGAGGCTCTCATGTCTGCAGCGGCGTATCTCCGCAAAAAGAAGCCGATGTTCCGTACCAATCACAAGGGCAGCGTGTCACGTGGACACTGATGTGTGCCGATATTGTAAATAATCCGGTGTAACTTTAGGAGGAAATGAATGGAACCTAAACAGAAAACCCAGATCATAGAGGTGGGCGGCAATAAATATCGCCTGTCTAAATTGGACGCTCGGTCGGCATCCTACATTGCGTTTAAATCTGCAGGTATTGTAGCTCCGCTCATGGGAAAGGGGAAACCCGGAGAAAATATATCGGTAGAATCCATATCAAAGGTACTGCCGGCCGTTCCTCGTCATGAATTTGAGGAAATACAGACAATGCTTCTGAAAACGGTGGTGAAACTGAATGATGTTGGCGGACAGCTTCTCCCGGAACCTATTTTAAAAGAAGATGGGAGTTTTGCGATTGAAGATCTGGCGTATGACGCCGGGGCAGTGATTGCGCTTACGGTAAGGGCATTCCTGTTCAATGTCGGGGGTTTTTTCGGAGGGGCCGGCCTGATACCGGCCGAATCGGAACCGAAATCCTAAAATTTACGCCGATGGATTATCCCACCGTTGATAGTTTTGCCTATGCACCTGTAGCGGCCGGCATGTGGCGGCAGCATGAAGTGTTTGATGGCACTTATGATTTTGACGATTTGCTTGACGCCCATGAAATTATCTTCGTGAAAGCAGAAAACGCAGCCCGTGCCAGAGACGCTGCAGAAAGGAGTTAACAAGTGGCAGGAAATGTAATAGAAGAATATCTTGTCGGCATTGGCGCTGATATAGATACCGGCAGCTTTAATTCTGCCATGATGGCCATTAGCCAGCTGGGAAAATCGATTAATGCTATTAAAGGAGCGGCTCCTATTATTGCTGTTGCTGCCGCGATTGTCGGAGTTGGGAAGGCTGCCTACAACACAATCAAAGATGTGGCCGCGGCGGACATGGAGTACAAGAAGCTGGCGTCTCAAATGTGGATCACAAAGGATTCTGCTAAGGCACTTTCTACAACCATGAAGGTCATGGGCGTATCGCAGGAAGATATCGCATGGATCCCCGAACTTCGGGAACAGTTTTTCCGCCTCCGGAATGAAATGAACGAACTGGCCACCCCGGTGGATGCGGATAACCAGCTTCAGTGGATCCGTGAAATCGGCTATGATGTACAGTCTCTGCAGGTCAAGCTGAAAATGCTGAAAGAATGGATCGCTTATTACCTAATTAAGTATCTCCAGCCGTATATCAAGGAGTTTCAGCAATTTATCCAGTGGCTGAATGATAAGCTCGGGAAAAACATGCCGGAAATCGCTCGAAAGATAGCTAAAATTTTAGCGCAGATAGTGAGTATCGGTATTTCCGCTGTTAAAGTGCTAAAGGCTATATTCGGATCAATCTATGACTTTATCGAAAGCTTACCTGCCAACGTGAGAAAATGGGCAGCTATATTCGCGATGGTAGGCGCTATTATTATGAGCGGTCCCTTCGGACTTTTCATTGCTTCCATCGGCGGCGCGCTTCTCCTGATGCAGGACTTCATGTACTTTGTAGAAGGGAAAAAATCTTCCCGCACGTTGGCTCCGATGTGGAGGAAGCTGCTGGATTTCCTGAACAATGACAAGGTTAATAAGTTTTTCCAAGTAATAAAAAAAGGTCTGGCATGGACTGCTGACATGTGCGATATCATCGTAAAGAAACTGCTTAAATTCTTGGATGATGCAACGCCCAAGGTAATGAAATTTGTTTCAAAAATGACCGAAGGCGTCGGGAGATTACAAAATGGAGATGTTCGTGGTGCCGCATCTGCTTTCGGTGACGCTTTCGGAAATCCTTTCGGATCTCCTTTTGGCGGCGGTGATATAGTTTCCCGTGCGGCCAATATTACAGATAATCCGACCAGTGATTTCCTTGGAAACGAAAACGGCTGTACTTATTTTGTAAAACAGGCAGTCGGTGCTAATGATGAATATTTTCAGAACATGGGGGATAGCCTATGGGTGCCGACCTGGGTTGATTCTGCTAAGGCACAGGGACGCTGGCATGCAGGAGTAGACGGCATGCAGGCTGGAGATATCGTTGTCGTTGAGACAGGAGGAGAAGGCCCCTATGATCATGTCGTGGTCTATGACGGAAATGGAGGATATTTCGGGAATTCTTCTTCTCTCGGAAAGCCTGTTCACGGTGATTTATCAGATTTTGGATATGGAAATATATCCGGATATATAAGAACGGGCGGGTCTGATTCCGGATGGGATATGAATTTTGACACTTCGCTGGATGATTATTTCAAGAGCTCCGGGGGAGAAGCCAGTGGTGCAAGTTCCGGTTACCGGATCGGGTCCGGCATGATGGGATTTGCAGATGGCGGCTCTTTCTCTGGGAGTTATGCCGATCAGCTCTATAGTGGCGGTTATGCAGAGCAGGGAATGTCAGCGCAAGCCGCAGCTTCAGGATCCGGTGCATATGGTGGTGTTTCCAGTGTATCTAACAGTACGGTTTCTATCGGAGATATTATTGTAAATGTAGCTAAAACAAATGCATCTGAAGATGAAATAGGTGAAGCGGCTTATAAGGCATTCAGTACGAGAATGGGGAGGGGATCGATTGTATGAGCCTGCTAAATATCGGGGGACTTGGTAATATTACCTCCGCATTAATAGGCGGAACATCTTGTATCCCTGATCTTTCCCAATATGGATTTTCCGCTTATGGAGGATACCGGCCGCCGCAGTGGAATTCTTCTTTTTTGGGAACAGAAGATCTTGTATATTGCAAAACAAATATAGGCGGTCTCTTTTTTGACGCCATCATTAGTGTCGATACAGATCATACGTCTACTGTTACTTCTCACCCCGTGCAATCTGGCGCAAATATGTCGGATCACATGTATGAGAACCCCGTGACAATCACAATGGAAATTGCTATGTCAGACGCCATGGATTCTATGGTACACGGGCAGTGGCATAATGCCGGAGAAAAAGGTGTTTCTGCTTACCGTACTCTTCGGGATCTACAGAAATCGAGGATACCGATAGATGTACTGACCCGTCTCGACAGGTACCAGAATATGGTCATTCAAAGTATACATGTAAATGATGACAGCAAGACACTGGGCGGGCTCAAAGCGTCCGTCCATTTACAACAAATCATAACGGCTACTGTTTCCACTGAAAAGGTCAGCGCCAGGAATTGGACAAGCGGTGGAGCTAACCGTCGTGGTGAAATACAAGTGGAAGAACAAGGATCGGTTATATCCGAAATTATGGATGATGGAGAAAAGGGGCTAAAAGATAAAGTATGAGTTACTGCATTGTACCGCTGACAAATCAGCCGTATTCCGAGCAGGAATTTAAGCTGACACTGAAAAACAGGCGGAATATCAATATCAAGCTCAAACTCCGCTATAACGACCTTTGCGCGGACTGGACGGCGGAGATTATAGACAACAGCACCGGAAAGACGCTGATAGATACGCTTCCGCTTGTACCTGGAGTTAATCTTTTGGGGCAATTCGGATATTTAAATATCGGTGAAGCGTATGTTATACCAACGACGGATACGGAATTGATGATGCCGGACAACACAACACTTGGATCTGTCTTTGCTCTTGTATGGGGTGATCACTCATGAATGGTCAATTATGGGGACGCCGCTGGCGGATTCTTGTAAGTAAACCGGCTACAAAAGACAATCCGAGCGAAGAGGAAGCACTGAACGTATCCGAACTCCACTGTACTTTTGAAATCCATAAAAAACGAGGGAAAGGCGGTTTTTATGCTGTCTGCAAAATCTATAATCTGACTGCTGCTACCGAAAACAAATTAATCCGTGAAGGTGACAGGCTAATCATTGAGGCCGGCTATGACGGTACCGCGGAAAAAGATGTTACTAATGCCGACGGAACCGTACAGACGGAAACAGTTCCGCTGCAGTACGGAAAAATATTTGACGGTAGGATCATATATCCGTCACGAAGCAAAGAATCAAATGTGGACTATATATTGACATTGACTGCTATTGACGGTGACGCCCCGCTGAATTTGAATCACATATCAAAGACCGTAAACCGCGGTCTGAATATGCGTAAGGTGGTGGAAACCGTCTGCAATGACAGCGAAGTAAAAACCCCGATTAATACAGTGAGCGACGGGCTTTCTCCGCAGACCCTGCCACGAGGAAAGGTCTTCTATGGACGCCCCTATGATTATGTGCAGGACGTTTGCCGGGGAAATAGCGCTGATTACTATATCGAGGATGGACAGTTAAATGTAGTTCGTCTGCAGGATGTAGCGAAAGATGAAGCACTTGTTGTCACACCGAACAACGGTCTTATCGGAACGCCGCAGCAGACGCAGGACGGTGTGTCCTTTAAATTGCTTTTGAACCCGGCTATCCACTTGGGGTCCATGATCCAGTTGAAAAATGTAGAAATTAATGAGGTAAGCGTTATGCCCGGGCAAAGGCAAGCGCCTCTTGACGATGATTGGATTTACCAGGCAATAGAAATTACACACAGAGGAGATACGCGGGGAAATGACTGGTACACAGAAGTTATCGGGATATCTCGATACGGAAAAGGTGCACTTCCTGCGCTTCTCGGTGATTCCGGCACAAACGGGATGGGGGTGTAAAGATGATTCCGTTAACTGAAAGAAGTCCGTCTACTCGTGTAAACAGTGATAATGAACTTAGGCAGCGTGAAATCAACCTGCGCGTGGCGGCTCCCGGCATTATTCAATCTTTTAATTCGGCGGAACAAACGGTTACCGTACAGCTGTCTATTCGTGAAAAAAGAAATAATGATGGCGTGGAGACGTGGGAAGATCTTCCGCAGCTTGTAGATGTTCCTGTTGTGTTCCCCCGTGCAGGCGGTTATGTACTGACTATGCCGATAAAGCCCGGAGATGAATGTCTTGTTATTTTTGGCGATAATTGCATGGACGCCTGGTGGCAGTCCGGTGGTGTTCAGAATCAAATTGACTGCAGGAGACACGATCTTTCTGACGGTTACTGTATCCCGGGACCATGGTCGCAGCCGCGGACTATTCCGAATTACAGTACTTCATCGGCGCAGCTTCGTACAGAGAGCGGTTCTTCTTACATTGAACTTGCCGGAAACGACATTAATATCGTGGCAGCGGGGAATATCAAGATTAAGGGGGCAAGGATAGATATCAATGAACCAAGGGGGAATATCAATGGGTAAGGCAACCAGAATAGGGGATTTAAATACCGGGCATGACAGCTGCCCGCCCGTGGCGCTTGTGACAGGTTCCCCGAATGTTTTTATTAACGGACGGGCGGCGGGGCGTGTAGGCGATTCTTACGCTCCTCATGGCTGCCATGTTCATCCTTCTCATGTGGGCAAGATAGCAAGTGGGAGTTCTTCTGTATTTATCAACGGAAAACCCGCAGGGCGCATAGGTGATCCTGTGTCGTGCGGAGGGGCTGTTGCGGAAGGCTCCTCAAATGTATTTATAGGAGGTTAAGCATGATTTACCGGCAGCTTGATGATAACGGCGATTATATTTTTGGACACGGGAAGCATGCGTATTTGGAGGGTGTGGACGCAGTGGCACAGGCCATCAAGACCCGCCTTCTTTTATTGTATCGAGAGTGGTGGGAAGATCTGGAAGACGGATTACCGCTATGGGAAAAAATCATGGCCAGTTCCGGACAGCCAAGCAATATAAAAGCCGTCGATTTTATTTTTCGCGAGCGGATACAAGGTACAACCGGTGTGCTGTCTATTCTCGGCTATGAATCTTCTTTTGAAAACAGGCATTACACTTTCCGATGCGCTGTAGAAACATTATACGGATCCCTTGTAATTTCAAATATAAGAAATGAGGCGGAAGGATGAGTTATTTTACACCTTATGTGGATGCGTCCGGTTTGCACATACCGACGTATGCCGATATACGTGACGATATTATTGTGCAAATGAAAAAGATATATGGCAATGATATCTATCTTGAAAACGACAGCGCCGACTACCAGTTTATTTCCATTTTAGCTCTTAAAATTTCAGATTCTTATCAAGCTGTTCAATATGCTTACAATGCAAGATCTCCTGCGACAGCCATTGGGGCGGCGTTGGATTCTGTTGTGAAACTGAACGGTATTGCACGGAAAGAACCGGGATATTCTACTTGCCAGGTGACACTTACCGGCATTCCATTTACAGAAATAAAAAATGGATCGGTAGTGGATAAAACTGGACTCATTTGGGATCTTCCGTCATCTGTCATTATCGGGAGTGGCGGAACAGTTATTTCTACCGTTACATGTCAAAAAGTAGGGGCGGTTTCCGCCGAGCTGGGGGATATAGACAAAATAAATACTCCGACTTACGGTTGGAAATCTGTCACAAATCACGCGGCAGCTATTCCAGGTAATGCAGTAGAAACAGATGCGGAACTCCGTCAGAGACAAACTATTTCTGTATCTAATCCGTCGCAAACAATGCTTGAAGGTACACATGGTGCCATCATTGCGTTAAAAAACATCGCAAGAGTAGCTGTATATGAGAACGATACGAATGTAAGCACTGTAGATCCGGAAAACAATCCTCATGGGTTACCTCCGCACTCCATTACTTGTGTAGTTGAGGGAGGATCCGACACGGATATAGCAGAAGCGATTCTTTACCATAAAGGAATTGGGTGTTATACAAACGGCGACAAAGAGGTCAGTATTATAGATCGGAATGATTATGTAAATAAAGTTCGTTTTTATCGGCCGTCTTATGTTGACATCTACATCAACCTGAAATTGAAGAAGTATACAGGATATGTATCAAGCCTCTCATTTACGGTCAAAACCGCAATCTATAATTATATTTCCTCTCTTGAGATAGGTCGTGACGTATCCATCTCAATGCTCACGGGAGCCATTATGGCTTGCAATCCTGATATTACCCGTCCGGTGTTCGGTATATCTTCTATGACGATCGGAAGAAGTAAACAATCTCTTTTGAATGGAGATGTGGATATTACTTACAAAGAGGTGGCACGTCCCAATTATGACAATATCGAGGTGACGGTATGATAACGCATGATACGGAATATTATCGGAAACTGATAACATCCGAATACCGTGGATCTCCCCGTTTTAATGAAATGGTTCGAAAAATGGCGAGCTATGGACGTGAGCTGGATATATCCATCTTGAAAATGGTGGATATGTTTGATGTCGATGTGACGGAAGCTGATCAGTTGGATGTTTTGGGAGCTTGCGTCGGTGTATCACGATCCTTGAAGTTTGAACCGTCACCTACGGCACGCGGCGAAATCATATGTCCTACACCTCTTGAATTATCACAAGATACAGGAGTGGAATCTAAATATACAATGTATAAAACGCCTGTTCCATCAAAATTGGCTGACACAAATATTATACAGGACTTTGCTCCGGGTAACATGGATGACATGCCGCTCGTCACTGACGATATATATCGAATTATGATTAAATCGCGGATTATACAAAATGTTTGGAAGGGTAATGTTCTTGACTTGTATGAGATGTGGGATAATTTGTTCCCGGATAATCAAGGGCTGCAGATACAGGATCTTCAAGACATGAGTTTTAATATTGTTTTGCTCGGGAATTATTCAAAACTGATGCAAGAGCTTATTGTTCACGGATATATTATTCCGAAGCCGGAAGGTGTAAGGATTAATACGCTGTCATTTATTGACACAGACGGTCTTCCGATATTTGCTTATGACTACAATACTATCAATTACAGCGGCTATAAATCTCATTGGCTGCAAGTGCATGAAGGAGGTTAATAATGGCACGGTCAAATTTTAAAGTATTCGCCGAGGGGGCGGCTGATAAAGATGTACAATCCGACGTCGTCTATAATGCGGACACACAGCGCATATACGGTGTCGTCCCGGGAATTGCTGAACCCAAAATGCACAATAAATTGTATAAGCAGGCGACCGTTATGGTAGCAGCGCTTGCACAGGTTATTGTGCAAGCAGGATTCGATGCATTAGATTCCGATTATTCAGGGCTTGTATCAAACCTGAGAAAATCTTTTGCCGGTTCGGTTAACGGGGTTAAACCGGATGAATCAGGCAATATCGACCTGACAGAGGTTATTGAAGAAATCCGAAAGATGACATATCCGCGTGTAGGAGATTTTATTATTACAAAAAATCCAGATAATCCATCTAAAAAATATAAAAATACAACCTGGGAGTTACTCGAGTCCAAAACATTTGTTATGAGTGCTGGCGATGATGCTCCAGTTAATAGTAACGGCGGTAGCAACACACATATAAACACAGTACAAGAAATGCCTGCGCATGTTCATGACGCATCCTCTGCGTATGCCGGAGGGCACTCGCACTCGCGTGGAACTATGAACATAACCGGGACGCTGGCTCTTCCTACGCATAACGGGAGATGGAACTCGTATATAACAGGAGCCTTTGACGCTGAACCAGGTGGATCCAATATCAAAAATATTGAGGGGGCAGATTTTGACGAGCATAATAGGTGGCACGACATAGGGTTTGCTACATTTGACGCATCCAGAACCTGGTCCGGAGAGACTTCATTTGTCGGAAATCATAATCATACTGTATCTATCAATTTTACAGGAAATGGCAAAGAATGGGATATTCGACCCAAATATATAGCTGCTTATATTTGGGTTCGTACTGCATAGGAGGATAAAAGTAAATGGCAACAAGTAATGCAAGAATTCAGTTTTCTACAGCTGATGAAGAAACATGGAAATCAGTAAATCCAATGCTCCGAGAGGGAGAGCTTGTTATTGCAAAAAAGCCATCAGGCAAATATAGACTATATGTTGGCGCTAAAGGGGGAAGCAAGTTTAAAGATTCAACTATTGTCTGGGATGAAGAATTGGCAGATTCGCACGAAAAGAATGCGGCAATAAGTGCCGATGCCGCGATGACGAGCAAGTCGGCAGCAGCATCCAGCGCCAGTTATGCGGCGCAAAGCATGAATTCCGCCAAAGAGAGTGCCAGTGCGGCAGAACAAAGCATGAATTCTGCTGAAGCGAGTGCAGATAAAGCTGCCGAATATATGAATAATGCAATAAATAGTTCCAGTGCAGCTGCACAAAATAGTGCATCGGCAGCTTCAAGTATGAAAAAGGCAGAACAAAGTATGAATTCTGCTAAAGAGAATGCAGATAAAGCTGTAGCAGCATCAAATAATGCTTCAAGTAGCGCTTCTTCAGCGGCAAATAGCGAATCTAATGCTATTGATGCAAAAAATAAAGCAACACAGAGCGCCTATGAAGCCAAATCATCTGAATTAAATGCAAAAGCGAGTGAGAAATCTGCCGCTAATTCTGCTGCGGCCTTATCTTATGCAACACAAGAAGAGGTAAATTTTGGAACAGAGAGTAGAAAAATCGTTTCCCCAAAAACGCTCGGAACATTGTTAAACTTATTGCAAAGAAATACTTATTATAAAGTCGGCGAAATCGTCTACTCTACAAAACTGCCATCGTGGGCGTATCTTGAATGCACGCAGGCAGGAACTACCGGCAATACCGAACCTAATTTGTCAACTGTGTCAGAATGGGGAGAAGTTAATGATGGCAGCGCGAAATTCAGAGTAGTAGACAAAAGAATGAAAGCAATGATAGATATACTTTATCCAGTCGGCATAGTAGTAACGACCGCTACCGACGATGCGCTAAAGCCAGGCGAGGAAGACGGGCTGACGCAGTGGGAAGAAATTGCAAGCGGGAGAGGCTTGATCGGCGCCGGAACCGGAACAGACACGAACGATGAATCTGTATCATTTACCGCAGGAAATACCGGCGGAGAATACAAGCACAAATTAACAGTAAATGAACTGCCGGAACATGCGCACGCCGAAAACATTAACGGAAAAGGCAATGATGATTGGGATAATAAATTCGGTTCTATGGTTTCACGACCGAATCCGGGAACTGGAAATACTGCTGGTTATTCGGTCGATATAAGTAGTAATTGGAATACAACGGGACATCCAGTCATGACAGATGAAACTGGGGGAAATCAAGCGCATAACAACATGCAGCCGTACTTAGTTGTACATTTTTGGAAGCGTATCAAATGAGGAGAGAAACTATGGAAAGAAATGACGGAGAAAAAATAACAATGCAATTTGTAGAAAGAATGGCGAAAATGGAATCAAAGCTGGATATGCTAATTGACATGCTCCCTGAAATTACCGCACTGCAAATTGCACAGGCGAGGTCTGAACAAACCGCGGCATCGGCTCACAATAGAATTGACAACATCTATAAAGTGGCTGGCTTGATTTCAACAATTATTTCTGTAGTTATTGCATTAATCGGAAGGGCGGTGTGAAATGAAAAAATTAAAATCACTCTGGAGAAAAGCCAAAAGCTACTTCCGGAAATTAAACGCACCGCTGCTATACTGGGCAACACTCTATGCGGTAATATGTATCTTCTGTATTCTTCTCTACATTCTAATGACAATTGCTGATTGGTTGATTACGGGAAAAGGAAATGAGCCGGAACTAAGACTATTCATTACAATGCTTCTGTCCGCAGGAGCCGTCGGCGGTATAGTCGGAATCGGTAAGATGTTTGTAGACAAAGACGGGAATCAAATACCTGATGTATTCGAAAAGGACGATGGGAAACCACCGTTCTTTTTCGTGAAAGGAGAAAAAAATGACGAAAGAAGAACTGGCAAGGGCGATAGCGACAGGGATAATTGAAACAGGGATTGAGGGAGACTACGGTTCCGTCTCTTGCTCCACGGCAGGCGATTACCCATCAATCGGCGTAAGTCAATGGGAAGGAGAAAGGGCTAACAGACTATTAGAAAACATTTCCGGCGGAGCGCATTATGCTTACCGCAGTTACTCTGATTTGAGATATTCTGGCGATCTCTGGGCGCTGAAAAAACTCTTGATGAGTGATGAAGGACAGCGAGCACAGCTCGATATGCTTGCCGAAGACTGTGAAGATTATGTAGAAACATTATGGGAAGTACCGGATCTTGATGACACACGTTGCACTATATATTCCGGTATGTGGTGCCCGACATCTGAAACCGTGGTAAGAAACTTCTTAATGCGGAGACAAGAAAGAGGATATAACCTGCGGGACATCAATGTAATTTATGAACTTTTCAGAGAACAGTATGCATACGCGGCAAGCTGTGAAAAATACGCGGAAGGCTACGCGAATAGAGCCAATGCAACATATGAATATGTAATGAATCTGGAGGTATAAATGTGGAAAATAAGAAAAGGGCTTATTTTATCGGCGGTCTTGCTGTCGCTGTGGTTGTCGCCATTATTCTGTGGTTCATCTGTGCGGGCAGAAGTACAGTACACGATCTCCGAAACGGAGCTGACGCAGTTAGAACAGAACTGGACAACGCTCGAACAGCACAGCAAAGACAAGAAGATACTCTTAGACAAGCAAGCGAAGCAGCTGAACGAAGCGCAGGAGCAGTTGAAGATAGCGAACGAGCAAATCGGGAAATCTCAAGAATTGAACGAACAGATGCAGAACTCATTAGAGAAAGCAAATCAATACTTGAAAGAGTACGAGCGCGAGGCGGAACGGAAAATCAGAATTAAAACAAGGCAACGGAATATGTGGATTATTATCAGTGCGGTAGCCGTGGGAGCGGCAATCTCCCGGAGGTGATCCTATTTTTTCTTCGGATATAGTTGTTAAAAAATAAAAGAGGTGATTATATGAGATGGTTTTTATATGCGCCGCTACAGTTAATCTGTATGATGATTTGTTATATCACCAATCCAATTGTGGTATTGTTTGCCGATGAATCCGGTGAGCTCCCCGGATTACTTTGTCTTTGGCAAACATGGGACGATTCATGTGACAGTGAAGATGGAGTACGTTATGCACCGAAATGGATGCGATATAATTTCTGCAAATATTACTGGGTAGAAAAATGTTATGATCCGGACTACGGACGAATAATAAAACGGTCGATCAACATTGCACCATTGCCGCTAATTGACAAATTTAAGCGGTATTGCTGCCGTGTCTTTTGGCTATCAAGAAATTGTGCTTACGGTTTCGCTTTAACTCTGTTCGGAGCGACAATCAATCCGGATGATATTGTTGTTATTGATGACTATAAGGCGGGAGAATTTGAAAGAAATATACTTGTTACACGGGATCTGAAATATTGGAAAATCTATAATTCCATGCGGATCTTGAATACAAAATACCGATGGAAAATATATTTAGGATGGAAGATTCACGATGTAAAAAACGTTCATTATGCTATGCTGGCATTCCGGGTATGGTTCTGTAAAGCAAATTAAAACGGGGCGGGAAACCGCCCTCTTTTTTTATTGCACGATATAAAGATAATTTATAATAAAACATCTTGAAAACGTATTGACTAATCAAAGATGATATAGTAATATGTAATCAAGAAAGAACAAGAGTTAAAACAAGGAGGAAAACAAAATGATTAGAAACATCGGAATCGAAGAAGGCGGAAGAATTTTAACAGATGGAAACCGGACAATAAAATTTGAAAGAGTAGACCGCGGATATGAAATGTACGAGCTAAGCGGGAACAGATATACCCGCTGCGGAATTGCGAACGCAGACGAAGAAACATCAGATGCGGATTTATGGGCAATCGCCACAGATGATTTGTACTAAGAGAGGAGAAAGAAAAATGAAAGTAAGAATGTATAGAAACTATGATAAATTCCCATACGAGAGTGATCATCACGGGAACTTTAACGGAAGAATGATATTCACATTCTTCCGCCCAATTGGAAGGGAGTTCGACTGTATACTGGTCGAGCTCACGGAAGGATACAAACCACTACAGCTGGAAAAGTACGAACACTACAGCGGCTGGCAGATGGAGTTAGATCAGGTCGTAAAAAAAGAAGAAGACGGAATGTACAACGCTCGCGGATTAACTATGAGGTTTTTCGATGAGAAAAACTGGGACTATGTAAACGTTCCAAAGGGGTGGCTCGATACTTATGCAAAGGAAGATACGGTGCCGGAACTTTGCGGTCGTGAAAATATACCGGTTAAATTCATCAAAATCGAATATTCCACAGTAGAAGAACTCGCTGAAAAATTTAATTGCGAATATATAAAACCGACAGATGAGTTTTATGCAAGCTTCCGGAAAAGAATAAATGAGTATATAGGCGCTTATGAAAAATGGGAAGCTATGAAAGAAGAGGTTAACCGCAGATCGGTTACGACATTCGAAACGCTAAAAGAGAAAGTCGAACTCAAATCAAATTGGCTCGGAAAAACATACATCGGAAATCCGGATGATTATGTATTAAACATAGATGAAAAACGATATCTCATACTCGGAGTTATAGCCGCAGAAGACACTTCACCGAGCAGCGAGCATGTATTTCTCGCTGTACAATCGTTCAATCCGGACGACCGGGAAACTCGTTTACCAGCGGTAGGACTTCCGGAAAACACGCCTGCGGAGATAATCGACATGATAGAAAAAGAATCTGCACGCCGAGATGAATTAATAAGCGGTCACGGAGAGGAGGATTGGGGCTAATGGCGGAAAATAAAAAAATCAGTGCGAACTGGGGAGGAAAGAGAAAAGGGGCAGGTGCAAAGAAGATTTTACCGACTGGTGCCAGGACACGGTCAATCAGGATGACCGATGAAGAGTACAAAAAAGTCAAAGGATATTTAATAGGACTGCGGAATAAAAAATGAAAGTCGGGGATAAGATTAACTGCTGGACAATAATTAACATTAATCCGCCTCCGGAACATCGATACCATCTTTTATGCCGCTGCGTTTGCGGTAATGAAAAGTGGGTGAGCGGATCTGCGCTAAGACGTGGTAAGTCAAAATCATGCGGGTGTCAGAAACACCGCAATCAAAAAAAGTACATTTTGAAACCTGGGGATAACGTCGGTTACTGGACGATACTAAGCAATGACGGCGATAAATTCCGCTGTCGTTGTATTTGCGGCACGGAAAGGGTCATAAAGCACAACATATTAAAAAGTGGAAGGTCTTTATCTTGCGGCTGCCGTCGCAGCGATCATCAAATCAAAGAACAAAAAGAGGGGCGCGAACTGGGACAAAAAATATCGCGCGAAGTGCAAAAACACGGGTTATCGGTATCGTATGCAGGGTTTGGTCGGCGGAAAAATAAAAACTCGAGAACCGGTATAACAGGAGTGTCAGCATGGGGCGATAAATATAGGGCGTATATTACTGTTGACCGAAAGCAAATCAATCTCGGAACATTTGGAAAATTAGAAGACGCAGTAAAAGCAAGAAGAAACGCAGAAGAGCAGTATTTTTCGGAGCGGCAAAAAAGGGTAGATAAAATAAAAAGAGCGGTAATGCAAAAAGAGCGGTAGTGATATCGCTCTTTTTAATCTGCCCCCACTTCTGCCCCCACTTTAGAAAAGTTTATAGCTATTTGCGTGTATTTATGCGCTGATTTTGTTAGATTTTATCGAATAATCGTAACTATATATCGAATTGGAAATCATGTTGCCGGCGAATACCGGCACGGGGGTTCGAATCCCCCTCTCTCCGCCACGAAGTCAGAGCCTGTCAAGTAAGACGGGCTTTTTTATTTTGTAAAAAATGGAATATTTAAAGATGTAAAAAGTTGTTTTTGCCCCCACTTTGACGACACTTTGTTCCGGCGCGCAAGAAAATTTGATTGTATGGGCTTTTTATTGAAATATGGCAATATATCATTTGTCCTGCAGGCGATTTTAATATTGATTCCGTATAAGGAAGCAAAGAAAACATTTACAATACCGTCCCTGTAAACTATAATTAAAAATAAGAAAAACATTTGAAATATTACTTTGGGAGAGCGATCATGCAGGGGAAAATTGTAACAGCCTTTATTTTTTTAACCATGATGACGGGAGCGGTATCAGCTGCTCCCGTTTTAGATTACACAGGAGCAGAGCGTCTGGAAGAAGCGCGGCAGAGAGAAGAAGAGCGGCAGGAAAGGCTGCGCATGCCCCGCGTGGAAAATATGGGAAGCAGCCTGAATGAAAAAGAGGAAATGCAAGGTGCCGCAGGACCCGTGTTTAGAATAGACGAAATTATTTTATCAGGGCAGGAAGAAAAGTTCGGCTGGCTGCAGGACATCATACAGCCCCATATTCACACGGACATGGGGATTTCATCCGTCAACAGGCTGGTAAAAGACCTGAATGCGAAACTGCTGGACAAAGGATACGTGACCAGCCGCGTCGTGATCCCCGAGCAGAATATGAAAAACGGAAAACTCCTTCTCCGCCTCCAAACCGGCAGGCTGCATAAAATCATCTACAGCAAAGACAGCGCCGTCATCCCATGGAAAAACGCATTTCCCATCAAAGAAGGAGACATCCTGAACATCCGCCGCCTGGAGCAGGGGCTGGAACAGATGAAACGCGTCAGCTCCCTGGACGTATCCATGAAACTCCTCCCTGCCGAAGAAGCGGACATGACAGACGTGGAACTCTCCATAACCAAGGGGAAACAAATAAAGGGAAGCCTTTCCGTGGACGACTCCGGACTGGAAGACACAGGAAGCATCCAGTGGAACGCCGCCCTGGGAATAGACCGGCTCTTTAATGCCAATGACCTCTTCCGCATCAGCGGAAATACAGACGGCTCCCGGGACGGATACGAAAAAGGAACCAGAGGGCAGGGCATTTCCTACTCCATTCCCAGAGGATGGGACACCTTCACCCTGCGTCACAACCGTTACCGATACCACCGGACCGTAAAATCCAATCCCTATGACTTCATCAGCAGCGGGAAAACCCGCATCACCGAATTCACCTTCAGCCATGTCATGGGACGCACCAAAAACGAAAAATATGGCTGGGACATAAGCCTCACAAAAAGAAACGCCCACTACTTCATCAACGATATGGAAATCCCCGTACAGGCCATGGACACCACGGCCATGGAAATAGGCCTCTTTGACCGCGTTTATACAGGAAGCGGCACACTGTACACCCGCCTCGGATATAAAATGGGGACAGGATGGTTCGGCGCGAAACCTGATACAGACAATCCGGCGAGTCCCAAAACCCATTATAAAATGTGGCTCCTGGACATAGACTGGCAGAAACCCCTTACCCTGGGACACCGGCCGGCCTCCTTCACCACATCCCTTCACGGGCAGTGGACGACAGGCGGCATGCGCCTCTACAGCACAGACATGGTGAGCATTGGGAACAGGTACACCGTCCGGGGCTTCGACGGAGAATACACACTCATGGGAGAAACCGGATGGTACATCCGAAACGAACTGTCATCCTCTCTTCCGCGCCTCCACAGCAGCGTATATGCAGGACTCGACGCAGGCGCCGTATACGGCGTATCCACAGAGATCCTGACAGGAAGAACCATCGCGGGCATGGCGCTGGGAATGAGAGGAACCTTTCCCTCAGGACTCTTCTACGACACCTTTATCAGCAGAGCCTTATACAAGCCTGCCGGCTTCCATACGAAAACATGGGCCGGCGGATTCACGCTGGGCCGTCAATTTTAAATAAAATCGGTCAAATTTTAATCAAAACGACAAGAGGTTATGACAAATGAAAACAAGTAAACGACTCAGGCGAAACATAGCTATATGGCTGGCAGCGGGACTGTTTATGACAGGCACCGCCGGCATGGCGGCAGGTCCCATCATGCCCGATCCGAAAGCGGAAGCCCGCCATCAGCCGCAAGTAGAAGAAACAGCAAACGGCATACCCCTTGTCAATATCACCGCCCCCTCCTCCGGCGGCGTATCCCGGAACGAATACGAAACCTTCAACGTGCCGGACAAAGGCGCTATCCTGAACAACTCCTACACCCTCTCCAAAACCGAACTGGCAGGATACGTACAGGGGAACAATAACATGGCGGAAAGACCGGCCAAAATCATCGTAAACGAAGTCACCGGCGCGGGCCCCACATCCATGGACGGATTTCTGGAAGTGGCAGGAAACAGGGCAGACGTCGTCATTGCCAACCCGAACGGCATCACCGTAAACGGAGGCGGATTCATCAATACGGACAAAGCCTTCCTCACCACAGGGAAACCCGTCTATGACGGAGAAGACCATTTGCAGCGCTTCGACATCACAGGAGGAGACATCCTCATCGAAGGGAAAGGCCTTGGCGGAAAAGAAACGGGAAGCCTTGCCATCCTTTCCCGCGCCGTGAAAATCAACGCAGGTATCTGGGCAAAAGACCTCCATATCACCACCGGAGCCAATACCGTAAACGCAAAGACCCTCGAAGCTTCTGCCATAGAAGGGAAAGGAGGACACCCCGCCTTCGCCCTCGACACCGCCGCCATAGGAGGCATGTACGCCGGACGGATCACCTTAGTGGGGACAGAAAAAGGACTGGGCGTCAATAACAGCGGCACATGGAGCGCCGAAGACAACCTCACCCTTGACTGGAACGGCGACCTGAAAAACAGCGGCACCATCTACAGCAAAGGAAATACAGACCTCCGCGCAAGCCGCCTGGAAAACGATAAAACCATCGCCGCGGAAAGAAATCTGTCTGCTGCGGCCAAAGAAGATATCCGTAACCAAGGCAAACTCCTCGCCGGAGAAAACATGGACATCTATGCCGGAAAAACACTGGACAATGCAGGACACGCCATGGAAAGCGGAAACAACCTGTCCATAGAAACCGGAGACGCCATAAATAATGCGGCAGGTACCATCAAAAGCGGCGGCAGCCAGCAGATTAAAGCGGGACATGCATTAACCAATACAGAAGGCACACTGGCGGCCGATGGGAATATAAACATACAAACCGGCAGGATAACCGGAGACGGCATCGTATCCGCCGGGAAAAAAGCCGGAATCCTGTTGGAAAAAGACTTTACCAATACAGGGCGCCTGGAAGCAGGCAGCAGCCTTTCACTGGCCGTAAAAGGAAATATAACCAACCGCAAAGAGATCCTTTCCCGTGGGCGCCTGGCACTGGAAAGTAAAAATATCCGGAATGAAGAAACCGGAGAAATAAAAGGAGCGGACACAGAAACCGTAGCAGAAAACACCTGGGTAAACCATGGGCTGGTCAATGGAGAAAATGTACATATCCGGGCAAACCACATAACCAATGAAAACACGGGACGCATCTATGGAACAAGACTGTCCGTGGAAACAGATACATTGGATAATCTGGGGACATATAAAGAAAAAGCGCCCGTTATCGCATCCCGGGAACACATGAACCTTTCCGTTGCCGGCACACTTACGAATACCGAACACGCCCTCATCCGTGCCGAAGGAAACCTGACCATCGGCGGACAATCAGATGAGAATGGAAAAATAACGGGAAAAACAGAAAAAATAGAAAACAGAAGCGCCTATCTGGAAAGCGGCGGAAATATGACAATCGGCGTGAACCATTTGGAAAATCGCAATGAACACTTCTCCACTAAAAACGTTCTGGCAGGGAAAACCCACCACGAAGAAGCCGTAGGGCAGGGGAAGACAGACCGGTTCACCTTGGGCGGAAAAGGAACAGAAGGCGCAGCCTACATAGAGCGCCGTAGACATGTAGACCATCTGTATACACCGGACGGCGGAGACTATGACCACTTCACCACCTACATCTATGACCGGTCCGTCTATGAAGACCGGATAGACACGACAGACCCCGCGCACATAGCAGCCGGCGGCAGCCTTTCCCTCGAAGCCGGCAGGGCAGTGAATGACAGGAGCGTGATGACCGCCGGTAAGACCCTTACCATCCATGGGGCAGATATAGAAAATCAGGACGAAAAAGGACATAAAACCGTAAAAGAAGAAGGAACTGCCACCTCCTACTGGACAAAAAGAGTCCACCATGGAACCCATCTCCATAAAAGGACAGAAACACGGACAACCCGCACCGGTTATATGCCCGCTGATGCAGTCACCGATACGATCGTCATAGCCGCCGTGGATAAAGCCCATACAAACCCGGTATATGAAGGGACGAAAGCAGAAGCATACTTGAGTCCGTCAAAAAGAAAACCGCTTCATATTTCCGACAGCAGCCTGTATCATGTCACCTCCGATCCGACGGCCCGCTACCTTGTGGAAACCGATCCCGCCTATGCGGATAGAAAAACCTTCCTGTCCTCAGACTACTTCTTCCGCCGGATGCAGTATGACCCGGAGAAACTCGAAAAACGTCTGGGCGACGGCTACTATGAAAGTCAACTCGTCCGAGACCGGCTCATGCAGCTCAAAGGAAAACCGGCAGGAGAAACCGAATACAAAGCCCTCATGGACGCCGCTGTGAGATGGGCTCAAGAAAACAAAGACGTCCGCATCGGCATGGCCCTCACCGAAGACCAGAAGGCCGCCCTCAAAGAAGACATCGTCTGGATGGTGGAATCCTCCGTCCTTCTGCCTGACGGGAAAATTGTCAAAGCCCTCGTGCCGGAAGTCTATCTGGCGCATGGAAAGAACGATACCCTTACAGGCTCTGCCCTTATTTCCGCAGAAAATATAGATATCCGTGCCACCAATGACATCCTCTCCCGCGGCACCGTTATCGCGGGAGACACGATGCGCCTCTCCGCCTCCGACATCAATAACGAGGGAGGCACCATAAAAGGCTCCACCATCCTGGAAGAAGCCCTGCGAGATATCCGGAATACCGGGACCATGGAAGCCGAAAAGAAACTCATCCTTAAAGCCGGGCAGGACATAGACCTCGCCTCCACCCTGCATGAAGAAAGAAATAAACAGGGATACACACAAACCATCGCCTCCTCAGGGAAAGCCGCTGTCACAGGAAATCAAGGCACCCTGTCAATGGAAGCGGGAAGAGACATCCGCATGCAGGCAGCCGCTGCCTCCTCGGCGGGAAATATAGCCATGAAAGCCGGACGGGACATAACCATGGAAACCGCCGCAGTCAAAAAAGACACGGCCGTCACATGGGACGGGAATAACTACCGCCATGACAGCGCCGCCCGCGATATAGGCTCCTCCGTCACCGCCAAAGGCAGCCTTACCATGCAGTCCGAAAGAGACACATCCATCAAAGCAGCAGATATCCGTTCCGAAGGCATGACCGCCGTAGAAGCGGGAAGAAACCTTACGGTAGAAAACGGAAAAGAAATAACAGGCCTGGAAGAACACCACCGCCATAAAGAAAGAAGTTTGCTCAGCAGTACCACCACGACCACCCACGATGAAGTCCATGCCGTGAAAGCACAAAAAAGCATAATAGAAGGAAATACCGTCTCCATAGAGGGAGGGAAAGACATCAGCCTTACAGGAAGCGCTGCCGCCTCCACCAAAGAAACAACCCTGTCAGCCGGAAGAAATATCTCCATAAATGCTGCGGAAGAAACAGATAAAGAAATACACAAAAAGCAAGTAAAGAAAAGCGGCCTCATAGGAAGCGGCTTAGGCTTCACCATCGGGAGCGAAAAGAAAAAAGACAGCTATGACACCGAAGAAACTATGCAGAGAGGAAGCACCGTGGGAAGCGTCAAAGGCAGCGTCACCATCCATGCCCAAAACAACATCACCGTCAGAGCCTCCGACATCATCGCCGGGAAAGACACCATCATCACAGGAAGAAACGTAGACATCGAAAGCAAAGACAATACCTACAGAGGAAAAGAAGAACACGAATACAAAAAGAGCGGCCTTACCGTATCCTTAGGCGGAGCTGTAATCACCGCGAAAGACAATATCATCCGGCCGATAAAGAACGCCGGACAGGCGCATGACGGACTGCTTGGGAAACTCTATGCCGCCGATGCGGGATTCAACCTGCATGATGCGGTAAAAACATATAAAAACATAGGAGACGTGAAAAAGGGAATTACTCTTGACGTCAGCCTCGGAACCCAATCCGCCAAATCCGACAGCCGGTACCAGGGAACAGAAGCCAAAGAAAGCAGAATTGTTTCTAAAGGAAATGTGCGCATAAAGAGCGATGAAAACATCGCCGTAAAAGGCTCACAGATAACAGGCGAAAACGTGACCCTGCAGGCCGGGAAAGACATCCACCTTACCGCTGCAGAAAACAGGAAGACAGCAGAAGGGAACAGCAGGAGCAAAGGCGCAGGAATTACCGCATCCTTTGGTATAGGCGGACTCCAAAATGTAGGCATCAGCGCGGGAAAATCCAAAGGGAATATGGAAGAAGAGATAATAACCCATACAGGAAGCGCCGTCACCGCTAAAGAAACCCTGGCCATGGAAAGCGGGAAAGATATAGACATTAAAGGAAGCAAAGCAGGCGGAAAGAAAGTAGAAGTAAAAACAGGAAACAACCTCTCCATAGAAAGCTTGCAGGACAGCCATACCTACCACAGCCGGGACAAAGAAAGCGGCATCCATCTGCAGAGAGATAGGATCACCCGTCCGGATACAGGGAAAAAGAAAATGGACGATCCCTACTTCTCCATCGGGAAAAAGACGGAAACCACAGACAGTACCTATGAAAGCGTCACAAAACAGGCAGGTATCTACGCAGGAAAAGAAGGATATGACATCCAAGTCAAAAACAACACCCATCTCAAAGGAGCTGTCATAGACAGCAAAGCACCGGCAGAAAAGAACAAACTCACCACCGGTACTTTGACATGGGAAAACATAGACAACAAAGCCGAATACAAAACAGGAGGACACGGAATATCTTACAACGGGAAAATAGGGAGAGGAGACAAGAACGATCCCTTAGACTCCCAAACAAATAACAGATATGGGAAAGACCCTATAACAGGACAAAGAAACGGCATGAACAAAATCACCCAAACCATCTACGGCTCAAAAATCCCGTTAAACGAAAGAGGACTCCTGAATACCCCCATACCGTCCGTCAAAGGAAAAGCAGGAACAACCACCCAATCTGCCATAGCCAAAGGAACAATAACCATCACGGATAAAGAAAAACAGAAACAGGACATAGAGAAACTAAACAGGAACACAGAAGACAGCTTAAACAAACTTAAAGAAATCTTCGACAAAACAAAAGTAGAAGAAAGGAAACGACTATTGGAAGAACTGGGGATAGTCGGGAATCAAGCCATCCATGAGATAGCCTCCCACAATGGATGGAAAGACGGCTCTGCTGAAAAGGTAGCCCTCCATGGAATGCTGGGAGCCATTACCGGAGCCAAGAGCGGAGGAAGCGCCCTAAGCGGCCTGATAGCAGGAGGAGCCAACGAATATGCCATAGGATACCTGAAAAAGACCAAAGGGAAAGACTGGATAAACAAACATCCCGATACCGTACAGAACATCTCCGCCGCCTTTGGAGGAATCCTGTCCAAGATGACAGGAGGGAGCGGACACACAGGCGCCTACATCTCCCAGATGGGGACGAAGTGGAATCTACAGTTGGATGAGCATGCCCAAAATATAAGAGAAAAATTATGGCAAGAACAAAAAAACACATATGATGATGAATATGTGGATAATGAGAATGCGGGAGATACATATACCGATCTTGAAATTAGTAGTGCAGAAGCTAATCTTGAAAATAGATATAAGCAATCTACCCGGATGAAATTGGCACCTGTTGCTACAGAACTCTTAGGATATTATATGGATGGAGATAACTCTAAACATGGTATTACTAATATTGAATATACGGAGCACGGATTACGTGTTGTGGAATTTGGAGAAACTTCAGTTTTAAACAAGGTACTTAGAAATGATAAACCGATAAACATGCGCTTTATCAAGGATACGCTGAATTATACAGGGAAATCTCCTATAATTACCTCTGCAGATAGTTATTCTTTTTATACGAGTGGCGTAGATCTTGCATTGGGATTAGGAAGTGCAACAGCTATTACTTCAATTAAGTTTGAAGAGGGAAAAATTCTTGCCAAAATAACAGTGACAGACCACTATGATTTCGGTAAAAAAGAAGCAAACGCAGGAGATTTCTTAAAATCGGCATATATATTGCAACAATCGGGTAGAAAGAAAACTTTTGCATATAAAACTACATATGATGTTACCTATACAATAGATGAGTTTCTTGATTATATTCTGAAAGGTATAGGTGATTGATATGAGAAATACTAAAATATTGGTTATTTTTAGTTTATTAATAGGATTATGTGTTGTGTATTTACAAATGAATACATTTCAATTTGAACATTCAACCTATTATGCGGCGTTTAGATATAGGTTTAAGGTCGATAGGATATTTACTGATTTGTGGACAAAAACAGCTTTAGAGTCGGATTGTTTTGCTTATAAGTATGAATATCCATATATATTTTTGTATGGCATAGGAGGATATACAAAAGTAAACTTAATTCCTTTTTATGGGGAAACGATTAAAGTGGTTAATGAAACTTATTATAGAAACATCCCGGATGATTTGAGAAGTGATGTGTTAAGTTCTTTATCGCAGCTAAATGAATCTTATCTATGGGGGATAGAGATTAGATATGACTTTATAGGATTACCCAAAAGAGATATAGATATTTTTAAAGAATTACAAAGAAAAGGGAGTGAGAAAAAGGTCAATTATATTAAAAGAAAATCGTATTATGCTTCTGATAAAAAATTTATGAAAGAATATATTGATAGTGAAAAAGGATTAGATATGCTTGATAAAAAGCTGGAAGGTATTACCTTAGAATTAGAAAATAAATAATACACAGGCTGAAAGCCCCGTATGCCGTGCAGGCAGGAATGAACGCAAGAGACATACAGAAAAACCGGAAAACAGACAAAGCCATTAATAAGAACAATGCCGTAGGAATCAATATCAGCCTCGGCAGCACCGGATGGAAAGACCATGCGGAAACCGTTACCGAAGAAACAAAAGGAAGCCGGATCACCGCTGGAAGGACAGCCGCCGTCATCGCCAAAGAAGACATGACAGTCAAAGGCAGCACAGTCAACGCCAAAGACATCCTCCTCAAAGCAGGAAACAACATCCACATCCTCTCCTCCGAAAACAAAAGCACAACCATAGAAGACTACAAAGCAAAAAGCGGAAGCATAGGAGCCTCCCTCAGCAAAGGAGGCTATGGCATCGGTGCGTCCTATGGGAAAGGAAAAGGACAGACAGAAGAAACAACCCTTACCCATACCCCGTCAGACATCACAGCGAAAGATACGGCAACCCTTTCCAGCGGAAACGACACCCTGATCCGGGGCGGGACAGTGAAAGGAAACAAAGTTATCGCTAACGCAGGAGGGAACCTAACTATAGAAAGCGAACAAGACAAAAAGAACTACAAAGAAACAGGCAAAACCACCGGCCTGTCCATCAGCTACACACCGGGAAGCGCCGTCAGCGTAAGCGGAGGAAAAGGAAAGACAAACACAGACTCCGCCTACGAAAGCGTCACAAAACAGGCAGGTATCTACGCAGGAAAAGAAGGATACGACATCCAAGTCAAAAACAACACCCGCCTCAAAGGAGCCGTCATAGACAGCAAAGCACCGGCAGAAAAGAACAAACTTACCACCGGTACTTTGACATGGGAAAACATAGACAACAAAGCCGAATACAAAGCAAGCGGAAAAGGAATCTCCTATACCAATGGAGCAGGAATCCCCTTAAACGCCTTGGGACTCCTTTCAAACATGGCCCCCACCGTGAAAGACAAAGCAGGAACAACCACGAGGTCAGCCGTATCCAAAGGAACCATAACCATCACGGACAAAGAAAACCAGAAACAGGACATAGAAAAACTAAACAGGAACACAGAAGACAGCCTAAACAAACTCAAAGAAATCTTCGACAAAACAAAAGTAGAAGAAAGAAAACAACTATTGGAAGAACTGGGGATAGTCGGGAATCAAGCCATCCATGAGATAGCATCCCACAATGGATGGAAAGACGGCTCCGCCGAAAAGGTAGCCCTCCATGGAATGCTGGGAGCCATCACCGGAGCCAAGAGCGGAGGAAGCGCCCTAAGCGGCCTGATAGCAGGGGGAGCCAACGAATATGCCATAGGATACCTGAAAAAGACCAAAGGGAAAGACTGGATAAACAAACATCCCGATACCGTACAGAACATCTCCGCCGCCTTTGGAGGAATCCTGTCCAAGATGACAGGAGGGAGCGGACACACAGGCGCCTACATCTCCCAGATGGGAACGAAGTGGAATCTGGAGCTAATTGATAGTGTATGGGCCAATATAGAGTCTTCAAGGGAGTCCGTAACCGAAACTGCTTTGAATGAGGCGAAATATTTAGTTGAAAATGGGTATGTTGATCCTAAAAATATGATAGGAGATTATTATACAGTTCAAATGTCTATTGGTACTGGTATAAAAGCTGGACTTGGAGCCTGCACTATAGATAAGGAAGGAAATGTATATGCAACATTAGCATTTGCGCCAGGAGTCACAGTTGGAGTATTACCTATTACAGTTGGAACAGGATTTCTTTCTAATAAAAAAGAAGGATATATTAACTCAATTGTTGGGTGGAGTGGTAATTTCACGGCAATCGGGGGAATTGGAGGAACTGTAGGAATCTCTTCCTCAGGACTTATGGCAGAATTTGATAGTAGTCCTTCTGCCGGAGTTTCTTTAGCAATTGGTTATACATGGTGGGTAGGGAGAATTTATGAATAAGGATAATCGGATTATTACAAAAGTGAAGGAAATCGTATTAAATATATTTATCACGGTAATTCTGACGTCATTTGGGATTTGGCTAATAGGTGGTATAACTTACAATGTCTTCCAAAAGGAGCAAATTCATCAACGAATTTTAACGTTAGAAAAAAAGGCATATGATATAGAACCTCTGGAGGCATATGATGTATCTGATTTTCAATTAACAAACCGAAGAGCAATCATAGCAAAATCTATTCGAACCTATATTAAACCCATTACTCCTGATAAATCGCCCCAAATAGTAAAAGAGGAATTTCTTCAATATTTTATGTCTCATGGATGGAATATAAAGCATGCATGGGAAAACCCTAAACCATACCTGCAAGTGCAAAATGATGACTATATTGTTACGTTAGATTTAGTATCTCAAGAAACTAATACTTGGCGTATGATAATCGCGTATAATAATTTTTTTGAAAGAAACAATTTGTAAAAATACTAAATGTATTTAAAATAGTCGAAAGCATAGGAGCCTCCCTCAGCAAAGGAGGCTATGGCATCGGCGCGTCCTATGGGAAAGGGAAAGGACAGATAGAAGAAACCACTATTACCCATACCCCGTCAGATATCACTGCGAAAAATACGGTAGCCCTTTCCAGCGGAAACGACACCACTATCCGGGGCGGGACAGTTAAAGGAAACAAAGTTATTGCTAACGCAGAAAGAATGTCTATAGAAAGCGAACAAGACAAAAAGAACTACAAAGAAACAGGCAAAACCACCGGCCTGTCCATCAGCTACACACCGGGAAGCGCCGTCAGCGTAAGCGAAGGAAAAGGAAAGACAAACACAGACAGTACCTACGAAAGCGTCACAAAACAGGCCGGTATCTATGCAGGACAAGAAGGATACGACATCCAAGTCAAAAACAACACCCATCTCAAAGGAGCCGTCATAGACAGCAAAGCACCGGCAGAAAAGAACAAACTCACCACCGGTACTTTGACATGGGAAAACATAGACAACAAAGCTGAGTACAAAGCAAAAGCAAGCGGAATCACTGCATCCACTAATGCCATATCCAAACTCAACCCCTTAGGACTGGGCTATGTACCGACCGTACCCGTGAAAGGGAAAGCAGGAAGCACCACCTATGCAGCCATAGCAGACAGCATCATCACCACCACAAAAGAAAAGACAGACAAAGAAATCAGCCACGACACAACAAACGCGCTTAACACACTCTCCGAAATCTTCGACAAAAAGAAAATAGAAGAAAAACAGGAATACGTGAACATCCTCTCTCAAGTAGGATACCGCCTCATAGGAGACATAGCAGGACACAAAGAAAACGAACTGTATAAAAAAGCAGAAAAAGCCAGAAAAGAGAATAACAGCATACTGGCGGAGAAATACGAAAAAGAAGCAAAGAAATGGAGCGAAAGCGGAAGCAACCGAATCGCCATGCACGGAATCATGGGAGCCTTAGTATCCAAAGAAGCGGGAGCAGGAATAACAAAAGGACTGACAGGAGCCGGACTGAACGCCCTTCTGCAAAAAGAACTGGGAAAAATCAAAGACAAAGAAGTCCATAAAATAGCAAGCGCCGCCATAGGATACCTGGCAGGAGGGAAAACAGGGGCAGCCATAGCCCACCAGGCGACAACCTTTAACTACCTCACCCATGAACAATATGAACAATATCTGGACGATATGAAAAACGCAAAGACAGAAGAAGATAAAGCAAAAATGAAAGACAGATGGCTGCAAATCGATGCTGAGCAGAACGAAGAATGGCTGAGGAAACAAGGGACAGGCACCTATATAGATCTAAGTACAATAAAAAAAGGAGATATGCCCGGACAAGTCATCCTTGAAAAGCATAACAGATATAAAGAAGCGCTAAACAAAGCAGCCCTGGATAAATCCAAAGAAATAGAAGAGTATCTGAAACTTAAAGGGCAACCGGTAACGGAAGAAACTATAGAAGCATTAAAAAGTACTTTTATTGAATTGGCAAGCGCGAATAGAGATGCGGACGCAATTATAATAACAGGCAGTGCCGGAGTCGGAGCCGGTATTGAAATGGGTGTGATTTATGATCTAAAAAATTCCAATGGAAGTGGTACTTATATTTCAGGCGGGGGAAACGTCGGGTTATCTATGATGCCTTTGAATTTTACAATGGCTGCGATTAGAATTGTCCCCTTGGATGACAAGATGAGGATGGATTTACAAAAACCTAATACGCGAAAAGATATTCTATCCGGTCTTAGTATAGGCGGGACCCTATATGTAGGTGTCGGCGGAGGATTTATGGTTCCGTTCGATTCTGAATATAAAGACAGGGTCAGAGTGTATGTCATGGGTATAGGGACCCCGCAAGGAGGGGGCGATGCAAGTATTGCTCAAAGTCTGAAAGATCGTGCAGACGCTATGCAAAGTGAAATAAAAGATGGAAGCATTATTGTGGATTGAGGCCAAAGATGGAAAATTTATGGAAAGAGCTTTTAGCGTATGTAAAGAAGAAAACTGTAGTGAAAAAGGTTTTAGAATACGTAGAGAAGGACATTTTATTGAAAAATGTTTTAAAATGTATTCCACGACTTGTAGTGAGTTTTATGGTAATCGGTTTTATAGCAGAAGTATGTGCTTCCGGAATTAAATATTTTTCTAGGCCTGTAAGGCAGGATCTGTATGAGCATATTCCGGATATTCATATTTACGGAACGGATACCCTTCTATGTGATGAACTTACCATTACTGCCAGAATATCTGACAGAGCGTTTAGTTCAGGGGTATTTATTCTTACAGCCAAAGGAAATGTCATAAAAGAGTATTATACGGAGCAGCTGCTGCAGAAGGGCTGGATAAAAGGAAAAAATGAAAAGGGAGAAGATTTTCATTTTCATACCGATCGTTATGATGAATTTCGTTTTTATAAAGATGGATATACATTAGATGTGTTTTTTGATATCCCATTGGATCAGGATCCGAATAAACTAATCTGGGGGGACAAAAGAGAGCGATATGTAATCACAATGACTAAGACTGAGTTTTATTGAGGTTTAAGGTAAAAAGCCGGAAAACAGATAAAGCCATTAATAAGAACAGCTGCATTCTGACAACGCCTTTTATTTTTGGTAAAGAAAGGCGAGTAATGAAAAATAAAGGTAAAAAGCTGTTATGTAATTGAATTATGTTGTCGGTGAATACCAGCATGGGGGTGAATCCCCCTCTCTCCGCCATGAAGTTTAAAGCTTGTCTAATAAGGCGGGCTTTTTTATTTATATCGAATGGTAAACTATGTTTTTATATTTACCATTTCATTCCTTTTACGGTATGGATGATTTTTGTGGCAATCAGTCCGTTTATCAGTCCTGTAACGGTGCCGGATAGAAGCAGGACAGGACTGTACCACAGGAACGCGGGGGTGTTTAACAGAAGAGCGGAGATCAGGAGCTGTGCCAGATTGTGTGTCACGCTGCCGATGATGCTGATTCCGGTGGGAGAGAAAGAATTTCTGCGGTAAGAAATATACATGGCAAGAAAGCTTGCTGTCGCGCCTGTAAGGCTGAAAACGGCAGTGAAGGGACTGCCGCTGAAAACGGAAAGGAAGAATACCCGGAGAAGGGATATGGAGAGGACTTCCCCGAACGGCAGGAAATAAAAGGCAATGACAATAATGAGGTTGGCTATGCCTAATTTAATGCCGGGAATGCCTGTCCGGAAGGGAAGCAGGTTTTCTATGCAGCTGAGTAAAAGTGCCATGGCTGTAAACAGGCCGATGACACTCACTTTTTTTGTCATGGATGATCTCCTTCAGCGAACGGTGCCGTCAATTTTTTTATCTGCAGCGGATTGTATTTCAATGACTAAATGATGAGGAAGGCAGATGATGGCGGAATCGGCGGCGTGGATTGCTCCTTGCCGGAGGCAGTCCTTATGGGGGCAGTCGGCAGCCGTCATTCTTACGGTTCCGTTTTTGATGGTGAACGCATTTTGTCCGTAAGGTGTACCGATGCGGATGGTATCATTTTTATCCAGCGGCCACGAACCGTACGGGACGCCGTCTACTGTGGCGGTAACAAAACCCGCATCGTGCATAAGGGTTTTGTTTCCTATGAAGAGGAGGGCCGCTGCCAGGAGGAGGCATATAATGAGGTAAAGGTCTTTTTTTATCATGGTTTGTCAGGAAATAAGAACGACAGGAAGTTCAGAAGTAAATATTTTTTGTAAATCGGGAGTGATCATCAGGGTATTGTCATTTCTGAATAGGATCATTTGAAATTCACCGCGGTGTTCTTTCCAGAACAGCGCGGCTTTTTTTTCGCCCATAACGAAGAGAGCGGTGGAAAGGATATCCGCTTTTTCACTGTCTTTGCAGATGACGGTCACCGCGCGGAGCCCGTTTTGTACGGGCGCTCCCGTATGGGGATCAAAAATGTGATGGTACCGCCGGCCATTTGCCATGAAGTACCGCTCGTAGTCGCCGGAGGTGACAATGGACGTGTCGGAGACGGAAAGCGTTCCTGCGGTTTTATCCGTGTCATCAGGGTGGCGCAGGGCGATGTGCCATGGTCTGCCGCCGGGTTTCGTACCGATGACTTTGATATTTCCTCCTAAATCAAGAAGGGCGTTTTTAATACCGGCAGCTTTTAAAATGTCTGCCGCTTTTTCAGCAGCTGTTCCTTTTGCCATACCGCCCAAGTCAAGGGCACATCCGCTTTCGAGGAAATATTCTCCGGTTTCTTTGTTACAGGAGATATATTTCATGCCTGTTTTACCAAGTGCTTCCGCGCGCTCGGTTTCCGTCGGCACATGATAGGGGCCATGGGGGAATCCCCACAGTTTGGAAAGGGGCGCGAGGGAAATGTCAAAAGTACCGCCGGTTGACCTGTTCCATGATTCGGCAAGGCTGATCAGGCGGGCGGTGTCTTCTGAAGGGATCAGTTTTCCTTCCTTTGAGAGCCGGGAGATTTCGCTGTCCGGATTTTCTGCGGAAAGGAGTGTATCAAGACGGCGTATTTCTTTTTCTGCATGGAGGAAAACGGTATCACTGTTTTTCCCATAGGCGGTGATTTTCATGTAGGTGCCCATCGCAAAGAAGGAATGGCTTTGGGGCGTATTATCCTGAAAAGGAGCACATGCCGCAAGAATAAAAGGAAAGATAAGGAAGAAAAGAAATTTTTTCATTTTTTTGTTTCCCGCAGGTGATGGTTAGCGCGGCTCTGGATACGGTCGAGAGGCAGGCCGAGGGGACAGATTTTCACACAGGACAGAGATTGGCTGCACCCTGCAAAAAAGTATTTTTCATAGTTTTCTTTCAGCTTTTGAAGATGTATATCCTCTTTGTTCTGTTCCAGTATTTTAAAAGCATGAATCATGGACGCGGCGCCGCTGAAGGTGCTTTCCGGCGTGTAGTTCGGGCAGATCTCAAGACAGCAGCCGCACATCAGGCATTGTCCCGCATCATATTGAAGGGAGCGGTCGCCCTTTTTCCAGTCACGGTCTTTTTCAGAAAGCCAGACCTGCATTTCTTTCAGCCGGGCAAAAATTTTTTCCCGATCTACGCGAAGGTCGCTGATGACGGGGAATTTGGAAAGGGGCGCCAGTTCTATTTTTCCTTTCTTCACGATATTGCAGAGGAAGAGGGAGCATGCCAGACGGGGAAGGCCGTTGATGAGCATGGCGCAGGCGCCGCATTTCTTTTCCTGACAGCTGGAGGCGTAATTGATTTTTTCTGTTTCTTTTCCGTCAGCGGTAAGAAGCGGTATGCGGGTATTCAGTTCGGATAAAAAGTCGGCTACCGTGAGCCTGCCGTCTCCCGTATAGGTGAATTCTTGGATATAAGGGGCGGATCGGCTGTCTTTTTGCCGTTTGATGATGATTTTAATATCCATCGGAATTCCCTTCTATCGCTGCTAATGAAATATGGATTCCGCCATTTTTATAAACGGCTACGGTCGTTTTTCGGTATGATTCCTGTTCATCGGGATAATCGCTTCTCGTGTGGGCGCCGCGGCTTTCTTTTCGGTTCAGCGCGCTTTTCAAAATCGCTTCCGCAAGGAGAAGGGATTTCGGGAAAGCGTCGTTTTCATCAATGGTGGCGCTTTCGTCATAGAGCCCGCCGGCAGCCGCGCGAAGTTCCTGTACTTCAGAGAGGCTGAGGAGCAGTCCTTTTTCATCGCGTTCGATGCCGAGAGATTTTTGTAAAATTCGATTCAGCGCTTTTCGCGCGACGGGAATATGGAGTCCTTCTTTTTTATCTTTTGTCCAATACGCAGAGGTCATTATTTTTTCATCAGGACGGAAGGAAGAGGTCTGCCCCGACAGATCTTCCATGGCGGAATCAGCGGCTGTCCGTCCTCCAAACATGGCGCCTAAAAGAGAATTTCCTCCCAGACGGTTGGCGCCGTGGTACTGGCAGGCCGCTTCACCTGCCGCGTAAAGGTTGGCAATGGGGGTGCGGTGGTTCACGTCGACATAAAGGCCGCCCATGAAGTAATGGATACCCGGTGAAACGGGGATCGGCTCTTTTAAAGGATCAAGGGCGAGAAAATCATGGCATGCTTCAAGGACTCCAGCCAGTTTATGGACGCTCACTTCCGAGGGGATATCTCTCATGTCCAGATAAGGCTGGATGCCCTGCTTGATCCACTGCCATTCCTCCCGGGCAATGACGTCACGGGGCATAAGGTTGCCCAATGCAGGATATTTCACTTCCATGAAGTAGAATTTTTTTCCGTCCTGTTCCACGTAAAGTCTTCCGCCTTCGCCGCGGACCGCTTCTGTGATAAGCATATTTTTCCCGTGAAGTCTGGTGGTGGTGGGATGGTACTGGATCATCTCCATGTTAGCTGCAGGAAGACCGTCCGCAAAAAGAGAGGCGGTTACGTTTCCTGTATTGAGGACGGAGCCCGTGGCATTTCCGAAAAGGCCGTTTAGGCCGCCTGATGCGATGATGACGGCGGAAGCGGGAATATAGGAAACCCTGTTTTTTTGTAATTCATTGATGAGGACGCCTTTTGCCTGTCCGTTTTCCGTCATGAGCTTGAGAAAACGGAAGCCTGTGATGTGCCTGATCATGCGTCCAGCTTCAAAAAAACGCGCTCTTGCAGCGAGAGTGTACATCAGCTGTTTCCCCGTACTGGCAGAAGCGAAAGCGGTTCTTTTTTTTGTCTGCCCGCCAAAAGGGCGCTGCTGGATCGTTCCGTCTTCGTTTAAGTTGAGAGACATACCCCATGCAAAGAGCGTATTCACTATTTGAGGAGCGCTGTGAGTCAGGCGGTGAACGGCTTCACGGCAGGCTAAAAAGCGTCCCGCTTTGTATGTTTCCTCTTCATGGAGAGCCGGTTCATCATGTTGGCCCATGGTGTCAAGCGCTGCATTGATACCGCCTTCCGCCATGTTTGACTGGGCGCGCCACGGGGGCATTTCTTCCACGATGAAGGAAGGCACATTTTCCTCAGCCAGACGGATGGCGGCGGATAAACCGGCTGCGCCTGAGCCGATGATGACAACTCTGTCCATAAAGCCCCCTAAAAATTCCAGTAAATGAAATAGGAAATCAAAGCGAAAAGAAACAGTACGGAAAATATGGAATACACAAGAATATAATCGGCTGTCCGTTCTTCGTATTTCAAAAGGCCCCGCTTGATCATCCATGGTTTCGTGGCGCACAGAAGATGAATAAGAATGGCGGAGATGAAAATGATTTGTGAAAAGAAACGGAGAGTCGTGAATTCACGAAGGAAAAATACGCCGTTTACCATTGTGGTGTACGCGGTTATATGAAACCAAACAGAAAGAAGAATGATAAATCCCGACAGACGGATCAGCCAAAAGGACGCATTTTCTTTTAAGTACCACCGCCCGGTCCGCATTCCTTCACGGACGGCATCTTTTGACAAAAGAATACCCAGTATGCCGTGAAGAAGAAGGGCCGCAAGAAGGATATAAGAAAGGGGCTTCCAATTGGATGCGGTCAGGCGGAGAAGCGTAAAAGCCCCCATGAGTCCATGGAGAGCGAGAAGCACAAGCATGAAACGGGCAAGAAAGGAATTGAATTTCTTCATGGCGATACTCTCTTTTCCAGAAGAACCAAATCGAAGCGGCCGCTGTGGACAAGGGAGCGGAACATAAGAGTGTCATAAGGACGTGTTTCCACGGCATATCCTTTCTCTTTAAAGAGTGCCGCAATTTCTTCTGTGTGGGCAGTATATGCCGCATCTTCTTTATCATAGGGAATAATCATTTTCGGGCGGGCCGTTACTTTTGCCCCCATGTACTCCGAAGCGGAGGCGCCGCCTTCCTTTTCCGTGTTCACCAAAACGGTATAAACCGCTTTTTTTTCATGGAGAGAAAGGATTTCATAGTTATTTGCTGCGGGCGGAAGCTGGAATTTCTGTAAAAAACGATCATAGCCTCCGTTTTCATAATCCGATTTTGTGGCACTCGAGACAGCATCGGTCTTTACCTCTAAGAAATTTATTGTCTGGAGAAAGAAGCCGGAGAGAAAAATAAAAAAGATTGTCAGAGGTGCGATAAGTTTTCGTGGTTTCATGGAGTATCTGATGCCTGTTTAAATGAAATATAAAAATATACGCTGTCTTATAAGATGGTTTTCCGGGCATGCAAATCAGTTTCTTTGTAAGGCGGCCTTATTTATTTTACAAGGCCTGCCGACTGTTTTTTTCAGAAGAGAACTATGCATAGCGGTTATGAAAAACATAAGTTTATATCGTATATGATCGAAGTGAATCTGAATCTGATTGATGAATTGAAATTTTAACGCTGATGTTTGAAGAAATATTGACAGAGGAGTGATAAGTGGTTACTCTTATAATATACCACAATATATTTGGCATTCCTAATATAATATATTGGAGTAATTATAATTTATATATGGAGTGCATATGGAAAATAGAGAGAGATGGTGAATCAAAAAGAAGAGATATGCACGGACATAGGAAAAGCGATGGGCACGTTTCTTCGTATAACGTCTTATGGAAGGCCGCAGGGAGAGGTGTCCAAAGCGGTGCGGGCATATTTCCGGAATGTGGAAAATCTTTGCAGCCGTTTCCGAAGTGACAGCGATGTATCCCGTATTTCCGCAGCCGCCGGGGTAAAACCTGTGACGGTTTCTTCTCTTTGTAGGGATGTCTGCCGCTGTTCTTTGCGTGAAGCGGCGTTCACCGGAGGTATTTTTGATCCTACTGTCGGCGCGCTTACTTCTTTATGGAATATCGGCGGGGAAAACGAAAGGATTCCCTCTGAGGAAGAGATAGAGAAGGCAAAGGTCCTCATTGATTACAAGCATATAGAAATCGGTGAGCGATCCGTATTTCTGAAAGAGAAAGGAATGTCTCTCGACCTGGGCGGTATCGCAAAAGAGTATGCCCTTCATAAGGCGGCAGCTCTTGCGGAACGCATGGGAGAGTGCTCCATGATGATTGACGCAGGCGGAGATATCTGCGTTGTGGGAAATAAGCCGGACGGTTCTGCATGGCGTCTTGGCATCCAGCATCCCCGACAAAGGAGTACGCTCATCGCAACAGTTGCGCTCGGCAGCGAGGATACCGTAGAAACGTCAGGTGATTACCGCCGGTTTCTTTTGAAAGACGGATTGATGCAAAGCCATATTTTCCAAATCAAAAAGAAAATACCGCTTATCAGCGCCACGCTTATTTACAAAAGAAATGGGGAAATGCTCCCTGTCAGCGGCGCGGCGTGTATCGCCGGCGGTCTTGATAAGGTGCGGGAGTGGCTGGAACGGATTCCCCGGCTGGAAGGTATTTTTATCACGGAAGATTTACAGGCCTACGTGACGGAGGGAATCAGCGACCGTGTCCGTATACTTACGAAAGATACGGATCGGCGGGCTCTCATACGGCATGAATATGAAGGAGAGTGTCATGGAAGTTATTGACGTATTTAAGTCGGGCGGCCCCGTTATGTACGCGCTGCTGCTCTGTTCTATATGCACAGCGGTCATTATGATCGAGCGGGGCATGTTTTATCACCGAGCAGGAAAAAATCTGGGAATCTTTGTGGATAACCTGCCTGATATGCTTTTAAATAAAAGTTGGAATGACGCTTATGCCGATGCGGCGCAGGAAGACAATGCGGCTGCTTTTGTGGCGCAGGAAGGTATTCGTGCCGCGGCGGAAGGAAAAGATTTGCGTCTGGCTTTGGATACGGCGTACAGCACGGCCGCCGCCGAACTTCGAGCCCATTTGAATTATTTATCTATGATTGTCACGTTATCCCCCCTTTTGGGGCTTTTGGGAACGATTGCAGGTATGATCAGTTCTTTCCAGATTTTCAATTTGCAGGCGGGCCAGCCGATGGCTATCACCGGGGGGATCGGCGAAGCGCTTATCGCAACGGCAGCAGGTCTTTGCGTCGCCATTTTCGCGCTTATTGTCCATACCGTTTTTGCGCAAAAGATGGATGATATTTTGACCGCCATAGAAAAAGCGGACGCCATCATCTCTTCGGAGGGCAGAAGGAGAGGTATCTGATGAGGGGGAAGCGGAATTTCCATCTGCTCTCGCAGCCGGAGGTCATCATTATCCCGATGATTGATATCATGCTCTTCCTGCTGGTATTTTTCATGGTGAGCACGATTTATATGGTTCATCTGAACACGCTTCCTGTTAATTTGCCTGCAGCGCAGGCGGCGCGATCGGAAACAAAGCCGACAGTGGTTTCTGTCACGGTGAATAAGGCGGGCCATGTCTTTTATGATATGGATGCAAAACCGACAGCCGGTATTTCCGAAAGGGTAAAGAAAACGCTTGCGGAAAAGCCGGAGACCATATTCGTCATCCGCGGGGACAGGGATACGAATTATGCGGATATTACAAGTGTGCTTGATTCGTTGAAGGCCGCGGGAGCGCGCCATGTCTCCCTGGCGGCAGAATCGGGGAAGAGGTAGTTATGCATTATCGTACGAACTGGCTTGTCGTTATTCTTTTGGCGCTTGGTCTCCATGGTGCCGTCTTTGGCGGACTGATACTGGTAAGGCCGCTGCTGGACGGATCGGCGGAGGAAGTCGCATCGGAAGTGGGAACAACCATTGAATTGGAAGACGCACCGCAAAGCGGCGAGGGGGAAGAAACGAAAGATCCCGGCTATGAAGATGGTGCGGAAGGCGGTTCTCTTGTAGGAGAGGCGCTTCCCGGCAAAGGGCTGGAAAATATAAAAGCTGCGGATATTTCCAATGAGCCGGCAGCGGAAACAGATATTACAAAAGTTATGGAGGAACGGGAAAACCCGCCTCCCGATACGGAACCGGAACCTTTGGAAGAGGCGGAAGCCGACGTTCCAGAAGAAAAGGCGGATACTGAACCGATCGTTGCGGAAAATGAAAAGGATGCAGTGAAGAAGTTCCAAAAACAGGTTGAAGACGCGAAAAAGGATCCGAAGAAAAAAATATCAAGTACTATCGTGGTGAAGAAAAAAGGTGACGGCAGTACACATACGATGGGTCAGCCGCCGAAAATCATCGTGGATTCTTATCCGCCGGAAGGGATGTATACATTTAAAGGCGTTGTCCGTGTGTTTGCGACAATCGGAGAAGACGGGAAGATAAAGAAGACAAAGGTGGCAGTTACTTCCGGGCGGCGCGGTGTGGATGAGCTGGCGATGGCATTCTGCCGCCGCTGGACTTTCAAACCGGCACTCGATTCGAAAGGACAGCCCATGGAATGTATCAAATTGATCCGGATACCGTTCAATCTGCCGCCGGAAAAGATGAAAGATCAAATTGACAGGAATACATAGTCCATCCGGGAAATCGGCGGATGATGTGATTAAAGAGGGAGGAGCAGATGAAAAAAAGAACGATGAAATTTTTATACAGTATCTCAGCAGCGCTGTTTCTCTTGCTGACTGCGGCACTGCCTGCCGAAGCGACACAGAACTGGACGCAGGTCTATGCCCATGTGGAGCAGATGATCAATAAGGGCGTCGAACAGTATAATAACGGCGATTTAGAAGGCGCGAAAAAAATAATCAATGATTCTTACTATGGGGTTTACGAAAATGACGGGCTGGAAAAAGCAATCAGGACGACTATTTCTTCGAAGAACGCCAACCTGACGGAATATCAGTACAGCGAGCTGAAAAAGGCGATTCGTGAAAATAGGGGTAAAGATGCGGTCCGCGGAGAAGCGGATAAACTTCTTTCTATGATGAAAAATGATATCGAGTCTCTTGACAGCAAAGGGGCAGGCGGCGGGCGGTGGACTTCTTTCTGGCCGGCATTCCTGATCATGCTTCGCGAAGGGATGGAGGCGATTCTCGTTCTTGTAGCGATTATGGCGTATCTGGCGAAGTCCGGAAATAAGAAATACCTCGGCACCGTTTACAACTATTCCATTGCTGCTGTGGCAGCAAGCTTTATTACTGCTTATATTTTCAGCGTTATCCTCGGTAAGTTTACCGGCGGCGCGTCAAGAGAAGCCATTGAAGGCGTGACGGCCCTTATTGCTGTCGCTGTTCTTCTGTCCGTCGGATTTTGGATGGGCGGAAAGGCAAAAGGCGATGAATGGAAGAAATATATAGAAAGTATGATGAAAACGACTATTACCACAGGGAAAGCGAGGGCTCTCGGGCTGGCGGCGTTCCTTGCGGTGTACCGTGAAGGGGCGGAAGTGATTCTTTTCTACCAGGCGCTTTTTAACGGCGCTTCAGGGGATACTGATATGATTTGGTTCGGATTCGGGACCGGATGTGCGGTTCTTGCTGTTATTTTTGCCGTTATCCGTCTGGGGCTGTTCCGTATACCGCTCCGTCCTTTCTTTATCGTCACAAGTATTCTGATGTACCTTATGGCTGTCAGCTTTGCCGGCGGTGGAATCAGCTCTTTGCAGGAAGCCCAGCTTGTTCCCCAGACAGTAATTACCGCTTCCTGGTTCCCAAATATTGACTGGCTTGGCCTTTATCCGACCTATGAGTCTGTGGGGCTCCAGCTTGCGCTTCTCATTGTTGCAGGTATCACGCTGATTGTCCGTGGAAGAAAGCGCGCGTAAATATTTCTTTCGGACTCTTCAGAGGAATAAGAAGGATCCTAAGCAGGGTTATAATTGGGGGCTTGATCTCCAGGCGCCCCATTTATATACAATTATTTTTCCATTTTTTTATAAGGAGAGTGTTAAAATGAACAGTTTCAAAAAAGTTTTTACCGCAGGACTTGCTGCCGCTGCATTATTGGCGGGAGGCATGACGGCTTCCGCAGGATTCCAGGAATATCCGATCGGCGATGAACAGGAAGATACCGTCAACCACTTCAAAGTGGCCCTCGTATATTTCCAGCCTGTACAGATGGAACCGGAAGGCTCCATGCTGGCAGCGGATAAGGCGGATATCCATATGGAGACCGATATCCATGCCACGGAAGGCAACGAATGCGGCTTCGGCATCGGCGAATGGATCCCGTACCTCACCGTCCATTATAAACTGACTAAATTACAGACCGGCGAATCCATTGAAGGCGTATTCATGCCGATGAGCGCCGATGACGGTCCGCACTACGGCGCAAACCTGAAGCTTCTTGGCGCAGGCACATATGAATGCGAATTTTCCATTGACAGCCCGGCACGTCAGAATTACAGCCTCCATGTAGATAAGGAAACAGGCGTTACCGGTCGCTTCTGGGAAGAACCGGTCGTCATGAAATGGACTTTCGACTACGTTCCTCGCAATTGGTGATGTAAGAAGGAAAGCGGGCGGAACGGTCTTTCCCAAGTGATGTTTTCAAAATGCTGTAAAGAAATCCCCGGGCGGCAGGACAATAAAGAAATATAATATCTGCGCTGCGGAAAAATTTCTTTATCCGGTCTGTCCTGGGGATTTACTTGCAGCCGTTTCTTTTTGTGATTATTCGAAAGGAATTCTCATGATGCAGTTTCAAATGTTTCTGCAGCAGCTTATTCCCGCCATGGAATTCGGTACTGCGCTTATGACGCCGCTGGCAGTGCTGCTTGCTATTCTGTACAGTTGTGACGGAGGGAATCTCCGCAAAACTTTCAGAAAAGCTGCTTATTGGGGATTTTGGGGCTCTGTCTTCATCATGGCGGCCAAACAGGGGACAAGAAATGCGGTCAGCCGTGAAGGGTTTGAGGGATTGATGGCATTTTTCGCCATTATCAGTGAACTTATTCTGGCAGGTGTGCTTCTCGGTTCATCCGAAAAATTCATGAAGCGGCTTGGAATTTTTAAAAAGGGCGTCATTATCAACGTACTGGCTCTTACGATGTACTACGGCATGGAAATATGGCTCATTCCCGTGACCACCGTGCTGAATGTGAATAATCCGTTTTCTGCGGAAATGCTTATCCGCATGCTCGGATTTGCTACAGGATTATTTATTGCTGTCGTGGGGAGCTGGCTCATTTACCATGCGGCAAAATCGCTGAACGACAAACGGCTGTATACTGTATTCCTTATACAGGTGGCGGCGCTTTTAATTCAGCAGATTATTTATCTTGTCCAGATTCTGATGGCAAGGGGAATCCTTCCTGCACGGTACCTGATCAAGGTGATGGCACCGGTTATTGATCATCAGGACTGGTTTATCTTCATTGTATTTATCGTGGTCTTTGCGGTTCCTGCCGCATTGTTTTCACAGAAATGCCCGGCGAGGCCGGCAGGCTGCAATCCTGCACAGTATAGGAAAATCGTGGCAGACGATATACATAAAAAGCGCTGGGGCAAGGCTTCCGTAGGCGCGCTCATCGTGATGATCATTCTTTCCAGCGTGGGCAGTGCTTATGCAAACAAAAAGGAAGAATTGGTTCCTGCGGTGTCCGTTACCGCAAAGGATCAGATGGTGAGCATTGATATCAATAAGGTGAATGACGGACATCTCCACCGTTTTGCCTATCGGACGAAGAAAGGGACGCAGGTGCGTTTCATCGTGGTGCTGAAAGGCGGCTCCGCTTACGGAGTCGGACTGGACTGCTGTGAAATCTGCGGGCCGACAGGCTATATTGAAAGAGAAGGACAAATCGTCTGCAAACTTTGCGACGTGGTTATGAATAAGCAAACAATCGGACTTCCCGGCGGCTGCAACCCGATTCCCGTAAAATATGGAGTAGGGAACGGACAGATCCGGATCGAGCAGAAAGAGCTGGATGCCGCAGCGAAGTATTTCCGTTAGCAGAAAGGAGGATATAATTGTTCTGGCAAATGGTAAAAGGCGCCATACTCCGGCAGGGGCGCCAGCTTCTTTTCGTGGCGCTTACCGTAGCCCTCGGCATTTCACTGGCAACGGCGATGCTGAATGTTATGTTTGACGTAGGAGAAAAGGTGAATCAGGAACTGAAAGCCTTTGGCGCAAATATCACGGTGACGTCAAAAAATTCCTCCATTCTGAAAGATATTTACGGGCTGGACGATGAATCGGCACCGAAAGAATACTTGAAGGAATCCGACCTGGGGCAAATCAAGACTATCTTTTGGACAAATAACATTGTCGCCCTTTCTCCCCATCTGAACGGCCATGTCACGTTGGACAACGGTGTATCTGTTCCTGTTTCAGGCACATGGTTTGATCATAAGATGGATCTTCCCACCGGTGAAGTTTTCGTTACAGGAGAGCAATATCTCAAATCCTGGTGGCAGCTGGATGGAGAATGGCCTGAAGAAAAAGAAGAAAATTCCGTTCTTGTGGGGAAGGATCTGGCGGCTTCCCTGCATGTAAAAAAGGGAGACACCCTTTCCTATACTAATAAGGATGGAACAAAAGGTTCATTTACCGTTTCAGGCATTCTTACCGGCGGCGGTGAAGAAGACGGTGAAATTATCGCGTATCTTCCGACTGTGCAGAAAGCTCTTGGGTTGGAAGGAAAGGTGGATACCGTCACCGTCAGCGCTATGACGACACCCGAAAACGAATTGGCCCGCCGTGCCGCTGCCAATCCAAAAAGCCTTTCTATCAAAGAATATGAAATCTGGTATTGTACTTCATATGTAAGCTCCATCGCTTATCAGATCGAAGAGGTCATCCACGGTTCCGTGGCCCGTCCTGTCCGGCAGATTGCCGAATCGGAAGGGCGTATTCTGGATAAGACACAGCTTCTTATGCTTCTCATTACTGTCCTTTCCCTGCTTTCTGCTACCATGGGGGTTTCTAACCTAGTCAGCGCAAATATCATGGAAAGAAGCAGGGAGCTGGGGCTGCTGAAGGCTCTCGGTGCAACGGATGTTTCGGTAATTATCCTCGTCCTGTCAGAAATTTTTATGGCGGGTCTGGCGGGCGGTGTCTTAGGCTATTTTGTAGGGATCGGCTTTGCGCAGATTATCGGTCATGCCGTTTTCGGCTCGGGTATCGCAGTGAACCTGATTGTCATTCCAATTCTTATTGTGCTTCTGATTCTTATGATCCTGCTTGGCAGTCTGCCTGCGATTCGCTCGATTCTCAGGCTCCGTCCGGCAATTGTTCTCCATGGCAGGTGATTCCTATGAATATAAAACGATTACGTATGTACCTGGTCATGGTGACAAACGCGCTTCTGCGGAGAAAGCTAAGAATGTTCATTGCCCTTTTGGCCGTGGCCATCGGTGCGACAATTATTTCAGGCATGATTACGGTGTATAAAGAAGTACCCGAGCAGATGGGGCGCGAATTCCGCGCATACGGTGCAAATCTCCTACTGCTTCCCGCCAACGGGAAAACAACTATGGAGGAGGCGGCTGTCACTCCCGTTTATGATATGCTGAAGGACAAAGAAATAATCGGCGCGGCGCCTTTCCTTTATGAACGTTTGAAGATTAATGAATCACCCGTACTTACAGGCGGCACTGATTTCAATGAGGTTAAAAAAGTAAGCCCCTATTGGCAGATCAATGGGGAAATGCCGAAAGAAAATTCCAAAGAAATACTCCTTGGCTATGAACTGTCCGAACGCTTTCAGGCGAAACCGGGATCGCAGGTTATCGTAGCGCTTGGCGACGGAACGAAGGAAGAAACATATACCGTTTCAGGCATTGTCCGTACCGGAGGCAAAGAAGAACAATTTGCTTATGTGGATATTAAGAGCCTTTGGGATTTTCTGGGAAAGCCGAATCTTCTGAGCATGGTGCAGGTGAGTGTTGTGGCGAATTCAGAAGACCTGGAAGCTCTTGCGGCCCGTATGGCGGCGGAAACACCCAATGTCCATCCGCAGACGGTAAAGCAGATTGCCGCATCGGAACAGACCGTCCTCGGCAAACTGCAGGCCCTTGTGCTGCTCGTTACGGTAGTTGTTCTCCTTCTGACGCTTGTCTGTGTGGGAACGACGATGACCGAAGTCGTTTCTGAACGGCGCCGTGAAATTGGTTTGAAGAAAGCCCTTGGGGCAACGAACAGAAATATAGCAGGGGAGTTTTTCGGAGAAAGCTGTATGCTCGGCTTTATCGGCGGAATAATCGGTACAGGATGCGGATATCTTTTTGCCCTTGCCGTCGGAGTCAATGTTTTTGGCAGGAGTCTTGAAGTTTCATTTCCCATTGCGATTATGACGATTATTCTTTCCATTGTAGTGACAGCCGTGGCGACGATGCTGCCTGTACGAACCGCTGTAAAAGTGGAGCCGGCCATCGTCCTGCGTGGTGAATAAGGAGCGTATGATGAGTCTTTTAAAATTAACCGATGTGGGCATGCTCTACGGCGGGCGTGTTCCTGCACTGGAACATATCAACCTGACCGTGGAAAAAGGAGACTGGCTCGCCGTCATGGGGCCGTCCGGTTCAGGAAAAACCACGCTGATGAATATCATCGGCTGTATGGATAAACACACTTCGGGGGAAGTTATCCTTGACGGCATTAATCTGAATGAAGTGTCCAAAAACGAACTGACACAGATCCGGCGTGATAAAATCGGCATGGTGTTCCAGCAGTTCCACCTGATTCCTTATCTGACGGCTGTGGAAAATCTGATGGTCGCCCAATACTATCACAGCATTCCTGACAAGAAAGAAGCCATGGAAGCCCTGGCCCGTGTCGGTCTTGAAGACAGGGCGGGTCACCTGCCGAGCGAGCTTTCTGGCGGCGAACAGCAGCGCGTGTGTATCGCAAGAGCTTTGATTAATTATCCGGTCCTCATTCTTGCCGATGAACCGACAGGAAATCTGGATGAGAAAAATGAAAAACTGGTCATGAACCTTTTCCGTGAACTCAATGAAGAGGGGCATACCATCATTACCGTTACCCATTCCGACCATGTCGGCAAAGCGGCAAAACGGATCGTTATCATCGAGCATGGACATATGCGTGAAGGAGGAGAAGAAGAAAAAGCATGAAAAATTTAAAGAAATATGGCGCTGCGGCTGCAGCCGGCCTGGTGGCAGCGACGCTGATCGGCGGCTGCGGTGATACCAAAGAAGCGCCTGCGTCTGAAGGCAGCACAAAATCGGGGCTGACCCAATATAAGCCGCCGAAAGTGGACACGAAAGGGCTCCTTTCCAAGGCGAAAGACGGTACATTTGAAGGAAAGAGCGCCGCAAATGGAGAAGGAGAGTATTCCATTATTTCCATTACGGTGAAAGACCATAAAATCACGGCAGCTACTTTTGACGGCTTCCTGAAAGACGGAAAACGGAAAGGGGAGGATTATGGAAAAACAAACGGAAAAATCGAAAATAAGGTCTATTACAACAAAGCCCAGCTTGCATTGAAAGCAAATAAAACTTATGCGGAAGCGCTGCTGCAGAAACAGGAGCTGAATAAAGTCGATGGCATCTCCGGCGCTACCCTTTCCTATAAGCAGTTTTTCGATGCGGCGCAGCGTGCTTTGGAAGAAGCAGGCAAATAATTATTGTCATCGGGAACGTGTAACAGCGTTCCTGTTTTTATTTCCATGGACGGCGGGATATAATGTAAAAAAACAGGAAGGAAAACCATGGACAGAAAAAAGAAAGCTGACGGACTTTTGGCGGGTACTGTATTAATCTGCCTGCTTGCGGCGCCATTTAAAGAAACCGGCTTGCTTGGCGGCGGACTTTTCCATATGGCCTTTGCTGCTTCCGTGGGAGGGATTGCCGACCTTTTTGCCGTATCTTCCCTTTTCGGAAAACCTCTGGGGATTTCTTATCGTACTGACATTATCGCCAAACGAAGGGACCAAATCGTGGACATGGCGCGGGACATGGTAGGGAAAGAACTGTTTACAGAAGAACTGCTGGAAGATTTTCTGGAAAAGAATTTATGGGCGGAACGTATTCTTGCTCAAATTGAAAAACAGGAAGAACTTCTCCTGCCTTTACTGGAATCTGCCTGCCGCTGCGGCATTCTTGCCGTGGATAAAGGCAAGCTTTGGAAGCTGCTTCTTCGGGAAGGAAAAAGTGTTATTCAAAAAGAAAACTGGGCAGGCCGTATCGCTTTTGCTCTTTACACATTGAAAAACTATGAAGGAAAACAGGTACTTGCCCAAGTACTTGCGAAAGAAGTGAAAGGATTCCTTCAGAACCGCTTTACCCAGACAGAAGTAAGACGGCTCTATCAAAGCGCCTGGGCAAAGTACAGGGACAGGGGGTGGTTCCGCGGTTTGATGGAGAGCTTTGTTGAAAGAGAAGAAACGGAAAATATCCGCCTTATTCAGGAGCAGGTGTGGAATCTGGCGGATTTCATCGTTGATCCCAGAAGCGAAGTAAGGTGCGCCCTTGGAAAGAGCTATGACAGCTTTCTTAAACGGCTTACAGAAGATAAAAAACTACAGGAGGAAATCAATACATGGGTGTCCGCTAATCTTGCGAGTCTTTTGGAAAACAGGAAAGACTTCTTTGAAAACCTTTGGGACAGCCATCAGGAAAATGCGGAAAAATTTCTGGCAGGGAAAATACTCGATCTTGTAAAAAATGAATTGGGGAATCCTGAAAAAAAGGAAAGAAACGATAAATTCCTCTTAAAGCAATGCAGGCGCCACGTCGGCTGGCTCCATGAAAAAATTGCCGGCGGTGTCACCAAAGCGCTCTCTCCTTACGACGGCAGAAAGATGGCAAGCATGGCAAAGAAAAGTGTCGAAAATGAAGTGCAGGCTATCCGGATTAACGGTACCATCATCGGCGGTATGGCAGGACTGCTCTTCTATCTTGCGGTATGGTCGGGAGGGATTTTCTGATGAAAAGATATAAAACGGCGAACCGCATCTTCCTGGCATCAGCCATTCTTTTCGTAATCGCCGTAGGAGTTCACTGTTTCTGTGAAAATCCTTTGGCAGGCCTTTTTTACTTCCTTGCCCAGTCCTGTCTCATCGGCTGCTTTGCCGACTGGTTTGCCGTAGAAGCCCTTTTCCGGAACAGACTTCATCTTCCTCTTTTTAAACCGCTTATTCCTGCTAACAGGGAAGCCGTTCTCCGGCGGCTTCAGGAAACGGTGGAAGGAAAACTGGTGGGGAAAGAAACTTTTACTGACTTGCTGAAAAATTTTTCCCTCATTCAATTCATTGAAAAAGAAGCAGAAAGCTCTGTGAAAGACATCGAAACCGACCTTGCCCGGAGCGGCGGCGAACTTCTTCTGGGATTCATGGAAGACCATAAGAAAGACTTGTCCTGCTGGATCAGGCAAGGCGTGAACAACGCAAAAGGCAGCCTTGCTGCTTATCTCAGAAAAAAAGCGCTGGAAGGAAACTATGCGGAGCAGCTTCTGGATAAGCTCCTTGAAGAAGCACAGCGTGCCGTCAAATCGAACCAAATGAAGCAGATGATCACAAACAAACTGGAAAAATTGGGAGAAAATCGGGAGCGCGGATTTTTGGAAAGGCTCGTTTATAGCTTTGCAAAGTTTACAAATACCGTAGACTATGAAGACATGGCGGAAGCTTTCCTTGCGGCGCTGTCAGAACGAATCGAACTGTGGCGCGTGGATATCCACCCTTTTCACAAAACGCTCCTGAAAGAATGGAATGCTGCTGTAGAAGCCTTCCTGAAAACAGAAGAAGCGGAAAAAGCTCTTGCCCATTTTGCGGAAGAACTCTATCAATCTGTTTCCGTGGAAGAAAAAACGGATGCCTTATACAACAGTCTTTATGAAAAATGGGCGGCAGGAGATCAATTTGAAAAACGTTTCGTCCCGAAATTGCGGACTATGCTCCACAATGCTCTCCGAAGCGTGGCGGAAAACAAAGAACTTCGTGCCGGCATTGATGAGAGCGCCAGAGCTTTGGGAGGAAATATTTTGGAAGAAGAATATCCCCATATTTCTTCCGTCACCGCAGATATCTTGAAGAAATTCAAAGACAGCGACCTGAATGAATTTATTGAAGCGAAAGTCCACAAAGAACTGGAAGGCATCCGAATCAACGGGGCTGTTGTGGGACTCGTTGCCGGCTTTGCACTCTACGGATTGATTGAGTATCTTTACTTGCCTATTATTTCCTTACTCTTTTCGTTATAAAGGAAATCTGTAAGTCCTGACGAATAAAAAGTCCTGTAAAAGGCAGGCCGATTTTTGTTATAATGGGCAAAGAGGTGATAATAATGGAATTTTTAAATGAAAAGAACATGATTGTTGACGGCGTGGACAAGTATTATGTTTCCGAACTGAAGCGTGTATACGGCAGTGCGGAATACGATGGAGAGGAATTTGTTTTCCTTTACGATCCGGAACAGGAAGATACCACCCGCGCCTATCGCCCTGACAGCTTTGTGATGGCGGTAATGATGGACGATGAGATTTTCGACGGCAAGGTGCTTCAGTACCTCGTGACCCTGTCCTATGACGGACATGTGAAAGGCGTGGAATATCTGGGACTGGATGATGCAGGCCGTCCTGATGCCGTTGATGTGGAATAAAACAGACTGATGAATAAAGAAAAGGAGTTGTGAAAAGATGAGTTTCTTTTTGCAGCTCCTTTTGTGACGGTTTTATGAGTAATAAAAGAGCTGCGAATCGGGATCGTCCCTTTCACAGCCCTTTTTTGTTTTATTCAATTTTCAGTAAAGTATTATCTGCTGCCCAGGTGATTATCGAACATGTAGAGGAGAGCGGCGCCTTCCTGTGCTTTTTCGAATCCCGTGATGTTGTCGCGGGCGTTGACTTCTTCTTCAATCTGTTCGGTGACGTACCACTGGAGGAAGATTTCGGTTTCCAGATCGCCTTCTTCGCGGGCAAGTTTAACAAGGCTGCGGATGGAAGCGGAAACAGCTTCTTCGTGAGCCAGAGAGTCTTTAGCGACATCCAGCGGATTGTCGTAGTGTTTCTTGACACCTTCAATCGGAAGGAAGTCGACGGTACCGTCTCTGTCTTCAATGTAATCAATGAGTTTCAGGGCGTGTTCTCTTTCTTCTTCATACTGTTTGTCCAGCCATTTTGCATAGCCGTTCAGTGCCAGGTTTTTCATATCGTGGGACATGGAACGATAGAGGTAGCCGGATGCAAATTCCATGTTTACCTGGTCAACAAGCGCTTTTAAAAGTTTCTTTGATAATTTCATGATAAATCTCCTTTTTTATAAACTCTTAAGTATCTAAAACTTTCTATACACACTATAACATAGAAAAATATCGATGTAAAGGGGTGAGTTAAAAAGATTTAAAAATTTTTTAGGCAGTCTTTTCTGATGCATGACGTATTATAGAAATACATAATAGAAATACATACAGGAAATACTCTTTATAAAAAATATTCATTCCTTTATAGTGGTATTTATTTCAGCAGAAAGCTGCTTTGACTTGACAATACTTGACAGTATCTATGGTTGGGCATACAATTTTTAAAATAGTATTAAATGGGGAGTTATGCCCGAAACAAGTTATGTAAAAGTGGAGGATAAGATGAGCAAGCCTCTTGTTGCTATAGTAGGACGCCCGAATGTGGGAAAGTCTACGATTATTAACGGCCTTGCCCAGAAGCGTGTATCAATTGTTGAAGATATCCCCGGTGTGACGCGGGATCGTATTTACTGTGACGTGCGCTGGCTGGATCGTGAGTTTACCATGATTGACACGGGCGGTATTGAGTTCCGTGATGAAGCGGATCAGATATCCGACGGTATCCGACAGCAGGCGCAGCTTGCCATGGAAGAGGCAGATGTGATTCTTTTTGTCGTCGATGCCCGTGTCGGTGTGCAGGAGGATGATCAGACGATTGCGGGAATGCTTAGGCGTACGGGAAAGCCCGTGGTACTCTGCGTGAATAAAGTGGACAGTGAAAATCAGAAAATGGATACGTATGAGTTTTATTCCCTGGGAATCGGCGATCCCATGCCGGTATCCGCTGTGAACCATCTGGGATTTGGTGATTTGCTGGATAAGATTTCGGAAGGATTTCCGCCTCGTGAGGAATATGATTCTCCCGATATCATCCGCACGGCGATCGTGGGGCGTCCGAATGTAGGGAAATCGACGCTGATCAATTCTCTTCTCGGCTATGAGCGTTCTCTTGTGGCTGATGAAATGGGAACTACTCGTGACGCTGTCGATTCCGTATGGAAATACAAAGGGAAGACTTTCATTCTTGTAGATACGGCAGGGATGCGTAAGAAAGGAAAGATTGACGAACCTCTGGAAAAGTACAGTGTTATCCGTTCGATTCGTGCAATTGATAATTGCGATGTGGCGATTTTTGTCCTTGATGCGAACGATATGCTTACGGAACAGGATAAAAAGATTATCGGGTATATCCATGAGGCTGGCAAAGGACTTATCCTTATGGTGAATAAGTGGGATATGGTTCCCAAAGAGACGAATACCATGGTGGAATTGGAAAAGCAGGTACGTGACGGCCTTCCTTTTGCTCCTTATATCCCCATGCTTTTTGGATCGGCTCTGACAAAGCAGCGCATTCAGCGCCTCGGCGATATGATTTACAGTGTGGCGGAGCAGCAGTCCATGCGGGTGTCTACGGCAGTTCTGAATGATTTGCTGGATGATGCGAAAATTGTGAATCCGCCTCCTGCCCATGCCGGCCGTGTGGCGAAAATTTATTATATGACGCAGGTGGGGATCCGTCCGCCGACTTTCGTCATGTTTGTGAATGACGCGAACCTGATTCATTTTTCTTATGTCCGTTTTATAGAAAACCGCCTTCGCGCAGCCTTTTCTTTTGAGGGGACACCAATCCGTATCGTGCTGCGGAGCAAGAAAGACGGTGACGAATTATGATGGAAACGGTTGTAATCGTACTTCTTGCCTATCTTATCGGTGCTGTCCCGTCAGGATATCTTATCGGGCGGATCTTCTACGGCGTCGATTTGAAGAAGACGGGAAGCGGAAATATCGGAGCAACAAACGCGTACCGTACATTTGGAATGAAAGCGGGGCTGGCGGTGTTTTTCTGTGATTTCATGAAAGGGGTTATTGCTGTTCATCTGGGAATGCCCGAACCGACAACGGTTCTCTTATGTGCGCTTTTTGCAATTATCGGGAATGACTGGTCCATTTTCCTTAAGTTTAAGAGCGGCAAAGGGGTAGCCTGCGGTGTGGGAGCCTTTACGTATATCTGTGCGCCGGCGACGATTGCATCATTTATCGTCTGGCTCATTGTTTTTCGATGGAAGAAAATCGTTTCGCTCGCCTCAATCGCGGGTGTACCGGTGGTACCGATCGTTATTTGGGTTTTGGGAGAACCTTGGGAGTATGTGGCATTCAGTCTGGCGGCGGCTCTCATTGTTGTGGTAAAACATAAGGAAAATATCGAAAGACTTCTGCGGGGAGAAGAAAAACCGATTATACAGGGAAAGAAGGAATCGCAGTGAAAATAGCCATGATCGGTTCCGGCGGATGGGGGACGGCGATGGTTACATCGCTTGCCGCCCGCCATGATGATTTGGAACTGTACTGCCGCAGGGAAGAAGCGGCACGGGAATTGAAGGAAACAAGAGAGAATAAAGAATATTTACCGGGGGTCCGCATTCCGGTCCATGTAAAAATTACGAGTGATTTGGAAAAAGCTGTGTCCGGTGCGGACTGCGTGGTGTTGTCTACTCCGTCCAAAGCGGTAGAAATAACGGCGGAAGCTATGGCGCCTTTTATGAAGAAAAATGCTGTTGCAGTATGTGCTTCTAAAGGTCTTGCCGATGAAGCGGGCCATCGTTTATCGGAAATCATTTCAGAAAAGTTTTCTTCCGTAACGGACCGGATTGTTGTTTTATCCGGACCGAATCATGCGGAAGAAGTGGGTCTCGGTCTTCCGGCGGCAACCGTGGCGGCATCGGAAGTGCCGGAAGCTGTACAGATCGTGCAGGATGTTTTCATGCGGCCCGTGTTCCGTGTATACCGCAGTGATGATATCCGCGGCGTAGAATACGGCGGCGCATTGAAAAATATCGTAGCTCTTGCCTGCGGTGTGCAGGACGGAATAGGTCTCGGCGATAATTGTCGTGCTGCGCTTATGACACGGGGGCTTGTGGAAATAGCAAGATTTGGTGTGCATTTCGGCGCCCGCCGGGAAACTTTTTTCGGCTTATCGGGAATGGGCGACCTTGTTGCTACATGTACCAGTACCCACAGCCGCAATCACAGGGCGGGCCTTATGTTGGGGAAAGGAAAGACCGCAAAAGAAATCTGCGAAGGAACCCACATGGTGGTGGAAGGAATGCGCACGGCTTTCCTGGTGAATGAAATCGCAAGGCGCGAACATATCGATATGCCGATTACCGAAGAAGTATGCCGCCTTCTGGAAGGGGAACATACGGCGCAGGAAGCCTTGGAAAATTTGATGACCCGTGCGAAAAAGGCGGAAATTGAGACGTATCTGGAGCCCTGATAAAAACCGGGCGGGGAGTCATAGTATAAATATATGAGCCGTTTGCCACATTGTGGTATAATTTAATAAATTTCCAATTGGTATTTCAAGCAGTATATTTTTTGAAAACTGATGGGAAATAAGAATATCATCCTTGAAACGGAATGAAAAATGAGAATCATTGGAGGAAGCGCGAAAGGGACAGCCTTGCTGTCGCCTGTGGGGAAGGGGATGACCCGGCCTACGCTCGGACGGGTACGTGAAAGTATATTCAATGTGCTTGCCAATGTGGGAATGAAAGATACCCGTGTGCTTGATATTTTTGCAGGAACCGGCGCGATGGGGCTGGAAGCTTTGAGCCGGGGCGCGGCACATGCGACATTTTTGGATAAGGCGACATGTAAGCTTATCCGTGAGAATGCGGTGAAATGCCATGTGGAAAACAGGGCGGATGTTTTACCCGGCGATGTCAGCCGTTCTTTGGCAAAGCTTGCAGGGAACAGGTATGACTATTTGTTTATGGATCCTCCTTACGGGAAGGGCTATATTGATCAAATTCTTGCTTTGATTTTCGCTTGCAGGCTTCCTGCTGAGAATGCTATTATTATTGCAGAGCATTCTGTAGAAGAACCGCCGGATATGACCTGTTTGGAGGAGAAATGCTCGGTATGGAAAGAAAAAAAAGTAGGAAATATTGTTGTTACTTACCTCCTTTGCCGGGGTTCTGAGGGAGAAGTTTCATGAAAATCGCTATTTGTCCGGGCAGTTATGATCCGGTCACTTATGGCCATTTGGACATCATTAAGAGAAGCGCCGTGCTTGTAGATAAATTAATTGTTACGGTGTTTGTGAATCCGTCTAAAAAGACATCCCTTTTTTCTATTGAAGAACGGCTGGATATGCTTCGTGAAACGACGAAGGATATTCCCAATGTAGAAGTAGATACATCGACGGGGCTGCTCAATGTGTATGCTGCCAGTAAAAACTGCCATCTTCTCATTCGCGGCCTGCGGGCGTTCAGTGATTTCGAATATGAATTCCAGCGGGCGCTCATGATTAAGAAGATTGATCCTACGTTGGAAACCGCTTTTTTCATGACAGACGGACGGTATTCATACCTGTCCTCCACCGGCGTGAGGGAATTGGCATATTTTAACGGTGATGTGTCACAGATGGTTCCCCCTTATGTGGAAGCTATGATAGAGAAAAAATTAAAGTTACTTAAGAAATGAGGTTGTAAAATGGATACAAGAAAATTGCTTGAAGAACTTGAAAATGTTATTGACAGCGCAACCGAAGTACCGTTCTCCAACAAGAAAATGGTAGACAAAGATGAAATTGAACGACTGATTGACGCGATTAACCAGTCGCTTCCCAATGAATTGGAGAGTGCCCGCCGTATCGTCGCCGATAAGGAAAGAATTCTTCTGGATGCAGAGAAAAAAGCGGATGACACCATTGCCCAGGCGAAAGATTACATCGCAAGGATTACTGAAGAGAGCGAATTGGTAAAACAGGCGCAGGAAAGGGCTAATGAAGTAGTGACTTCCGCCAACCATTCCGCCGAGGAATTGCGCAGCAGTTCCGTTACCTACGCGACTGATGTTTTGAAATACGTGGAAACGAATATGGAAAACATGCTGGATACCTTGAAGAAGAACCGCCAGAGCTTGATTGATTCCAACACGGCAGCTGCCAGGGAAGAACAGAAATAAAAGATTTCAGCTTTTTGGAATGCGTTTATCTGTATTATTCATGGTGTAAGAGGGAAACGGAGTCCGACGATGAGAAGTATGAACAGAAAGCAGGCGCTTCTTTGCGCCCTTGCCTTTATCATACCGGCTCTTGTCGGATTTTTTGTGTGGAGTGATGATGGGAAACGCTCCGGAGAAGATTCCGTGGTTGCGGAAATAACGGAAAGCGGAAACGCAAATGAAGAAAGCCGTGTCCTCGTATATGTCGTAGGCGCCGTGAAAGAACCGGGTGTCTATGAACTGCAGCGGGGGAGCCGCGTGTATGACGCGGTGCAGGCTGCCGGAAACGTTCTTCCTTATGCGGATATGGAAAGCGTCAATATGGCGGAATCCGTTGAAGATGCTATGAGGGTCTATATTCCTCTCAATCCGGAACGGACGACTCCCGCCGCAGCCGGTTTGGTGAATATTAATCATGCCTCGGGAACGGAGCTGGAAACACTTCCCGGCATCGGGGCCAAGACGGCAGATAAAATTATTGAATACAGAAACGAACATGGCGGGTTCCGCTCAAAAGAGGAATTGAAAGAGGTACCCACTATCGGGGAGGGGAAGTACGCCAAAGTGTCAGAGCGGATTACCTTATGAAACGGAAATATATATTTCTTTGGTGTGCTTCCTTTTTGGCTGCAGGGATATTTTTTGCGTCTTTTTTTGAGTTTTCTCTTTTTGGGGGAGGACTCTTTTTATTTTTGTCTTTGATGGGTATCCTTTCAGGGAGGGTTTTCGGGGAAACAGGTGCTGTGTGGGTATGCGGCGCTCTTTTTTTATGTGCTGCCGGTGCGGTCCGTATGGAAATGGCAGAAGAAATATGGAGACAGCAGTCACAGTACATTGTGGGCAGTGAAGGAACCTTCTGCGGCATCGTTGCAGAGGAACCTCTTGTGTACAAAGGGGAGGACGGATATGCCCGGTACCTTATTGATCTGAGGAAAATCCGTTATGCCGATGGAGAAGAAAAAAGCATTTCAGGAACAGTGCACCTGTATGACTTTGCCGTTGAGAATAAATATCCTGTCGGAACTGCACTGGAAGCGGAAGGAAAGCTGCGGCCCCTCCGTTTATATAAGAATCCGGGGAAAATCGATCTGGAGAAGCGCTACGAAAGCGGGCATCTCTTAGGACGAATTTACAGCAAGGAGAACAACCGTATCCGCCCTGCAGGAGAAACCGGAGAGTATAGAGTGACGCACTGGGCGGAAACGATGAGGGAACGGTTGGCATGTTCTTTTGCGTCCTACATGGATCCTGTACGCCTTCCTGTTCTGATGACACTTCTTTTCGGCGGACACTATTCAGAAATTCCCAAAGACATCATCCATTCTTTTTCAGTGACCGGCATTATTCACATCTTGTCCGTTTCCGGTTCTCACATCGCACTGCTTTTCGGTTTTTTATATTTCCTTGGGAAATGGCTGGGACTTTCCATGAAGGTAACGGTAGTTCCCGCTGTGCTTCTTGTGCTCGTGTATGCCGCTATGTCAGGCTTTGTACCTCCTGTGATCCGCGCGTCCCTCATGGGAATTCTTGCCGTGATCGGTGTCCTTCTGGAACGGGGGAGGACGGCGCTCAATCTTCTGGGGGCAGCAGTAGCGGGGATGCTCTTGTGGAACCCCTATTTCCTTTTTGATATCAGCTTCCAGCTTTCCGTCTGCGCGTCGGCAGGAATACTGATTTTTTATGAACCGCTTCGGCATGCGCTTGCCCGACTGGGAAAAATTCCGCCCCGGATCTGTGAAGGCTGTGCTCTTTCTACGGCGGCCCAAGTCCTCGTGCTTCCCATTATTTTGTATAATTTTCATAGTTTCCCACTATATTTCATACCTGCCAATCTGATCGTTGTGCCGCTTTTGGAATGGGTGATCATTGGGGGACTTTTGGCGGCACTCTCTTCTTTTCTTTTGATGCCTCTGGCAGCAGGAATCTTGCAGTTTGCCGATTACTTCCTCTGGGCGGCGCTGCGGTTGAATGGATTTATTTCTTCACTGCCGGAAGCGTCTTTTGAAGCGGGCAGTCTTTCCCTTGCCGAAGGGATTTTGTATTATATAGGAGTAGCGGTTTTCTGTTTCAAAAGGAAATGGGAACGGAAAGGGAAATATCTTCTTGCCGGTGTCATTTTTGCAGGGGCGATTCTTTTGTTGGCAGAATGGGCGGCGTATCGGGAGACCGTTCTGCTGGCGCCTGATTTGGGAGCAGATACGGGGACGGTGCTTATGTCCGGTGATGCGAAGATCGTGTATTATAAAAGCAGTGGGATTCCTTCGGCGGCAAGCGGACGGGAATTGGATTCAATCTTGGGGTACCATGGAATTTTTGATATAGACGTGCTTCTTCTCAATCTGGAAGAGGTGAAGAAGCCTGTCCCGTTTGAAATGGATACAAGAATAAAAGAGATATGGGCGGTCGGAGGAAAAGCGGAAACGCTTGCACCTTTCCTTATAAAAGATTTCAAAGGAACAGTCAGAAACCTATCGCCGTCACGCCTGCGCTTAAAAAACGGATTGACAGTCATAACAAACGGAAGCGCCCTTCGTGTGGGAAAGGATTCATGGGATGTATACTTTGCAGGGAATAAGAATTTCAGTGAAGGAGATTCCCCGCACACCGCATGGGTGGGAGGATCAAACGGTTTCCGCCGCGGCGTATCGGAAAAGGAACTGGACATATTAAAACCTGAAGCGGCAGTATATGGAGGCAGCGGGCGATTCGCCGGTGAGGACAAAGATGTTTTTTATCTCTGCAATTGTCCCGCAGCATACACGGAGAGCGAAGGGATGGCGGAATTGATATGGGAAAAAGACGGATGGCGGTTATTGCGGGGGAGATGGGACGGAAATAATGGCAGTAAAACAAATCTTATCCAATTGCAAAATTTTATACGGCAATGACTCGGTTACTATCGGATTGCGGAGAGAAGAAATCATCCGTGATTATTTTCATGGAGAAATACCCGAGGTGACGGTGCTTGATTCTCCGGGGAATTATGACCTTTACAGGAGTTATCTGGAAGGGCAGTCCCTCTTTGCCGTAAAGACGGCAGTGGTCATGGAGAATCCTTTTTTTATAAAAAGGCCGCCGAAAGATAAAAAGGAAGAAAATGAATTTAACGGTTTCATAAATATACTGAAAGAGTTGACACCCGATACATTGGCGATTTTTACGGTAGACGGCGCTTTAGATAAAAGAACGAAGGCTTCTAAAACGTTACTTTCTGTCTGCGGGAGTGAAGAATGCAGTCTTCTAGCGCCGCGGGAAGGCGCGTCCGTCATGGCGCGGATGCTCATGGACTGCGGGAAGCGGGTGGAGCCGGAAGCACGGGCGTATATGGAAGAAGTTATCAGTTCCTGGGAGACGATTTCCCGCCCTTTTCTTCAAACAGAATGTGATAAAATCATATTAATGGCAGGAAACAGGACCGGTATTTCGAAAAAGCTTCTGGAATACGCTTTGCCTGAGTATATGGATCAGGGGATTTTTAAGTTTACTGATGCCCTGATTGCCAAAAATGCGTCTGCCGTTATGGAGAATACCGATCATGTGTTTACGGACGTGTCAGAAACAATTAAAAATCTGGGATTTATTTCCGCTAAATTCAGAAAAATAAAAATACTGAAAGAAATGCAGCGGAACCATGCACCCTTACTGCAGATACAGAAAGCGGCGGGGGTGACGAACCAATGGGCGTGGAAAAATCTGGAGAAGGATGCCCGCTTTGTTTCTGAAGAAGATGCGGAATGGCTGCTGCTGAATATATTTGAGTATCATTGGGGAATTCGCGAAGGAAGTGCTCAAACGGTAAAAGAGCTGCTGCTGCGTTATTGTATGCGTAAATGAGAGAGGCGGATATGTATAAAACTGTAAAAGTTTTCGGGGGTATTTTTGTGTCGGCTGCTGTCCTTGCCGGAGCAGCTCCTTTTGTCTGGGCGGGGAAAGACACGGTCATCCCCGGCGTCCGACTGAACGGTACCGCGGTGGGCGGCATGGGGAAAGTCCGGCTGGAGGAGTTTTTTCAGGAAAAGAATGAAGAGCTTGCCGCAAAAAAACTGGCACTTAACCATGGCGCGGTTCATGAAGAGTGGTTATATAAGGATTTAAACGTGCATTTTGATAAAAGCAGGGCAGATGAGCTTTTGCGGTTGGGGAAAACGGGAAATCTGCTTTCTGACTGGATCACCCGCTGGAAAGCAGTCATTTGCGGTGATGTAGTAGGGGTGGTTCCGCTTTATGACAGGGAAGCGCTTTGCACGAAAGTGAATGAACTTGCCGTGAAGTATGGGCAGATGCCGAAAGAGGCTATGCCTGTCATCAAGGATGACGGGACAGTGGAATTTACTGAGGGCGTACCTTATCTTGTTTTTGATCGGCCGAAACTTGTGGAAATCGTAGGAAATGCCCTTGTCAGTGAAGATACGGATGCTGTGGAAATTCCCGTGACGGAAGAAAAGATGCCGATGCTGACAAAGGAGCGGTTGAAAAATTTTAATACGGTTCTCGGTGTTTATACGACGAATTTTGGGGAAAGTCCCAACAGAAGCAGAAATATCGAATTAGCGGCGGAAGCCATCAGAGGGTCTGTGGTGGATCCGGGTACCGTATTTTCCTATAACGATGCTACAGGAGAACGGTCTCCGGACAAGGGATACTTGGAAGCGCCTGTCATTGTGAATGGAAAGCCGCAGCCCGGTTATGGCGGCGGCGTGTGCCAGGTGAGCACAACACTTTTTAATGCGGTGCTTCTTTCGGGAATGGAAGTGACGGAGCGGAGTCCTCATTTTTCACCGGCATCGTATGTGCCCATAGGACAGGATGCTACTGTTTCTTATGGGGACCTGGATTTTCAATTTATAAATAATTTTAAAAATCCGGTTTACGTATATACGAAGTATGAACCGGGCGCGGTGACATGCTGGATCATCGGCGCCAGGGAGGATAAACCGGAGGAATCCCGCGTTCTGCTTGAGTATTCGGGTACGATAGGATTCAATACGCAGGAAAAGGTGGATCCCGTGCAGACGGAAGAAAAGACGGTAGAATACGGACATGAAGGATATAATGCGGGAATCCTCCAGTATGCCCGCTGGGCGGACGGACGTGTTTACGAGAGAAGTTTCCCGTCATACTATGATCCCGCAGATACTGTGATTACATACAATAAAGATCCGAAAAAAGCAGAAGCCGAAAAGAAGGCTGCCGCTGAAAAGAAAGCGAAGGAAGTAAAGGAACGGCAGGATGCCGGCAGGAAAACAACGGAAAAGAACAAAAGAGATAAAGAGAATAAAGAAGAGCAGAAAGCCGTCATAATCCCTTTGGGGAACTGAGGCGTTCCGCTGCATATTGGAGGGATTACGATGGGAAAGTATCGGCTGAAATCAAAGCAGAAAGGTTCAGTCATTACTTTAATGGAAGTGGATACAGAATGCCAGGCTTGGTACATTCAGGCCGATGACAGAAACGCGGCTCTTCAGGTATTGAAAGCCATGAGCGATGAAATCCGCTGTTTGAGGAATATTTATTTGAATGGGGATGATGTGACGGAAGAAGTCTGTCCCCTTTTAATGACTATAGGTGATGCGTCTCTTCCGGAGGAAGAATTCAGTGAGATGTATGGTGCTGGAAATCCGGATGGCGGTATGGATATGCATAGGACAGAAGATTCGCCGGAAGGGGAGGCTGATTCTGAACCTGTTTTCAAGCTGCCTTCTATCCGTGATGTGCAGGCGGCTATGGCTGCAGTTCCGCCGGTGGAAGACAGGCCTGCACTTTCTCAAACGGCAGGCATTTCTTTTTCGAGCGAATTGCCGTCTTTAGAGAGCGTGCTTCCTGCTTCCGCTTTCCAATTATCCGCTTCCGGAGAGAAGAGAACGGACGGCATCCTTTTAGGCAGATCACATATTAAAGGGAAAATATCGGATATCAGTACGATCCGGGAAGAACAGGGCGGTATCGTCGTACAGGGAACTGTCATTGACTGTGAGTGCCGAGATCTCCGTGAAAACAGGTGTCTGTTTACCATGAAGCTGGCTGATGAGACAGACGGAATCCTTTGTAAAAAGTTTTTTGAAAAGAAGGAAGACGCACAAAAGCTGACCGGTGTAAAAAAGAATATGACCGTAAAAGTCAGGGGGAATGTGCAGCTTGATAAATTTACCGGCGGCCTTGTGCTGAATATTTCCCAGATGGAACAGGGGAAAGAGAAAGAAATCAACCATGAGGATATGGCCGAAATACCGCGTGTGGAACTCCATCTTCATACGAAAATGAGTTTGGACGGACTCATCGATAATGAAGAGATCATCAGGACGGCGGCAAAGTGGAAGCATCCTGCCGTGGCGATTACGGATCACGGCGTCATTCAGGCATTTCCCCAAATACAAACATTGGCGGCAAAATACGGGCAAAAAGTCATCTACGGCATGGAAGGTTATCTGATCGATGAAGTGCCTGAAGATATTGACAGTGACCGGCAGCAGTACAGCCATATTATACTGCTGGCAAAAAATATCACGGGGCTCCGCAATTTGTACCGTCTTGTGACGCTGTCCCATCTGAAATACTACCGCAAGCGTCCTCTTCTGCCCCGTCCGCTCCTTGAGGAATTCAGGGACGGACTGATGTATGGTTCCGCCTGTGTCATGGGTGAATTTTTCCGTGCCGTTTTGAACGGAGACAGCGATGAAGAACTGATCCGTCTGGCGAAATTCTATGATTATCTGGAAGTGCAGCCGCTGGGAAACAATGAATTCCTGCTGTATGAAGATAAGTATGCTGCCATCACGACGAAAAAAGATTTGCAGGAGCTGAACAAGAAAGTTATTGAAATAGGAGAAAAAGCGGGGATTCCCGTATGCGCCACATCTGATGCCCACTACCTTTTTGCCGAATACGCACGGGACAGAGATATCCTTTTGTCCAACTGGGAAAAACCGGGGAAAATAGAATCCCATCCGCCGGTATACCTTCGGACGACGGAGGAAATGCTGGAGGAATTCAGCTATCTGCCGAAAGAAAAAGCGGAGGAGATCGTCATCACGAATACCCGCCGGGTGGCGGAGCAGTGCGAGGTCATCGAACCGCTGGCAGAAGAATGGAAATCATACAATCCGAAAATTGCCGGTGCTGATGATAAGCTGAAAGCCATGTGCTATGAGAAAGCGGTGGAGCTTTATGGAGAACCGCTGCCGGAAATCATCCGGGACAGGCTTGATTTGGAGCTGACACCGATCATCAATCACGGCTATGGCGTCCTATACTACATCGCCCATAAACTCGTCAAGCATTCTAACGACCGCGGCTACCTGGTGGGATCCCGGGGGTCTGTCGGATCTTCTTTTGTGGCGACACTGGCAGGCATCACGGAAGTGAATCCGCTTCCGCCCCACTATGTGTGCCCCCATTGCCACTGGAACCAATTCTTTACTGACGGTTCCGTCGGCGGCGGTTTTGATCTGGCAGATAAGAAATGCCCCAACTGCGGTACGGAATTAAATAAGGATGGGCACAATATCCCGTTTGCCGTTTTCCTGGGATTTGACGGAGATAAAGTGCCTGATATCGATCTGAATTTTTCCTCCGGCGACGACCAGGCGGTGGCCCATAAGTACACCGAAGAACTCTTCGGGCGGGATAATGTATTCCGCGCAGGAACGATTGCGGGAATCCAGGATAAGACAGCTTTCGGATTCGTCAAACGGTACGCGGAAAACCGCGGGCTGACATTCAATGATATTTTTATAGAAAAATTATCCGCCGGCGTGGCAGGGGTAAAACGGACCACAGGGCAGCATCCCGCCGGTATTATGGTTTGTCCCCGCGATATGGATATCCATAATTTCACGCCACTCCAATATGCTGCCAATAAAAGATGGCTGAAAGATGAAACGGGAGAAAAAATTCCGGGTACCATCACCACCCATTTTGATTACCATTCCATTTCAGGGCGTATGCTGAAACTGGATATTCTGGGCCACGATGATCCGAAAGTCATTCGTATGCTTCAGGATATCACGGGCATCGATCCGCTTCACATTCCTTTCAATGATGAAAAAACGCTGTCCCTTTTCAGCTCGCCTGACGCTCTCGGCATTACGTCGGAACAGTTGAAAGCGGCGGTGGGGGACAAGGGGATTACCGTGGGGGCGATTGGTCTTCCGGAATTCGGCACGCCTTTTGTCCGCGGTATGCTGGAGGATACACGGCCCAAAAATTTCTCCGAGCTTGTCCGCATTTCCGGTTTTTCTCACGGGACGAACGTGTGGCTGAATAATGCGCGGGATTTGATTACGTCAGGCAAGGTCAAACTGGAAGAAGCGATTTCCACGCGCGATGATATCATGAACTATCTGATTGAACATCATGTAAAACCGCTGACCGCTTTCAAAGTCATGGAAAACGTGCGTAAGGGCAACGGGCTGGAAAAAGGAAATTCAAACAACCGGAAAGAATTGGAAGATGCCCGGGTACCGCAGTGGTTCATTGACTCATGCCTGAAAATCTCCTACCTTTTCCCAAGAGCCCATGCGGTGGCTTATGTTATGATGGCGTTCCGCATCGCCTGGTTCAAGGTGTATGAACCTCTTGCTTACTATGCGGCTTACTTCACCATTCGGGCGGAAGGCGCATTCAATGCGGCGGTTATTTTAAGAGGACTGGCATCCCAGTCGGCAGAGCTGGCGCGGATTAATTCGCTGCCCCACCCAACGGCGGTGGAAAAGGGGAGTGCCACAGTTATTGAGGCGGCGGCAGAAATGTATCTTCGCGGTTTGAAGTTCCTGCCTATCGACTTGAATAAATCATCCGCTTCTGAATTTCTCATGGAAGACAGCGCACTCCGCCCTCCGTTCAACTGCATTCCCGCTTTGGGAAATACGGTAGCAAAGGAAATTGTTGAAGCCCGCAGGGAACATCCCTTCACGTCGAAAGAAGATTTGAAAAAGCGAGGCAAGGTAAGCCAGAGCATTATAGATACTATGGATGAAATGGGAATCCTCCACGGTATGCCGGAAGAAGAACAGATTAACCTGTTTTCTTTCTGAAATATATAAAACGCAATAAAAAATAAATCACCTGATTCACGATACAGTGAAGAAGGTGATTTATTTTTTTTCGATGATATCCATATTTCGGAGTAAGACGGGCCTGCCCCGCCAGGAAAAAGCATATTCTCCATATTCTTTTGTAAATCGGCGGTTTGAAATCTGTTCCAGTGTTTCTCTTTCCAGACGGGGGATCCGGTCTGCACCCGTTTCCGGAAGGGGAGAGTATGCTGCATTTTCGTTAAAGGGACAGCATTTCTGGCACTCATCACATCCGAAGATAAGCGGCGTCTTACGAAGAATATTTTTTTCTTCTTCATTTAAGACTTCTTTCTTTTGCGTGAGGTACGATTTGCATCGCCACGGGTTGAACCGTTCGTAGGAAAGCGCTTTTCCGGGGCATGCCGCAAAGCAGCGGGTGCAGCTGCCGCAGTTCATTGCAAGCGGGGTGTCCGGAGGAAGTGCCAAAGTGGTCAGTATGGCTCCGATGGTAAAGTAAGAACCGTACTTCGGATGGATGAGGCAGTGGTTCCTGCCGAAAAAACCGAGTCCTGCCTGGTAAGCGAGCCAGCGGTCTGCCATGGGGGATGTGTCGGTAATAGCATGGAATTTTTCATCGGGATACTGCTTTTCCATATATCCGATAATTTTTGCAAGATACGCGCGGACAACGTGGTGATAATCTTTGGCTCGTGCATAAAGGGCGATATTCGCATTCTTCTCCTCGGGATACCGGTAAGGGAAGAGAAGAACAGCGATGGACTTCGTATCTGCGAGAATTTCTTCAGGCGCCAGCCGCTTTTCTATCTCCGCCGGCGCGAAAGGAACGGGACCCGCTTTTTCCAGTTTTTCGGAAAGCTGGGGGGCGATAGGGCAGGACATGCATCCTACGGCGTCCAGCAGGAGGGAGCGTGCTTTTTCCAATAATAGATTTTTGGCGGAAGAATTCATACATTCCTTTCATAAAAAAGAGCAGGTTTCCCCGCTCCTATTTTACTTGCCGATACGTTTGGACAGGACGTCGCTTACCCGCTCTGTCGGCATATCATCGCTGTCATACAGAAGGCCTTTCGGACTTTTGATAATGAGCCGGTCCATGAGGTTTTGGTTAATCAAATCATTGGTGGCTGACAGGAAAGAGAGACAGGCCTTATCATGCTGTTCTTTTGAAATGAGTCTGGACAGGCCCGGCGCTTTTAACCGCTGCTGCAGGTAAAGCTGGTGGATGGCTTTCCAGCTGTCTTTCTTCGGACAGGCACGGAGAAGTACGCAGATAGTATATCCTTTTTCTTTCAGATAACTGATGAGCGCCATGGTGTGGGCGGAGTCATCAAGAGAGCCTTCCTGCAGGATGTGATACTTCTCTTCTGCTGCTTTCCGCATGGCTAAGTCAGAAAGATATTTCCCTTCCTTTGTGGAAAAATAGGTACAATAGCGTCCGTATTTCTGAAAAACTTCTTTTGCCCGGGGATGAAACCCGCGGAAGTTGTCACTCATGGACTGGATAATGTCGCCGTCGTAGTCATCGATGATCACGGAGGACATCCGTGTCTTTCCGGAACCTGGCTGGCCTGCGATAATGAAGGCCGTCGGATTCTCCTGCGCCCCTGTTTTGCCCTTTATCATGGCAGGCCAGATAACCGAGTTGAAAAGGGTATTCATCTCTTCGGCGGAAAAACGTCGGACTTCTTCCAACTCTTCTTTTGTCAGTTTGGAGGAGCTCACGGAAGAAAAAAGCTGGTCTGCCGTGTACTTCGTTTCGATGGCATATGCCTCTTTGAGCATTTCAATCTGTTTTTCCATAGAAATCCCATGACCTTTGCGGAGTTCCACCTTGGACATGGCGCGAACCGTTTTCCGCCATAAATGGAGAAGGCATTTTTCATCCTCCTGTTGGATTCCTTCTTCACTTCTCATATTGGAAAGCAGATTGTAAATCGTGGTGAATATTTCCGCGTTCACTTCCAACTGGATTCCCATGGGGGTAATTTCCGCGGATTCATACAGTTCATTGATCGATCGCTCGTCATATGGCATAGCCTTAACCAACTCCTTTTATCATCAAATATATGTCCCATCATAACAAAAGGGGAAATATTTGTCTAATGACCGCATTCTTTATTCCTTAAGCGGGACAAATCGACGGCGGGCGGCGTAGCGAGAGAATCATCCCGGTTCCATGGCTTGTCATAGAGCTCCAGACATTCGCGGACTGTTTCATACGCTGCGGAAGCGAGAAGCGAACCGAGGACGGAGAAAGTGCCTGCGTCCGTATAACGCGGGGCATCCGGATCGGTGATGAGCGTGATGCCGTCCGTTCCCGTGCCCGTAGCAGGCAGGCCGTTATTCACATCGGCGATACCCAGATCCTGCAGGGCTGCCGTCTTCCCTTCAGTGATCGTGATGATGGCCCGCGTCATGATGGCGGAAGGAAGGGAAATATTCAGACTGATCATGATATTGATCGTACCTACGGGAAAGAAGTGACCGTCTTTTTCTGTATAGAGTGGCGGAGAACCTGCGCGGGCCGCCGTTTTTTCCGCACCGCCCGTAGTAACTGCGTCAAGAAGAAGCTCCTTATGGGAAAATGTTTTCACGGAACGCCATTCCATCTTTGCCGCTGTAAGAAGGGCGCAGGCCTTTGCCGGATCATATCCGTTTTCCAAAATGGAAAGACGTAAAAATTCAGGGACAGACCCTCCGGGAAATCGATCTTCCGATGGGTAAAAGGTTTCCAGTTTCTGGTTGACTGCATAATTGATTTCTTTAAAACCGCCGCCGTAAATGGCAGTGGAAAGGGAAAAACGTGTTTTTTCAAAAGCCAGACAAAGGTGGGAACGTGATGCATGCAGTTTCCCTCCCGCCGGCAGTGTAATTGTTGTGTCCATGGTATCTCCTTTATTCTTATTATAACAGGCGGTGCTTGTCATATCATTGAACGGCCTATAGAAATATGATAAAATTTAAGCGTATTTTATAATGTGTAAGGAGTACTCATGTTTATTGTGCCTTATATGGTGGTAGCTGCAGTTGCTATCCTGTTTTTTATTGTATGCCGGTTTATGGTGTACGGCATTGGCGGTAAATCGCGGCACGCCGGGGTGAAAGCGGAAGTGACCGCGAAAATTTCTGTGCGTCCCCGCCGTAAAAAGGTGCCGGTCCGGCAGGCAGTGCCTGAGACGACCGCGGAATTTCCTTTGAGGAAAAAATCGGCTGGTGCCGGAAAATCCGCCGGTGAGACTACACAGATTTTGCCTGTAAAGGAAATTATAAAAAAGGCTGATGCCGCTATGGATGCTGATGGCGCTACCCGTGTTTTCGACCGGGGTGAACTGGAAAAGACGCTGCCGCCTGCTAAAATGCCTTCAGGGAAGGTATCTGCCTTTACCGCGGAAAAAGCTCCTGAGATTTTGGAAGGCACACCGACACTCCAATCTCTGGAAGAACGGTTTGTCCGGCATTTCCTGAATCGGTACGGCGCGGTTTCTTCTGTCGTGGAACAGGATACAAGGATGGTAACGGGCCACTTAATCCGTAATATGGATATGGATCCTAAAGATATGGCAGACAGTCTGACACATATCATGGTACAGGAAGCGTTACAGAACGCCCAGCGTACGTATGTGCTGATGCCGAACGATACGGTTCTTTCCATGGTGACTGATGCATTTGCGGATGTGGCCAGGGGCCGCCGTTCCGAAACGAGGACAACCCTTGCCTATGATGCGCTGAAAGCGATGCCCCGCATGGAAGAAACACAATTCAATGCGCTGTCGCTCCTTCTTCTTTTTCACTATTCAAGAAATACGGATAATGTGGATATGGAAGCCTTCCGCAAGTATACAAGGAAGTACATTACTCCGTTTCTCAAAGAGCTGCCTGATGAATACAGCGGTTATCAGCAGATGGAATATATTCGCTGCGTGTCTTTGGAAAACAGGGAAATCTCTTTTGGCAGGGTGCTTCATGATTCATACCCTCTTATTTTTGCTTACCGCGGCGCCATGAAGAGCGAACTTTCTTCCGTGAAATCCGACTGGCCTGAAGATGCTCTTGTCCCCAGTCTGTACAATTCATACTATAAACCGGCGGTGGTGGATGATTCCCTCTTTGCGGATTTTTGTGCTGATATGGGGATTACCAAAGAGGAAGACAAGACTTACCTTCTGAAAGTTCTCCATTCCCGTCCTGTGGATTATGACAGAAAGGAATTATCGTACATCCTGGAAAAGATTTCTCCCGACCTGGCAAGTATGCAGGAGGTATGGGACACCAGTCTGCTCCGCAGATCTTCGCTGACCCTTATGGGGATGTACATCGCCCGTGCCTGCATCAAGGCAACCATCGGCGAGGAATTTGACTTGTCCCATTGGATGTAAGAATATAAGAAATTATATGCATGGAAAAGCATTTTGGTTATCCTTGTTGAATACGGATGATTAAAATGCTTTAATGACGTATAGAATAATAAGATTTTAAAACGACAGGTGGAAGATGGGGATATTTGATATTATAGGACCGGTCATGATCGGTCCTTCCAGCTCACATACAGCAGGCGCCGCGCGTATCGGAAAAATAGCACGGGAAATATTAAATGACGAACCGGTTTCAGCGGAGATTACGCTGTACGGTTCTTTTGCAACCACAGGAAAGGGGCACGGTACGGATAAGGCGCTCGTGGCAGGTCTTATGGGCTATGCCCCCGACAGCGGCACGATCCGTGATGCGATTACTACCGCGGAGGAACGGGGGCTTTCTGTTTCCTTTCAGGCATCTTCCCTGGATATGGGACATCCCAATGTGGCGGAAATCAAAATGAAGGGGAAGAGTGGAAGAATGGCGACAGTGGTAGGGCGGTCCTTAGGCGGCGGCCGGGTCATGATTACGGAAATTGACGGGTTCCCTGTGGAAATCACGGGTGAGGAGTATACACTCCTCACCAATCATAATGACGTGCCCGGTATTGTTGCCGATGTAGGGAAGATTCTTGCAGAAGAACATGTGAATATTTCCAATATGCGTGTGTTCCGCAAAGGGAAAGGAACGGAAGCGGTGATGATCATCCATTCCGACCAAAAGGTTCCCGAATCTGTTATTTGCAGGATCAAAGAAGGAAATAAAAATATCAACAGTGTTATGACACTGGATATTATTTAAGGCAGGGTATTATGAAAACATATCATTCCGTAAAGGAACTTTTTGCGCTGGCAGAAGAAAACCATTGCTCTCCCGGTGTTATTGCATGCCGGCTGGAGTCGGAAGAAAGCGGAAAAGACTTTGATGAAGTATGGGAAAAGATGAAAAAGACCATTCCCGTTTTCCGTCAGTCTATCCAGCGCGGACTGGCGGATACGAAAAAATCTGCCAGCGGACTTGTGGGCGGTGATGCCAATACCATTTTCATGCGGGAAAGCCGTTTTCTGAGTCCCGTATGCCGCCGTGCCTGTGCTTATGCTATAGCAACAGCGGAAGCAAATGCTAAAATGTTCCGTATCGTGGCGTGTCCGACAGCAGGATCCTGCGGGATTGTACCGGCTGTTTTGGCGGCAGTGGCGGAAGAAGAAAATTCTACTCTCAATGATGTGACCCGCGCGTTATTTACAGCGGGAGCCATTGGACGGATTACTGCGGAGAATGCTTCGATCTCGGGGGCAGTTGGCGGCTGCCAGGCGGAATGCGGCACAGCGTCGGCGATGGCTGCGGCTGCGGCAGTGGATTTACTCCATGGTACAACAGAGGAAATGGGGAACGCTATGGCGCTGGCAATGAAAAATATTTTGGGGCTTGCCTGTGATCCTGTGGCGGGTCTTGTGGAGGTTCCCTGCGTGAAAAGAAATGGATTCCATGCGGTACATGCCCTTGTGGCGGTAGAAATGGCAATGATGGGGATCCGTTCCGTTATCCCTCCTGATGATGTGATTGATGCTATGGGAAGAATCGGGCGCCTTATGCCCGTGTCCCTTCGTGAAACCAGCCTTGCAGGTCTCGCCATGACGGAAGAAGGAAAGCATATTTCCGAAAGGCTGATGAAACAAAATGCTATGCCGGCAGAATAGCATAAATGAAAAGGATAAAAAGACTGCGGCAATCAGAGGAAGCACTTTGGCGGATTTCTTTCCGAAGCACATTGACAGGAAAGAAAAATATGGCTATAATAAACTACGTTGCCGGGGCATAGCGCAGTTTGGTAGCGCACTTGGTTCGGGACCAAGGGGTCGCAGGTTCAAATCCTGCTGCTCCGACCACATGCGGGTGTAGCTCAATGGTAGAGCGCCAGCCTTCCAAGCTGGTTACGAGGGTTCGATTCCCTTCACCCGCTCCATTTTTTGAGGGACTTTCCGGAGCGGGGAGTCTTTTTCTTTTGCGGTATTTCGGGGAATCCTTTATAATAAAAAATAATTCAAATGAGGAGCTGACCATGGGCTTTTTTGACAGAAGTAATGAATCCGCCAGTCCGATCGGCCTTTTGCGGGCGCATATCGGTACGTTTATGTACTGCGTGAAAATGGGAAAAAAGAAATTTCAAAATAAAGAAGACGTGGGGGATATCTTTTTTGATATGGACCAGACGAAGTTTCTTTTGGATCAGGCGACACGGGGTTCACTCTACGATTTTCGACAGCGTATCGATTCCGCTCTTTGGGATGCTGCTGTCCATAAATATTCGGAAGATTTGGACAAGCTGAAAAAAGCGCTCTTGAAAGCAGTGGATCAAGGAGCAGCGAAAGCGGCGGATACTGCGGAGGAAGAACCGGAGGAAATTGTCCTCGAAAAGGAAGAAGAAAAATCGGGAAATTGGCGGGATCATATCCTTGATGAAATGAAGGAAGCAGAAGAAGCAGCGAAGAAGAAAGTGCCATCGAAAGAAGAAAGAGGTGTAAAGACGGATGACTCTAAGGAGATGTCCGAAGCCGATTGCCGGGAGCTGTGGAAACTCATTAAGGAAATGGACAGAGAATTCCGCGAAATGAAACAAATTGCTGATGAATGGCTCATGGTGAACGGGAGAAAAGACGGATGCTTAGGAGCAGTTCTTGCGGCAATGCTCCTGCCTGCAGGTGCCATCTATGGAATTTGGTCGCTTTTTTAAGGGAAATCGAAGTTATATATTGTGCTTTCCGCATTTTCTGTGCTATTATAATCAAAGTAAAGGTTGTTTCGGGAGGTGACATTATGTCTAAACACATCGTTACGATTAACAGCTCTTCTCTGCAGGACTCCATCAAATTTGAAGGCTGCAGCGAATGCCAGACTTCCTGTCAGTCTGCATGCAAGACCAGCTGCACTATCGGCAACCTGCTCTGTACGGAACAGGAAGAAGCTGAAGAAGCGTAAGGAACGGCCATGCTCCCGATCTTATGGTCGGGAGTTTTTCAATTGTTGTAGGGAAATATTTTTTGGGGGGCTCAGAAAAATTCATGGATTATAATGTAAAGCCCATGATTCATCGTTTCCGTCAAAATGATATGAATATCGTCATGGATGTGAACAGCGGCATTGTCCATGTTGTTGATGATGTGACATACAGGGTTCTGGAGTTTTATAAAGGAGAGGGCAGAGAAGAAACTTTGTCCGCTCTTGAAAAAGAATACGGCGCCGGAGAATTGAATGAGGTCATGGATGATTTGGATGAACTCATCAGGGCTCAGTCTCTTTATGCGCCCATGGATAAGAATTATGAAATGGCGATCGAAGATAAACCGATTGTCAAGGCGCTGTGTATCAATATCGCCCACGACTGCAATCTCCGCTGCAAGTACTGCTTTGCCGGACAGGGAGGATATGGACAGTGGCGTATGCTCATGAGCTTCGATGTGGCGCGCCGGGCTGTTGATTTCCTCATCGCCCACAGCGGACACCGTGAGCATTGCGAGCTGGACTTTTTCGGCGGTGAACCGCTCATGAACTGGCATGTGGTGCAGCAGACGGTGACCTATGTTCGCCAGCAGGAAAAGAAACACAACAAAAAAATAAAGATGTCTCTTACGACGAACGGAATGCTTCTGGATAAGGAGAAGGTGAAGTATCTGACGGATAACCATATCAGCCTGATCCTGTCACTGGACGGCCGTAAGGAAATGCATGACTCCATGCGTCCCGGCGTGAATAATGAAGGTACTTATGACCGCATTATGAAAAATCTCCAGTACTGCATCAAGCATCGCAATGGAGAAGAATACTATGTCCGCGGTACTTTCACCAGGCAGAATCTGGATTTCACTACTGATGTGGAAGATATGCTCAATCATGGATTTCCCGCGGTTTCTATGGAACCGGTTGTCGGCGATGACACGGCGGATTATTCCATCAAAGAGTCGGATCTGCCTCGGGTGAAGGATGAATATGATAAATTGGCGAAGTTTTTCATCAAGCGTGAAGAGGAAGGAAATCCCTTTTTTTTCTTCCATTTCAATATGGATCTTTGGAGAGGCCCTTGCCTGCCGAAGCGTCTTCGCGGATGTGGAGCGGGGCATGAATATCTGGCGGTCGTGCCCAATGGAGATATTTACCCGTGCCACCAGTTTGTCGGTCGTGAAGGATATGTGATCGGCAATGTTTTTGAAGGACTCAAGAACATGAAGATGATGCGCGATTTCCGTGTGAACCATGTGTTCAGCAAGCCTGAATGTGTGGACTGCTGGGCGAAATTTTTCTGCTCCGGCGGCTGCCATGCAAATAATGAAGCTTATGCCGGAGATATCCGCAGGCCTTATGGGATTACCTGTGAAATCCAAAAGAAGCGTGTGGAATGTGCCATGATGATTCAGGCATATAATAAGTTGAAAGCTCCGAAAGTCATGCACCAGCCGGGAACAAAAGCGGCAAGGAAAGCGGAAGGCTTATCCGCTACCTGATAAGATGAAATAAAGAAAGAAGAGGATGACAAGAGGTTTCTGTTTGCGCAGAGACTTCTTTTAACTTATAATGAAATAAGTATTATAGGGGTAATGGAATCAAAATACAGGCATCGTTTTTGATGCATTTTGTATGAAGGAGGAATTGATTATGCATATAAAAAGAGTTGGAGTCGCCCTTATGGCGGCTGCCATGATTGGTACAGGTGTGTTTTCCGGGGTTTCTGCATCCGGATTGGGCAGTATTCTCGGCGGTATTGTGAAAGTAGGCGGTATAGGGTTCCTTGTGGATAAGTATGGTGAATCGCTGAACAGTGCCATCAATTCTGTTATGATGAAAGAAGGCGCAGGTACGAACTATGCTACAAAGGTTGTTCCTATCGTCAGTATCGGTAACAGAGGATATATCGGAGCAGCACAGGTTATCGGCGATGCGGACCAGGTGGAAAAGGTGGAAGCGGTAGGCCAGCTTGAAATCAGCTGGAATAACAAGCTTTTCCGCATCAAAGGTCTAATTCCTATGGACAGTAAGAACCCGACCAGTTTCAACCGTGTACAGGGCGTAGGTGTTTCCGCCGTTATTGATGTAAGAGTTTAATCGGAGGACTCAGCATGAAAAAATCTATTCTTGCAGCAGGTATTTCTTTGTTACTCGTATTTCCGGGAGCGGCAGCCGAACCGACGACCCTGAACGGACGTATGGAACGGGTGGAAGATGTCCTTTATGGGGAAACGCGCAGCGGCTCCCTTACCGAACGGATTACTTCCGCCGATAATTTAATTTATGGCACAGGCAGTTCGACAGGCGTGGGTCTTGATGACCGGGTCGGAAATCTTTATGCTGATGTGGTAAACAGCGGTAATGATGCTGCACCGTCCATTTCTTCCCGGACGAATGCCCTGGAGTACTACCTGACTGATGAAATTAAGCGGGAACCGCTTGCCGGCCGTATTGGTGATATGGAAAAAAGCGTTTTCGGCAGCGTGAAATCAGGCGCATTGGATAAGCGTACCGCGGAATTGGAAAAAGCTATTTATGGAGATCAACATTCGGAAATGAAGGATGTTGTTCTTCCTGAAAAGACGGTATTCAAGATTTCTTTAAATGATAATATCAGCAGCAAAACAAACCTTGTGGGTGACCCTGTAGAATTTACCGTGCAGGAAGATGTGAAGGTCGGTGACATTCTTGTGCTGCCCCGCGGTTCCAGAGGAAGCGGCGTGGTGACGAAAGTATCCCGGCCGAAGAGCTTTGGACGCAGCGGTAAACTGGATATTTCATTTGATCAGGTATTTTCTTTGGATGATGAACCGATTCCGACCGTTCTCGGACCGGAAGCAAAAGATAAGCTGAAGATGGAAGCTGCTGCCGTAGGCGCTTCTACTATCGGCGCATTGGCGCTGGGGCCGGTCGGCCTGGTAGGCGGTTTTTTTGTTAAAGGCAAAGATGTGGAACTTCCTGCAGGATCTGAATTGTATATACAAACGCAGAAAGATGTTACCACGAAAGGTCTTGTTACCGCTTCCGGCGCACCGAACATGGTACTTCGCAAGAGAGTGGCCAAGTCGGCTGTTGCCGGAGAGGCAGGGAGTACAATGGCTTCTGATGCCGGTTCTTCTGTGAATACTGTGGAAAATATGCGGAATGAATTAAAGTTCGTCAATGAGGACGGAGATGAAATAGATACCAAGACAAAAACAGTAAAATCTGATGCGGAAGAGACAAAAGCGGATGTTTCCGGGACAGCGGAAAGGGCTGCTGATGAAGGAGAAGAAAATGCATCAGTAGTTATTGTAAGAAATGAATAAATCGAAATTAAAAAGGGCATTGATTTTAGGGTGTGCCCTTTTTCTGGGAACGGGTCCGGAAGGATATGTTTCGGCGGCAGGCGATATAACTTATGAAGGAGGGTTCGTCGTCGATGAGGATCATAAGGGCGTAGTGCGCCCGATTCGTCCTGCGGAAGTTCTTGTAAATCGGAACAATGCAAAAACAAAGGAACCGATAGAATCCGATTCCCCGTCTTCGGCAGCAAGAAAAGGGAAGAAGGCAAAGGATACCGGGATTTCTCCTGAACATCCTTTAACTTTTACTGCGGACTATATCCGTTATAACCATTCTACAGGAGATGTTATGGCGGAGGGGCGTATTGATATGCGTCAGATGATGGATCAGTACACTACAGAATATGTCTATGGAAATACGGTTACCCAGCAGTATGTTATTCCGGGAGAAGTACACTGGAAAAATCCCACTACCGATATGACGGCACAGCGGGCGGAATATGACGGTGCCGCATCCATAGGAAAGTTCTATGACTTTTCAGGCTGGGATTCAGGCCTTTACTATTTTAAAGGGGATAAAGGGACTTATTATCGTAAGGACAATAAAATGGTTGCGGATAGAGGCTACTTCACAACAAAGCATGCTGTCGCCAAAGTACCTGATTATCGAATTGAAGCAGATACCATCGAAATTTATCCGGGAGATCATTACACGGCTTATAATGTGAAATTAAAAGTGAAGAATACGACCCTTATTTCTTTTCCTAAGTACAGGGCTTCTTTGAAAAATGACAATGCGGTCAGCCCGTGGTCGCTCCTTCCCCGCCCGAAGTATGACAGTGATAACGGATGGGGATGGCATAACGGACTTGAATTACCTGTAGCGCATAATGACGATCTGTATTTTTATATCCGCAATGAATGGTACACGAAATCAGGATACAAGCCGGATGTCGGTTTTAGCTACAGCACACCTTTCGGATGGTTCAATTTCCATTATGCTGAAAAAGAAAGTTCCATCAATGATGAGGGCGGTTTATGGATTAAAAAGCGGCCGTCCCTTGAGTTTAAGTCTAATCGATATTACCTGTTTAAATCGCCCTTCTATGCAGGTATAAGCGGAGAAATCGGTTATTGGGATGAGGAAAGGGCAGGCGGTAACTGTAAGGGCAGTTATAAAGGCTTCGACGTGTATATTTCCGGTGATCCCATAAAGCTGGGCAGGTTTCTGACTTTTAACTGGAGAGCAGGGATTGCCAAAGATTACTACGGATACCAAAATGAGATACGTGAAAATAAATACTATTCCGTGGGGCTTATGGGAGGATACAGAGCGGTTTCCGGATGGATCAATTATACAAATCGTGCGATCACGGGATATACGCCGTATCTTTATGATACGTTCAGTACGACGAAACCGATTGATATAGGATTCAGACTCGAACTTACACCCAAAGATGCTGTAAGCGTTTCCTGGACGATTGATGCGAAAAATGGTAATGTAGATCACCGCTATTATACTTACTACCGGGATATGCATTCATTCTATGGATGGATCCGGTATGACACGGTGGAAAAGAAAACAACGTTTATGATTATGCCGAAAGATTTTAGATTCTGATTGGGGTCATCGCTATGGGGGCTGGAATGAAATTTTCTTTAGACAAATATTTAAATGTCGATTTACAATATATTTTTGGCAGTAAATGGAATGTAAATGCGGAAGATCTGCAAAATTATGAAGCAGTTATTTCCAATGCGGCAAAGCGTGTACAACGGATAAGAAAAACGGGAAAAGGTCCGGGAGGCAAAGCGGTTCTTTTTTCCCGCCTTCCTTATATTTTAGATGAAAATGTTCTCATGACAGCAGAAGAGCGGCTGCGGTTGGAACGGCTGGGCGGGATTGGAAAAGAACAGGATGTTCTGATTTCTATCGGGATAGGAGGATCTTATCTGGGAAATCAGGCGATTTTTGATATTTTTTATGGTCCGTACTGGAATATGCGTTCCCGCGGGGAAAGAAACGGGTACCCACAGGTATTCTTTGCGGGACAGAATGCCGACCCGGCAGCGCTTATGGATCTCGTCCGCCAGCTTCGGAGGGAACGGGACCGCTGCGGCCGCAAATTGAGAGTGCTGCTCCTGATAATTTCCAAGTCGGGGACAACTGTGGAACCGATGGCGGCTTTCCATGTATTGAGACGGGAATTATCCGATTTTTGCGAGCTTTCTTTTATTACAGTCACTGACAGAAATACCGGTAAGCTCCATGAATTGGCCGAACGGGAAGGATGGGAACAGTTTGCCGTGCCTGAAGGTATCGGCGGCCGTTTCAGTGTCTTTTCCCAAGTCGGTTTGGTCTGGGGGAAGTTGGTCGGTCTGGATATAAGGGCTTTTCTTGACGGTGCGAGATTTGTGGAAGAGCATTGCCGGGGGAAAATTTCGGATAACCCGGCACTTATGCTGGCTGCGGTCAAGTTTATCGCCATGAAAGAGTATGGAGTGGCAGCAGAGGTCATTATGCCTTATGGTGCAGGCCTCCGTGCATTAGGCTGGTGGTATGCCCAGTTGCTGGGAGAGTCTTTGGGGAAAAAATTTGATACCCATGGGAATATCATTTACAACGGCCGCATTCCGGTTGCCTGTGTAGGCACGACAGATATGCATTCCCTTACGCAGGAACACCAGCAGGGGCAGAAGAATAAAATTGTACAGTTTATTTCCGTGAGAAATCTTCCCGATAAAGCGGATTTCTTTTGTGATGACGGCCGCGCAGGCGGAATGGTGGATTTGGGGATGCTGCTTAATGCCGCTGCCCGGTCTAATCAGGAGGCTCTGGCACAGGAAGAAAGGATGAGCTGCGCGATAGAAATTGAAAAGCTGACAGAATTCCATATAGGAATGCTGATGTACTTCTTTTTCCTTGCTACCGCCTATGAAGGCGCTATGGCGGATATCAATACATACGACCAGCCGGGGGTGGAGGATTACAAGAAAATTCTCTGCAAGTATTTACAAAAATATATGAAAGAGGCATGAGGTTATGGAGGGGGCGCGCAGGAAATGGATAGTCCCGGTGACAGGGGCAGTGGCGGCCGTTTTAACGGTGTGGGGCATTCTTGGTGTCGGTAAAGCGTCAACCGTTATTCCTGAAGAGGCAAACGGTACAACTCCTGCTGCTGTAAATGAAAGTGAAATGAAATTTGGAAAAATATCGGGCGGCGTTAAAAAATATGACGCGGCTCTTTATTTGCGGGGAAAACCGTTGAAAGATCCGTTTTATGCGGTGCGGTCTTATGATTCAAAGAGGGAGAATGAAGAAGCGCCGCAGATGCCGGCAGCAGAAGGGACAACGGGGACTATCCATCTCGCCCCGGTTTTACAGGGAGTCATGGAGTATGGAGGGAATCGGCGGGCCATGCTTGCCGTGAATGGAGAATCAGTTACAGTTCGGAAAGGGGATCGGGTGGGTATATGGTCAGTCGTTTCAATCGGAGAAAAAACAGTCCAGTTATCATCGACAGCAGGAAATCTTTTTTTGGAACTGCCTTGAGACATACCGCCTTTTTATTCGTAGGCACTCTATTTTTCTGTTTCCCTTTTTCTGTCAATGCGGAAAACAGAATGCCGGAGATGAAACTGGAAACGAGTGCTCACGAAACGATGGAAGCGACACTCCGCCAATCCATGGAAGGACGAAAAGGGGAAAAGGCAAAAAGTTATTTAACGAAACATGCTGTTACGGAAGAAAAAGAACCTTCCGATTTCAGTCTTCATGTAAAGAATGCGCCTATCCAGGAGGTTCTCCGGAGTCTGGCGGAACTTACAGGGAAAAATATTGTCTTTGGCGGTACAGTTACAGGAAGTGTGACGGCTGATCTGGATCACGTCACGCCGAAAGAAGCGCTCCATGCCATGCTGGTTTCCCAGGGGCTCATAGCGCGGGAAGAAGGAAGCACGCTTATCGTCGTTGGTGAATCTGCCATGAAAAATGGGGGAAGAGCAACGAAATCCTATAAATTGTCTTATGCGGAAGCGAAAGAAGTGGCGGAAGGGCTTCGCCAGCTTTCCGACAGCGTCCATGTAGCATATAACCAGACGGCAAACGCGGTCATTCTGAGCGGAACACCTTTGGAAATCATGGAAACCGCTGCGGTTCTCCGCTCTCTTGATGTTCCTGAAAAACAGGTAAAAGTAGAGGCGGAAGTTATTGCCGTGAACCGATCCCATTCCAAAGAACTTGGGATCGACTGGGATTTTAAAGCTCTTACCGGCAGCGGCGAGTATCACAGGGAAAGCTGGAATGAACAGCGGTATGTCACCGATGATGCGGGAAATATAAAGTATGATAAAAATGGAAATCCGCGGATGCGGAATATCGAACATAATGGATGGAATGTGAAGGTTCCTGAAGGCTACGCAGGTATTTCCTACGGCAGATCCGTGGCAGGGCATCCATACACCGCTTTTTTCAGGGCTAACCTGAATGCTCTTGTTTCTACAGGCAAAGCGAGAATCCTTGCCCGGCCGAATGTGGTCACCATGAACGGGCGGGAAGCGGAAATACTTATAGGAAATAAAATTCCGGTTATCGTGGAGCACGTGGATAACGGCGTTCGGACAACGACCACGGAATACCGTGACGCAGGCATCAAGCTTACCTACACGCCCCGAATCAGTGCGGACGGGGAAATCACCGCAAATGTGAATGCTGAGGTTTCCACGCCGTACCTTGTGCCTGAAATGCGGGCTTACCGTATCATTACCCGCCAGGCAAATACGCTGGTTCGTCTCCGGTCGGGCGATATGCTTACTATCGGGGGTCTGATAGATAAGGAAGAAAATAAAACCTTTAGGAAAGTTCCTATTCTGGGAGATATCCCCTTACTGGGGAAACTTTTCCAGAGCAAGAGCCGATCCGTGGAGGAGTCGGAAATAGTCATCATCATAAAAGCGGAAATACTGGACAGATGAACCGCTTTTATAGGAAGATAAGGGAAATGTGGCAGTACTTAGAGTCAATGGTTTAACTAAATATTTCGGCATTAACAGCGTTTTTGAAAATGTTTCTTTCGAATTGAAAAGCGGCGAACATATTGGGCTTGTAGGGGCGAACGGCGCAGGGAAAACGACACTCCTGAAATGTATCATGGGAAGGGAAGAGGCTGACAGGGGAACGATAAAAGCCAGTGATGGTGCAGTAATCGGCTACCTTCGCCAGGATTTCGATTATGCCGGTGAAACGATACGTGATGAAATGGAAGAAGCGTGGAAAGATGTTCTCTTTTATAAAGATAGAATGGAACGGCTGGCAGCCGAATTGGAATTTCATAAAAATGACGCTGATCTTGTTTTGGAATATGGAAAAACGGAAGCCCGTTTTGAGTTTCTCGGCGGTTATGATTATGAATCTGCCACGAAAAAAATTTTAACGGGTCTCGGTTTTACGGAAAAGGACTGGGATCGGGATATTCATTCTTTTTCCGGCGGTCAGAAGGTCAGGATTAATTTGGCGGCTGCTTTCGTGCGTCATCCGGATTTCCTTCTTCTTGACGAACCGACAAACCATTTGGACATGGGCATGCTGGAATGGCTGGAGGATTATCTTCGCTCCTATAAAGGGGGCGTGCTTATGATTTCTCATGACCGTTATTTTCTTGATGCTGCGGCGACAGGCATTATCGATCTGGAGAATCACCGCATTCATTCTTACCGCGGCGGCTATACGCGGTATATGGATACGAAGACACGGGAAACGGCGGCTTATGAAAAAGCGTATGAAAAGCAGCAGGAGCATATCCATGAAACGGAAGAATACATAAGAAGATACAAAGCGGGGATCAAGTCAAAACAGGCACGGGGACGGCAGTCGCAGCTGAACCGCTTGGAACGGCTGGAAAAACCGAACAGGCAGGCCACACTTCGTTTTCATTTCACACCGCCTGATGACTGTGCGGATAAGGTTCTTGATATCCTTCATGGTACGGCAGGATATAATGGGACTCCTTTATTTAAAGGTATAGAAATGCATATAAAAAAGGGGGAGACGGTAGGACTTATCGGACCGAACGGTGCGGGGAAGACGACCCTCCTGAAAATGATTACAGGGGAACTGGCGGGAGAGAAAACGCTTATCCATATGGGCAGCCATGTACAGGTGGGTTACTACTCCCAGGAGCAGGAGTGGCTTTCACCGGATCGAACCGTTATTGATGAGGTGCGGGATCTTTTCAATTATGGCGAAGCGGAAGCAAGAAATGTACTGGGCATGTTCCTCTTTCGGGGAGAAGATGTTTTCAAAAAAATCTCTCTTCTTTCCGGCGGTGAAAAGGCGAGGCTGTCCTTGTTATGTCTCTTTCTGAAACGGCCGAACTTTCTCATCCTTGATGAACCGACAAACCATCTGGATATTCCTACGAGGGAAATCATGGAAGAAGCCATACAGGCTTTCGGCGGAACCTGTCTGATCGTTTCCCATGACCGGTATTTTCTCGATAAAGTTGTGACGCGCACACTGGAACTGGACAATGGCAGGCTTACTGAGTACCTTGGCAACTACACTTACTATAAAGAAAAGAAAAAAGACCTGGAAGAATTTGAAAAGGACAGGGGAAATGCAAAGACTGCAAAGACGCCTGCCCAAATGACAGTATCCAAGGCGGAACCGAAAAAGGCAGAAAAGAAGGAAATTTCCATAGCGGCAGCAAAAAAGCTGGAGCAGGTGGAAATGGAAATTGCACGGCAGGAAGCGACCGTGAAAATGTATACTTTCCGTATGAACAGCGAGCCTGAAAATTATGCCGCCCTTACGGAAGAGTATAAAGACGCGGAAGAAAAGCTGGCAAAACTTTATGAACGATGGGATGCCATCGCAGAAAATATGTAAAGGAGGATTACATGAAAGACACGGCACTGGCGGCAGCCAAGGAAATGATTAAGACGATGGAAGGCTTAGCGGATGGTTTGCAGGAACGGCTGCGCAGAACGGAAGCGGAAAATGAAGCACTTCGGAAAGAATTGGAAAAGTACAGTGAAGAAGAACGGAAAATGACGGAAGAGGTTTTTCGGGGATGCTCCGGTGAATTCAGCGGCTGTGATGACAGAGAGTTATTAGAAGATTTAAGCGGGAAACTCAGCTGTTACTATCGGGATTTAGATCTTTATGACGAAAAGCGGATTACCGCTGAAGACGGGGAGACGCTCTATCACACGATGAAGTACATCTTCAAACAATTAAAAAAAGCAGGTGTCCGCTTTAAGTGATACCTGCTGTAAATGACGGGCAGAAATGTTCGTCTTTTTTGAAAAAAGAAAACCCCTGGTTAGACCAGGGGTTCAGTTGAGCTTTAG
>ERZ1673696.75-NODE-75-length-107593-cov-13.573751_pt1 | contig 107593 bp, 104 predicted proteins | sample MGYA00580226_ERZ1673696 | MGnify/ENA primary metagenome ERZ1673696 (study PRJEB41218, sample SAMN15661743) | gut metagenome | host: Homo sapiens | place: Canada: London | collected 2015-08-20/2019-03-30 | study: EMG produced TPA metagenomics assembly of... | reverse complement strand
ACCCGCCAGCAGGTCGCAACGATCCTGATGAACTTCTGCCAGAACGTGAAGAAGTAACATAACGGTATTTTTCGCAGATGCACCCCGGAATGCGCCGGGGTGCATCTTTTTGCCGCGCAGAAAACATTTTGCTTTCTTTTTGCCGCTGTACGTGGTACACTATACTGTACAATTTTATCAGGAGGTATTTTTCTATGCCGGAAAATTATATTACTTGCCAGGATGAAAAGGGCAGCATCAATATCTCTGAGGACGTCGTTGCCGCGATGGTGCGCGCAGCGATCACGGAAGTGGACGGCGTCGCCGGGATTGCGACCTCTGCCGGGACGGAGCTGGCCGAGCTGCTCGGCATCAAGTCCGCTGCCAAGGGCATCAAGGTGCAGATCGTTGACGGCACGATGACGGTCGACACGATCATCACGGTGCGCTATGGCTGCAGCGTTGTGGCCGTTGCCAGAGCGGTGCAGGAGTCCGTCACGAGCGCGGTGGAGTCCATGACCGGTATCGGCAAGCCCATTGTCAACGTGCACGTGTCCGGCGTGGCGTTTGACAAATAAGGAAAAGCAGGAGAAATCACTATGACAAGAACGGTTGCGCGTGAGATCGCGATCCAGCTCAGCTTTGCCGCGCAGCTCGCCGGGGAGGATGCCCGCGAGACGGCGGACGCATTTTTCAGCCGGGAGTATTTCGCGACACTGGCGGAGGAAGATCCGCTGTTCCGGGAATATCCGGACGATACGCAGCTTGACTACATCCGCCGGCTGACCGGCCTGGTCTATGACCATATGTACGAGCTCAACCACATGATCGAGAAATATGCCCGCGGCTGGCGGCTTGAGCGCATCTCGCGCACCGCTGCGGCGATCATGCGCTGCGCCATGTGCGAGATCCTCTATATGGATGATGTGCCGAATGCCGCTGCGATCAACGAGGCGGTGCAGCTTGCCAAGGGCTATGAAGAGCCGGAGACGGTCGCATTCATCAACGGCGTGCTCGGAAGCTTTGTGCGCGGTGAGCTTGCGCAGGAAGCGGAGCCCACCGCAGAGGCGGAAGCAGTGCCCTCCGAGATGCCGGGCGAGGTGCTCGCTCCGTCGGAAGAAGGCTGCACAGAAGGCTGAAATGGAGCGTACATCCTTTACTGTCACAGAGCTCAATGCCCATATCAAGCAGCTTCTGGACGCTGATATGCTGCTCGGAAACGTCTGCGTGACGGGCGAACTGTCAAACTATAAGGTCTATCCGTCCGGACACCACTACTTCACACTTAAGGATGCCGAGAGCAGCCTGCGCTGCGTGATGTTTCGCAGCAGCGCACAATCGCTGCGCTTTCGTCCGGCGAGCGGCATGAGCGTGGCAGCGGTCGGGCGCATCGCGGTCTATCCGCGCGACGGCGCGTATCAGCTCTATTGCACGCGGTTGATCCCCGGCGGTGTCGGCGATTTGTATGCTGCTTACGAGCAGCTCAAAGAACAGCTGCAAAAAGAGGGATTGTTTGACCGCGCACACAAAAAACCGCTGCCGCAGTTTCCGCAGCGGATCGCCGTGATCACGTCGTCCGCCGGCGCGGCGGTGCGCGATATCATCCGCGTGCTCGGCAAGCGCTGGCCGGCCAGCGAGGTCGTGCTGCTGCCTGTGCGCGTTCAGGGTGTGGAAGCTCCGGCGGAGATCGCCGGGGCGATTCGTTATGCCAATCGCTATCATGTGGGCGATCTCATTATCACCGGACGCGGCGGCGGCTCGATCGAGGACCTGTGGGCGTTTAACGACGAGCGCGTTGCGCGCGCGATCTATGACTCGGACATTCCGGTTATCTCCGCCGTCGGTCATGAGCCGGATGTGACGATCTCGGACTTTGTGGCTGACCTGCGCGCGGCGACACCGTCCAATGCGGCGGAGCTTGCCGTGCCGAATGCGGAGGATCTGCGCGAGACGCTGCGCAGCTATGACATCCGCATAACGCAGGCGATGCGCAAGCAGATGACGCAGCGCCGCGCGGCGCTGGAGAATTTGGCCGGCCGGCGCGTTTTGCAGTCTCCGGCGGCGTATTTTGATCTCCGGCGGGTGGAACTTGACTACACCCGCAGCCGCCTGACCGCGGCGGGGGAACGCTATCTTGCCTCACGCAGGCAGACCTTTGCACAATGTGCGGCGGCGCTTGATGCGATGAGTCCGCTCAAGGTGCTCGGCCGCGGCTATGCCGTGGCGTCAGACGCGGCCGGGGCGGTGCTCCGCTCGGCAGAACAGGTTCAGCCCGGAGATGCGATCCGCGTACAGCTTCAGGATGGTGCGCTGCACTGCACCGTGAATGACAGGGAGGAAGCACATGGCAAAACAGAAACTGACCTTTGAAGCGTCCATGCAGCGGCTGGATGAGATCGTCAAGCAGCTGGAAAAGGGCGATGTGCCGCTCGATGCGTCGCTGGCGCTGTTCGAGGAGGGTTCGCACCTGCTCAAAACCTGCAATGCGCTGCTCGACACCGCTGAGCAGAAGGTCGTGCAGCTGAAAAAAGGGAGTGACGGTGCGCCCGTCGAGCTTCCGTTCGAAACAGAGGAATGACGCATGGATTATCAGACGCAGTATCACGAATATAAGGCGCTCGCGGATGCGGCGCTCAATACGTACTTTACGGACACGAGCGTGTCCTATCATCGTCTGCTTGAGGCGATGCACTACAGCCTTGCCGCCGGCGGCAAGCGGCTGCGCCCGGTGCTCGTGCTCGCGTTTTGCGCTGCCTGCGGCGGAGACGTGCGCGCGGCGCTTCCGGTCGCGTGCGCGGTCGAGATGGTGCATACTTATTCGCTGATCCATGATGACCTGCCGTGCATGGACAATGACGACCTGCGCCGCGGCAAGCCGACCAACCACGTGGTGTTCGGCGAGTGCACGGCAACGCTTGCGGGCGACGCGCTGCAGGCGGAGGCGTTCCGCACGATCCTCTCGACGTCACTGCCGGCGGAGGTGCGTGCTGAGTGTGCGCGCCTGCTGGCCGAGGCTGCGGGTGAAAACGGCATCTGCGGCGGACAGCAGCTCGACATGGAGGGCGAAGGCAAGGCGCTCACGAAAGAGGAGCTGATGGACATCAACGACCGCAAAACGTCGGCGATGATCTATGCCGCCTGTCTCATGGGCGTGACCTGCGGCGGCGGAAACGAGCGGCAGCGCGAGGCGGCGGCGAAATATGCCAAGGCGCTCGGTCTGGCCTTCCAGATCCGCGACGATATGCTCGATGTCATCAGCACGGAGTCGGAGCTCGGCAAGCCCATCGGCTCGGACGCGCGCGAGGGGAAGAATACCTTCATGGCGCTCTACGGTCTTGAGCGCTGCGGCGCGTATGTGCATGAGCTGTCCGAGCAGGCGGCAGCTGCTGTGGACGGCGCATTTGCAGACAGCGCGTTTTTGCAGCAGCTTGCCCGCTCACTTGCAGACCGGAAAAACTGAACCAGCGAAACACCGGCATCCGGTGAAAATACGAAAAGTGTCGGCTTACACTTGTAAAGTCCGGCACTTTTTGTTATAGTATAGATTGTATTATTATACGATACGTGAGGTATTCAGTTTTGAGTATATTAGAGCGAATCCATTCACCGGCTGACCTGAAGGCGCTGCCGGCGGGAGAAATTCCGGAGCTGTGTGCGGAACTTCGTTCTTTCCTGGTGCAAAGTCTCTCGAAAACCGGCGGACATCTCGCCTCGAACCTCGGCGCGGTGGAGCTTACGGTCGCAATCGACCGTGTCTACAATACCGAGCGCGACCGGCTCGTATTCGACGTCGGACACCAGAGCTATGTGCACAAGCTTCTGACCGGGCGGCGCGAAGCGTTTTCGACGCTGCGGCAGTTCGGCGGCATCGCCGGCTTCCCGAAGCCGGACGAAAGCGTACACGATGCATTCGTAGCCGGCCATGCCTCCACGTCGATCTCCGTTGCACTGGGTATGGCGCGGGCGCGCACGCTCATGGGGGAGAATTATGACGTCATCGCCTTGATCGGCGACGGCGCGCTGACAGGCGGCTTGGCCTACGAGGGGCTGTCAGATGCCGGGCAGAGCGGTGAGCCTATGGTCATCGTGCTCAATGACAACGGCATGTCGATCAACAAAAACGTCGGCGGCATGGCAACGCTTCTGTCGAAGCAGCGTGTCAAGCCGGGGTATCTGCATTTCAAGCGGTTTTATCGCAGCACTGTCGGAAAAGCGCCCGGGCTTTATCGGGTATTGCATCACATCAAGGAGCATGTGAAAGATCTTGTCCTGCCGAACAATATGTTTGACGACATGGGCTTTTATTACATCGGGCCTGTCGACGGGCACGACGAGCCGCAGCTGGAAAAAATGCTGCGCTGGGCGCGTGACCTGCGCCAGCCGGTGCTGCTGCACGTGGTGACGCAAAAGGGCAAGGGTATCTCGTATACCGAGCGTGCGCCGGAAAAATACCACGGTGTCAGCTCGTTCGACCCTGTGACCGGCGCACTGCCTGCCTCGAAGCCGGATTTTTCGCATGTGTTCGGTCAGACGCTTTCGCAGCTTGCGGACGAAGACCCGACCGTCGTCGCCATCACGGCGGCCATGCTGACCGGGACGGGGCTGGAGACGTTTGCCAAGGCACATCCCGAGCGTTTGTATGACGTCGGCATCGCCGAAGGGCACGCCATCACGATGGCCAGCGGCATGGCAAAGCAGGGACTCAAGCCGGTCGCTGCGATCTACTCGAGCTTTTTGCAGCGTGCGTATGACATGCTCATCCACGACACATCGCTGCAGCGGCTGCACCTTGTGCTCGGCGTTGACCGCGCCGGTATCGTCGGCAACGACGGAGATACGCACAACGGCTGCTTTGATATCAGTTATCTGAGCTCCGTGCCGTATATGCGCATTCTCTGCCCGGCGAGCTTTGCCGAGCTGCGCGCCATGCTGCGCAAAGCGGTCACGGAGCTGGAGGGACCGGTCGCCGTGCGCTATCCACGCGGCGGAGAGGGCGCATATCAGGCGTGCTCGCTCGAACCGGTCACGGTTTTGCGCGAGGGCAGCGACCTGACACTGCTGACCTATGGCATCGTCATCAACGATGTCCTGCAGGCGGCGGAGCTGCTTGCCCAGCAGGGAATCTCGGCGGAGGTCGTGAAGCTTGCGCAGGTCGCGCCGCTGGAAGCTGCCCCGGTGCTTGCATCGCTGCAAAAGACAGGGCGGCTGCTGGCGGTCGAGGATGTGTGCGCTGCCAACTGCATCGGAGAACAGGTACTGTCTGCAGCGGAGCAGGCAGGGATGCCAATGAAAGAGGCCCGGCTGCTGAATCTCGGCAGCGGCATCATCCCGCACGGCGCACCGGATGTACTCAAAACGGCGTATGGCCTGGACGCGCAGGCCATTGCAGCCGCTGCACAGGCACTGTGCGCAAATGACAGAGAGAAGGGGAACGGCGCATGAAGAAGGTACGACTCGACCAGCTCGTCTTCGATCAGGGGCTGAGCGAGAGCCGCGAACGCGCGAAGGCGATCATTATGAGCGGTGTTGTCTATGTCAACGGCCAGCGCGCGGACAAGCCGGGCGCGCAGGTCGCGCCGGATGTGAACATTGAGGTGCGCGGCAACACGCTGCCCTATGTCAGCCGCGGCGGTTTTAAGCTGGAAAAGGCGCTCAAGGTCTTTCCCATTGACCCGACCGGTCTGACGTGCATCGACTGCGGCGCTTCTACCGGCGGTTTTACGGATGTGCTGCTGAAAAACGGCGCCGCGAAGGTCTACGCCGTCGACGTCGGTTACGGTCAGCTCGCATGGAGCCTGAGAAACGATGCGCGCGTCATCTCCATGGAGCGCACGAACGTGCGCTATATCACCGCCGAGCAGATCCCCGAGCCGCTGGATCTTGCGGTCATGGATCTGTCCTTCATCTCTGTAAAACTGATCTTGCCGGCGGTCTGTCCGCTGCTCAAGGATGACGCAGAGGTCGTGTGCCTCATCAAGCCGCAGTTTGAAGCCGGGCGCGAAGAGGTCGGCAAAAAGGGCGTTGTCCGTGACCCGAAGGTACATCTCGAGGTGCTGGAGAGTTTTCTGGCGTTTGTTCCCGGCGCGGGCTACACTGTCATGGGACTGGATTATTCGCCCATCAAAGGGCCCGAGGGCAACATCGAGTACCTCGGCTACCTGCGCAAGGGCAGCCATGATGCGCCGCAGCTCGACCCGGCTGCTGTCGTTGCGCAGTCGCACGGTGCGTTGGCGCACGGAAAAGAGAGCGGCCTATGAATCACATTGTCATAGCGGCCAATCCATACCGTGATATTGGCCTGCAAAAAGCGGTGACGGTTTACAGGATGCTCACAGAGCACGGCCATCGGGCAGTCATTGCCCCGGTGTTTTCACCGAAGGCGTATTTGCCGGACGACATTTCGCCGCAGCCGCTCGCGGAGGCGTCGCGGGACGCGGGCCTTATCATCGTCATGGGCGGCGATGGGACGATTTTGCACGTCGCCGCGCAGATGCGCGACCATCCGATACCGATCATCGGCGTGAATTTCGGCGGCAAGGGCTTTTTGGCCGGTCTGGAGGACGACGAGCTGGATATCCTGCTCGAGATCGCGGACGGACAGTATACGATCAGCCGCCGCATGATGCTTGATGTGGAGCTCGTGCGCAACGATCGGGTCATCTGTGCGCAGTCCGTGCTCAACGATGTGGTCATTCACGGCGGGCACGTGGACTGCATCGGCATCACGGCGTACGGCGACGGCGTGCCGATCACACGCTTTCACGGTGACGGTATCATTGTCGCCACGCCGACCGGCTCTACGGCTTACTCCATGTCGGCGGGCGGACCGCTCGTCGAACCGGAAAACGAAAACATCATCATGACGCCTATCTGCGCGCACAGTCTGGCCGGAAAGTCCTTTGTGCTCGCACCCGGCCGGCAGATCACGATCGTGCCGGACCGAATACATGACCGGCCGGCCATTCTTGTGGCAGACGGTGGAGACGGCATCGCGCTCATTCGCGGCGACCACATCCGTATCCGCCGTTCGGAGAATTATACACTGCTGGCCGATACTGGTATCCGCAGCTTTTATGAGACGGCTTTTGCAAAGCTGACAGACAGACTGTAAGGAGGGACGACGTGAAATCCACCAGACAAAACATTATTCTTCAGATCATTTCTGAGCAGGAGATCGAGACGCAAAATCAGCTCATGGACGTACTGGCGCAGCACGGCGTTTCGAGTACTCAGGCGACGCTGTCGCGCGACATCAAGGAGCTGCACCTGACCAAAACGCTCTCGCCGAGCGGGAAATATCGCTACTCCGCGCCGGCTGCGGATGAATTTCCAGGCTATGATGAGCGCCTGAAAAAGATTTTCCGTGAATGTGTAACGTCCTATGCCGAGGCACAGAACATCATCGTCATCAAGACCCTTCCCGGACTGGCCTCCGCCGCGTGCGCCGCGCTCGACAGCATGCACATAGAGACCCTTGTCGGCACGCTCGCGGGCGATGACACGGCATTTTTGCTCATGAAGGACAACACATCCGCCGATGAACTTTTCCAAGAGATCGAAAAGCTGCTTTGACGTGCCGCGGGAGGTGAAGCGCTTTGCTGCGAGAACTGCATATTGAAAATGTCGCGGTCATTGAACGTGCCGATCTTGAGCTCGGGCCTGGCCTGAACATTCTGACCGGCGAGACCGGCGCGGGCAAATCCATCCTCGTGGACGCCATGCACGCGATCCTTGGCTCGCGCGCCTCGCGTGAACTCGTGCGAACGGGCGCGGAAAAAGCGGTCGTTTGCGCGACCTTTGACCCTGAGCCGTGCAGGGCGTGGTGTGACGAAAACGAGATCGAGTGCGACGATGAGCTCATCATCCGCCGCCAGATCACTGCGGAGGGCAAAACATCCTGCCGTGTCTGCGGCGTTCCGGTCACGACGGCGCAGCTGCGCGACCTGGGCGCGCTGCTGCTGGATATCCACGGCCAAAACGACGGGCGGCATCTGCTTGACGAGCGGGAGCACCTGCGAAGTCTGGACAAATTCGGGCGCTTAGAGCCGGAACTTGCGCGCTATCAGGCGCAGTATCAGGCGTATCAGGCACTCTGCAAGGAACGCGACACGCTCTCAGCCTACGAAAACGAAAAAGAACTGCTGACCGACAGTCTGAGCCGTCAGCTGGAGGAATTGGAGCATGCCCAGCTCAAGGCCGGGGAAGAGGCGGAGCTCGCCGAGCGCAGCGACCTGCTGCGCAACTTCGAAAAGCTCTCTGAGGCTGTCGATCTGGCTTATGATCTGCTGGCCGGCCGAGACGATTCCGCATCCGCGCTGGCGGGCGAGGCGCTGTCGGAGGTCGAGCGGGCTGCAAACTACGCGGGCGAACTCGCGGCGCTGCCGGAGGCGGTCAAGGGAGCGGTGTTCACACTGCAGGATGCAGCGGAAACTTTGCGCGATTTTCGTGACGGGCTGGATTTTTCCGATGAGGAATTTGACCGCATCGAGTCGCGGCTGTCCCTGCTGCGGCGATTGGAGCGAAAATATAACACTGACGAGGCAGGGCTGATCGATCTGCTCGATTCTGTCCGCAAACGTCTTGATCAGATCGAATATGCCGGTGATCGGCTGCAAAAGCTGGAGACATTGATCGCAAAGCAGGCACAGCAGACGCTTGCCGCGGCAACGGAGCTGACGCATAAGCGCATGGAGGCCGCCGCCGCGCTCGAGCGGCAGGTAGAGTGCGAGCTGCGCGAGCTGTCCATGCCGTCCGTGCGCTTTCACGTGGAGATCACACCGCTCGGCGGCACGCCCGGATTTCAGAGTACAGGCGCGGACAATGTGCGTTTTTTGATCTCGGCAAATGCCGGAGAGGCGCTTGGGCGCATCAGTAAGATTGCTTCCGGCGGTGAGCTCTCGCGCATCATGCTGGCGCTCAAAAACGTGTTCGCTGAACGCGATGACGTGCCCTCCATGGTCTTTGACGAGGTGGATGCCGGTGTTTCCGGCGTGGCCGCTCAGCGTGTCGGTGAAAAGCTCGGTAAGCTCTCTATGGCCAAGCAGGTCATCTGCATCACGCATCTGCCGCAGATCGCGGCTATGGCCGATCAGCATTACCTGATCGAAAAACGCGAGCAGGACGGACGTACCCGCACGACGGTGCAGCGGCTCGACAGTGACGGCCGTCAGCGAGAGATCGCGCGGCTCTACGGCGGCGAGCATATCACGTTGCTGACGCTTGCCAGCGCGGCTGAGCAGCTTGCTTCTGCCGCTGCCTATAAACAATCCATTGAGAAAGGTGATAAACAATCATGAACATCCAAGAAACTGCCGTTGCATATCACACGAACGGCTGCAACTGTGCGCAGAGCGTGCTGATGGCGCTGCAAAACGAAACGGGACTGGATGAAGATACCTCCCGGCGTGTTGCAACCGGTTTTGGCGGCGGTGTGCGCTGCGGTGAGATCTGCGGCAGCATCTCCGGAGCAGTGATGGCGTTCGGACTCGCCGCCGATCAGGTTACTGCCACGGCTATGACCAAGCAAATGACGCAGAGCTTCCGCGAGGAGTTTGGCTGCCTGCGCTGTCAGGAGCTTGTGGTGAAAAACGGCGGCAAGGGTCACTGTGCCCATATGATCGCATGGGGTGCTCAGCGCGCTGAGGAAATTCTTGCTGAGAACAAGGTCAAAGAATGACATGTATGAGGAGATAAGAAGATGACACTGTATGATGAACTGATCGCCCGCGGCCTGATCGCGCAGGTGACCAATGAGGAAGAGATCAAAAACATGATCAACAACGGCAAAGCCACGTTCTACATTGGCTTTGACTGCACGGCGGACTCGCTGCATGTCGGTCACTTCATGGCACTTTGCCTGATGAAGCGTCTGCAGATGGCCGGGAATAAGCCCATCGCCCTCATCGGCGACGGTACGACGCTCATCGGCGACCCCTCCGGCCGCACCGATATGCGCCAGATGCTTACTGAGGAGACCATCAAGCACAATGCCGAGTGCTTCAAGCGTCAGATGGAGCGCTTCATTGATTTCTCGGACGGCAAGGCGCTCATGCTCTACAATTCCGAGTGGCTCAAGCCGCTCAACTACATTGAGCTCCTGCGCGAGGTCGGAGCATGCTTCTCTGTGAACAACATGCTGCGTGCTGAGTGCTACAAGCAGCGCATGGAAAAGGGCCTGAGCTTCCTGGAGTTCAACTACATGATCATGCAGAGCTACGATTTCTACTACATGTTCCAGCACTACGGCTGCAACATGCAGTTCGGCGGCAACGACCAGTGGTCGAACATGCTCGGCGGTACGGAGCTCATCCGCCGTAAGCTCGGCAAGGATGCACACGCTATGACGATTACGCTCCTGCTCAATTCCGAGGGCAAGAAGATGGGCAAGACCGCCAAGGGCGCCGTCTGGCTCGACCCGAATAAGACCAGCCCCTTTGAGTTCTACCAGTACTGGCGCAACGTTGACGATGCCGATGTGCTCAAGTGCATCCGTATGCTGACATTCCTGCCGCTCGAGGAGATCGACAAGATGGACAGCTGGCAGGGTGAGCAGCTCAACAAAGCCAAAGAGATCCTTGCCTACGAGCTCACGAAGATGGTACACGGCGAGGCGGAGGCCAATCAGGCGCAGGCAGCTGCCAAGGCAGTGTTCGGCGGCTCCGGCGAGGGCGTGCCGACGGTGGAGATCACGAAAGAAGACGGCAATGACATCCTCAGCCTGCTCGTCAAGAGCGGTCTGTGTGCATCTAAGTCCGATGCGCGCCGCAATGTGCAGCAGGGCGGCGTGACTGCTAACGACAGCAAGGTCACTGATATTGCCAAGACCTTTACCGAGGCAGAGCTGAGGGACGGCGTTGTGCTCAAACGCGGCAAGAAGAATTTCCGTAAGATGCTGCTGAAGTAACCAAATATCTGACAGATTGATCGTGCCCCGCCGTTTCTGGCGGGGCACTTTTGTTAACGTTGCCGAAATGTGTAAATTTTTATCCGAACACTTGAAAAAAGCCGATTAGAGTGGTATAACTTGAAATTGAAGGTTAGCTGCATCTAACAGAAATTTGAGCAAGCTAACCAGACCGCAATTCTGCGGATCTAATAACATGGAGGTAAATCGTTATGAGCATGGAAAAATTGGGAGCATTTGTTGGCGGTGCGCTGTTTGCAACAGTCGGTGCAAAGATTCTCGCAAGTAAAGATGCCCAGAAGGTATACGTTTATACGACGGCTGCGGCCCTGCGTGAAAAGGATGATGTCATGGCGGTCGTAACGAACGTCAAGGAGCTCGCAGGTGACGTTTTGGCCGGTGCAAAGGCATTCAACGAAAAGCGCGCGGCCGAACAGGCCGAGGTCATTGAGGATACGGCGGAGAAGGCTGAGTAAGCATGAAATGCACGATCCTGCATGAAACCCGAGGCCGCATGCGCGTGCGCACGATGCAGGGCGCTATGTCACTGAGGCAGGCGGATATTCTCGAGGCATATTTAAGGCAAATCCAAGGCATAACCAAAGCAACTGTCTATGACCGCACAGGTGACGCTGTGATCTGCTATGACGCGCCGCGCACAGCCATCATTCAGGCACTTGCATCGTTTGCCTATGCCAACGAACAAGCACTCGCTCCGGAGCATAGCAGCCGCGCCATGAGCCGCGAATTTGAGGACAAGCTGATTGCATCGCTGTGCTGGCGCGGTATGAAGCAGCTGTTTGTTCCGAGCTCTGTGCGCACGCTGATTACGGTCGCGCGCTCCGTGCCGTATATCAAGGCCGGACTGACGTGTCTGATGCACAAGAAGATCCAGGTACCGGTGCTGGATGCAACGGCAATTTCGGTCTCGATGCTGCGTAAGGACTTCAAGACGGCAAGCTCGATTATGTTCCTGCTGGGCATCGGTGATATTCTTGACGAGTGGACGCACAAAAAGTCTGTTGCTGATCTCGCGCAGACCATGTCCCTGAATGTGGACAAAGTCTGGAAAGAGACGGACGCAGGCTCGGTGCTCGTGCCGGTGGCTGACGTTCAGGCCGGCGACCGTATCGTAGTCCGCACCGGTAGCATGATCCCGCTCGACGGAAAAGTCGTTGCCGGTGAGGCAATGGTCAATCAGGCATCCATCACGGGCGAGCCACTGGCTGTCCGCAGGACGGATGGCGGCTATGTCTACGCCGGTACCGTCGTCGAAGAGGGCGACTGCACCATTTGTGTGGAAAAGAGCGCCGGCAGCGGCCGCTACGACCGCATTATCCGCATGATCGAGGAATCGGAAAAACTCAAGTCCGCAACGGAGGATCACGCGTCGCACCTTGCAGACCAGCTCGTTCCGTACAGTTTGGGCGCAACAGCCTTGGTCTGGCTCCTGACGGGGAATATGACCAAAGCGCTGGCTGTTTTGATGGTCGATTTTTCGTGTGCGCTCAAGCTATCCATGCCGATCGCCGTGCTCTCTGCGATGAAAGAGGCGAGCGATCATCATCTGTCCGTTAAGGGTGGCCGATTCCTTGAGGCTGTGTCTGAAGCCGACACGATCGTCTTTGACAAGACCGGTACGCTGACGCGTGCCGAGCCAAAGGTTGCGCAGGTCGTGACCTTCGGCGGCAACGAGGAAGCGGACATGCTGCGTCTGGCAGCCTGCCTGGAGGAGCATTATCCGCACTCCATGGCCAAAGCGGTCGTCGCAGAGGCGGCGCGCCGCGGCCTGCGCCACGAGGAGCGTCATTCGCGCGTGGAGTATCTGGTCGCACATGGCATTTCCAGCAGTGTCGACGGGCAGAAGGTCCTCATCGGCAGCCATCACTTTGTCTTTGAGGATGAGCACTGCGTCATCCCGGCAGGGGAGCAGGCCAAATTCGACGCCCTGCCGGATACGTATTCGCACCTGTACCTGGCTGTCTCCGGTGTGCTGGCAGCTGTCATCTGCATTGAGGATCCGCTGCGGCAGGAAGCGGCCGACGTTATCCGCAGCTTGCGTGCGCTCGGCGTGTCCAGGCTGGTCATGATGACCGGTGACAATGAGAAGACCGCCCGTGCAGTCGCAGAGGCGGTCGGTGTGGATGCCTATTATGCCGAAGTTCTTCCGGAAGACAAGGCGGCCTTCGTTCGGGCAGAACATGCAGCCGGACGCAAGGTCATTATGCTTGGCGACGGCGTGAACGATTCCCCGGCGCTTTCCGAGGCAGATGCCGGTGTTGCCATCAGTGATGGCGCCGCTATAGCACGCGAAGTCGCCGATATCACGGTCAGTGCGGATGATCTGTATGCACTGCTGACGCTCAAGCGTCTGAGTGACGCGCTCATGGAGCGTATCCACAGCAACTACCGCAAGATCATCAGCTTTAACTTCCTGCTGATCTGTCTGGGCGTGGTGGGCGTTCTGCCGCCGGCGACCTCGGCACTGCTGCACAATGTCTCAACGCTGGCCATCAGCCTCAAGAGCATGACGAAGTTGCTGCCGTGACCATCAGCTATGACCCAATCCTAAATAAAAAATGCCTGACGAACGATGGTTCGTCAGGCTTTTTTGCGTCCTGCTCACGTCTCGGCCGGGGCCGGGAGCTTGCAGACGTCGATCCACTCAAGGGCGTTGGAGTATTTGTAGAGCTCGTCCAGGTTCAGCTCGATCGCGCTCGACGGGCTGCCGACAGCGGGGAACACCGTCTCGAACCGCTGCAGCGACACGTCCAGATACACCGGGATGCCTTCCTTGCAGCCGAACGGGCACACACCGCCGACAGGGTGACCGACCAGCTCCAGCACCTCGTCGGCAGAGAGCATCTTGGCCTTCATGTGGAACTTTTCCTTGAATTTATGGTTATCAATACGCGCATCTCCGGCGGCAAGGATCAGCATGCAGCCGTCCGCAGTCTTAAATGACAGGGTCTTTGCGATCCGCGCGCCCTCAACACCGAGTGCCTTTGCCGCCAGATCGACGGTCGCGCTCGAGACTGTAAACTCCTGCACACGGTCTTCCATGCCAAACTGCCGGAAATATGCTCTTCCTGCTTCAATAGACATTTGCCTCGCTCCTGTTCTCGTATTGGAAAGTATCCGAAGCTCATCATAGCGCAGGCGACAGCTTTCGTCAAGCCGATTTTTTCTTTCCGCCACTTGCAGAATGGCCATATCTGGTGTATAATCAATTAGTTATAGCGCGTAGCACTGCATCCGGCTCGGCCGGATCCTTTCAGATCGGAGTGACATCCATGACCAAACTTGCACCATCCATCCTCTCGGCAGACTTTTGCACGCTCGGCGATGACATCGCGCAGATCGGAGCCGGCGGCGCAGACTACATCCATATAGACGTGATGGATGGTATTTTTGTGCCCAATATTTCAATCGGTATCCCGGTTGTGAAATCTGTGCGCAGGTATACGCAGATGTTTCTGGATGTGCATCTCATGATCGACCGGCCGAATCGCTATGTAGGCGCGTTTTGCGATGCCGGTGCGGACCTGGTCGTGTTTCACGTCGAGGCGGACGAACCGCAGGATGTGTTTGCCGCGATCGAGGACGTGAAAGCACATGGCAAGAAGGTCGGTCTCGCCATCAAGCCGAAAACGCCCGAAAGCGTGCTCATTCCGTATCTGCCGCTGCTGGATCTGGCTTTGGTCATGACGGTCGAGCCCGGCTTCGGCGGGCAGCGCTTTATGGCCGATCAGCTGCCGAAAATCGCAGCGCTGCATGAGCGTATTCTGCAGCATAACCCCGGCTGTGAGCTGGAGGTGGACGGCGGTATTGACCCGGAGACGGCTCCGCTTGTCAAGGCCGCGGGTGCCAATGTCTTGGTCGCCGGCAGCGCCGTGTTCCGCCAGAGTGATCGCGCGGCCGCCATCGCCGCCATTCGCAACGCTTGATTCAGGACGGTATTGTCATGTCATTTTTCCCGAACGCACTTGAAAATCTCATTGACCGGTTCGCTGCACTGCCCGGGGTCGGGCGCAAAAGCGCGCAGCGGCTGGCATTTCATATTCTGTCCCTCCCGGAGGAGGAGGCGCTGAAGTTTGCAGACGCCATTGTGGATGCGAAAAAGAATATACACTGCTGCACCATCTGTCAGAACCTCACGGATCAGGAGACGTGCAGCATCTGTGCGTCCCCAAAGCGCGACCAGAGTACGATCTGCGTCGTGGCACAGCCGCGCGATGTGCTCTCGTTCGAGCGCAGCCGCGAATATAACGGCGTATATCATGTCCTCCACGGCGTTTTGTCGCCGATGAATCATATCGGCCCGGACGATATCCGGATCCAGGAGCTCATCAAGCGTGTAGCGGATGGCGGGATCTCGGAGGTCATCATGGCCACCAACCCCGACACGGAAGGCGAGGCGACCGCGATGTACATCGCGCGCCTGCTCAAGCCATTTGATGTGAAGATCACACGCCTGGCTTATGGCATTCCGGTCGGGTCTAATCTGGAATATGCGGACGATGCCACGCTCCTGCGGGCGCTGGCCGGCCGAATGGAAATGTAACAGGTTTGACGGCTCGGGTTTCCGGATATACTCTGGTTATCCGCCGCCGCGACGACGCATTTCGTACATATTTTTCGAAGCATCAACCTGCTTTTGGGGGAGTAGTCTGCCCAAAAGCGAACGAAAAGGAGTTTCACATGGCATCCAAATTGAAAATCATCCCGCTCGGCGGGCTTGGTGAGATCGGTAAGAACCTCACCATCTATGAGTACGGCAAGGATATGTTCCTTGTCGACTGCGGCATGGGCTTTCCGGATCAGGACCTCTATGGTGTGGATCTGGTCATCCCGGATATCAGCTACCTGAAGGCGAATAAAAACCGTATCCGCGGTATGGTCATCACGCACGGGCATGAAGACCATATCGGTGCGATCCCTTACGTGCTCAAGCAGCTGGATATGCCGATCTATGCGACCCCTCTGACGGCTGCGATCATTGAGCTCAGGCTGGAAGAGCACGACCTGCTGTACCATACGCAGATCTTCACGAAAAAGCCTGGTGATAAGTTTAAGCTCGGCTGCTTTGAGATCGAATTCATCCACACGAACCACAGCATCGCCGATTCCGTTGCGCTGGCGATCAAAACGCCGATCGGCACTGTCATCCACACGGGTGACTTCAAGATCGACCTCACACCCATTCAGGGCGGCATGATCGACCTGCCGCGTCTTGGTCAGCTCGGCAACGAGGGCGTGCTCGCGCTGCTGTCGGACTCCACGAATGTGGAGCGCCCCGGCTACTGCGCCTCGGAAGCGCGCGTAATCGACTGCTTCGACGAGCTGTTCAAAGACTGCAGTAAGCGCATCATCGTCACGACGTTCGCATCCAACGTCCACCGCCTGCAGCAAATCATCAACGTTGCGGCAAAGTATAAGCGCAAGGTCGGCATCACCGGCCGCAGCATGGAAAACATCATGCGCGTTGCAACGGAGCTGGGCTATGTGGACATTCCCGACGGCGTCATGATGGACATGTCACAGATCGGCAGCCTGCCGCGCAGTAAGACGGTGATCGTCTGTACCGGCAGCCAGGGCGAGCCGATGTCCGCACTGCACCGCATGGCATTTTCCGAGCACAAGCAGGTTACGATCGACGCGGGCGACCGCGTTATTATCTCCGCCTCGGCCATCCCAGGCAATGAGATCACGATCAGCCGCGTCATAGACGAGCTGTTCCAGAAGGGGGCAGAGGTCATTTATGACCGCAACACGCCGCTGCACGTTTCCGGCCACGCCTGTCAGGAAGAACTGAAGATGATGCTCGCGCTGACGAAGCCGCATTACTTCATCCCGGTGCACGGCGAATACCGTATGCTCTGCAAGCACGCCGAGATCGGCAAGCTCATGGGTGTTGAGCCGAAAAATGTGCTCGTGGCCAAAAACGGTGAAGTCATTGAGATCACCAAGCGCAGTATGCGCGCAACGAGCAGCGTCCCTGCGGGCGACGTCTATATCGATGGCACCGGCATCGGTGATGTCGGCAGCGCCGTTCTGCGCGACCGCCGCCACCTCGCTGAGGATGGCATCGTCATGGCGATCATCACACTCTCATCCGAAAACGGCAAGCCCGTTACTGACCCTGAGATCATTACACGCGGCTTTGTGTATGTCAAGGAGGCAGAAGCGCTCATGGGTGAGCTCAAGCGTGTTGTCAATGAGAGCCTTGCCAGCTGTGAGCGCCAGAAGCAGCGCGACTGGGCGGCCATCAAAGGCCGCGTGAAGTCAAACATCAGCGGCTACCTGTATAAGACCACGCGCCGCAGCCCCATGGTACTGCCCGTGATCATCGAAGTCTGAGCGGAGGAACAGCATGAAGATCCAGATCTGGGGCAAGTCAAAATGCTTCGACACAAAAAAGGCCGAGCGCTATTTTAAGGAGCGCCGCATCCCGTATCAGGCCATCGACCTGCTGCGCTACGGCATGAGCCGCGGCGAGCTGACAAGCGTGAAAAACGCCGTGGGGCTCGAGGCGCTGCTTGATCCCAAGGCGGCGGACTACGCGCTTGTGCAGCATCTGGCCTATGAGCAGGACAAGATCGAGCGGCTGCTCGAGGATCCGTCCCTGCTGCGCACGCCCATCGTCCGCAACGGCAGGCAGGCCACGATTGGCTACTGCCCGGATGTATGGAAGACGTGGGAATAAAACATGAAGAAGTCCGATATGGCCGCCGCCATATCGGACTTTTGCTATTGCATTCAATTTTAATGTTCTGCCTGCTCTTTGCGGATCGCATCGCGCATCCGCTCCAGACCGGTCTGAATGATCGATTGCGGCATGGCAAGATTCAGGCGCACATAGCCTTTGGCGTTGCCGACGAAGAGGGAATCCCCACCCTCGAGCAGCACGCCCGCTTTATTGGCGAAGAAATCCGGCAGGTCTGCCACATCCGGCAGGCAGCGGGACAGATCTACCCACGCCAGATAGGTCGCCTCTGGAATGTACATGACTGCTTCCGGAAGCTCCAGAGCCAGAAACGCCTTGACAAACGCGAAGTTCTCGTCGAGATATTGCTTGAGTGCCTCATGCCACGCACCACCGTGCGCATAGGCCGCCTGCGCCGCTGTCAGCGACATGGGGTTGACCATGCCGAACAGCTTGTCACGCTCCTGATAGCGTGCGCGCAGCGCGGGGTCGCGGATGGTGATGTTGGAAAATGCCAGCCCCGCCATATTAAAGGTCTTGGTAGGCGCCATGCAGGTGATGAGCTTCGGATAACTGCCCATGACCTTGGCCATTGGGATGTGGCGGCGGCCGCAGCGGATCAGGTCACAGTGGATCTCGTCGGACACTACCCAGAGGTTATACTTTTCGATGATCGCAGCGACTCTGCGCAGCTCATCCTCCGTCCACATGCGCCCGGTGGGGTTGTGCGGGTTGCACCAGAATACCAGCTTACATGCCGGATCGGCGCACTTGCGCTCGAAGTCCTCAAAGTCCACCGCAAACGTACCGTCCGCCTTTTTGTGCAGCGGAGAAGTCAGCACATCTACACCTGCATACTCCGCCGCGTGGAGAAAATAACCGTAGGCCGGCGTGTTGAGCAGCACCTTTTCGCCCGCTGTGCAAAGCATTTCCGTCAGCTGATACAGTGCAGGAATAATACCCGGTGAGATACAGAGCTGCTCTTTGGGAAAATGCCAGTCATAGTGATCCTTGCACCAATTTGAGAAAGTGTGGTAGTATTCGTCGTCGTACAGGCCGGTGTACCCGAAAATGCGGCGGTCGATCCGTGCGCGCAGCGCATCGAGGATCTCGGGTGCCACGCCGAATTCCATGTCGGCGACCCACATACGGACAAATTCTTCGTCCTTAAAAGCAAACACCTTTTCCGGGCCTGCGTGAAAAATATAGCCGCGAAAACCATCCGTGTTCAGCGCGTTGGTATGGCGACGGTCAATGATTTCATCGAAATTGTAGTTCATAACGTTTTTCCTTTCTTTGCATTTGCGGCAGGCACATCAGTCTGCGCGTTTATTATAGCAAATATATTGGAAAACAAGCAACAGATCTCAAGAGAAAAAGCACTATGTGCGCGGCCATCCGCGCACATAGTGCTGCAAAAAAGCTTCAATTTTATTCTCAGCTGAAGTTCACGCTGCCGCCGTTGGTCGGGATCACGCCGACATAGGTCGTGCCGCGCGAAAGGTTCAGCGCCGTGCCGTCCTCGAGCGTATAGGTAAAGCAGCTGTTGATGTCGCTGCGTGCCCACTTAATCGGCACATATTTGCCGCCGGTCACGAAGTAGCCAGTGCCGCTGCCGATCAGATCGACCGCGAGGCGACCATAGCTGTCGACCGTTTTCATGTCGGCCGAGAGGATGAGCAAGTTGGAGAAGGGGACGGGCTCTCCGGTCGCGCCGTCCTTGTAGTCGCCTTTATACTGCACGGCCGTGTACTTGCCGGTGTCGGCATGGTATGTAAAGGATGTGCTCTTGGAGGCATTGAATGTCACCTGTGCGGTGGCAGCGTCGGCAGTGCACTGCTGCGCCGCGTTGTCCGCGAAGCTCAGGCCGGTCTCGTAGCTGCTGTTGTGCTCGGTGCGGAACTGATACTTCTCAACGAGCGGCTGTACGTTCGCACCGTGGAAAAACAGCGTGTGCTCCGAGCCATGCTGACCGCGGCTCTTATCGCGGTAGAACATGGAGCTGGTATTGCCGTCGCGCACACCGTCGAGGTGATCGGCGTTGTAGGTCTTGACATCGCTGTACGCCTGCTCACTGCCGCCGGCGTGGATGACAATAGCGTCATACGACAGGGCAACGCTCAGATAGTACGGGCGCAGGCTGCGGATGCTGCCGACAGACTCGATGTCGTACAGGTGGCTGAAAATCGCCATCATGCGGGTGATGCCGCCCTCTGCCGGGATCTCATAGATGATGTCTGCGTTGCTGATGCCGACTTGCGGCTGCGCGTAGACAATGTTATTGATCATGACGGCAAACGGACGGGTATTTTCCGGCTTTGCGCTCAGCTGTTCGCCGGTGAGCGGAGCGTAATATGTCTCCGCTTTTGAGGGAGCACCGTTGACATCCGGTTTTTCGGATTTCTTGCCGCAGCCGGCGCAGATGAGCAGCGCTGCGGCAAGAAGACATGCAAGTATACGTTTCAAAACAGAGTCCTCCTGTTACGTTTTGGTTAACGTTTATGATACACGCCTCGCAGAGGATTGTCAAATCCGGCGCTGCGTGATACAATGAAAATAAGAAATTTTAATAACTGTCTGGAGATGACCATTTATGTATGAAGAAGTACGCAGCGCAGCCCGCGCGGCTTTGCTCGAACTGTTGGATGCAGCTGCACTCAAGCCGGGTCAGCAGGTCGTGATTGGCTGCTCCTCAAGCGAGATCATGGGGCAGAAGATCGGTAAGGGCTCTACGCCGGAGGCGGCAAAAGCCGTGGTCGATGAGATCCTGCCGATCTTGAACGAGCGCGGTCTCTACCTGGAGGCGCAGTGCTGCGAGCATCTCAACCGCGCCCTGATCATGGAGCGCGCAGCGGCTGAGAAATTCGGCTATGAGATCGTCTGCGTCCGACCGCGCCCGAAGGCAGGCGGCTCGTTCGCAACGGCCGTCTATGAGGCGATGGATGACCCGGTCGCGGTCGAATTCGTAAAGGCTGACGCCGGGCTCGACATCGGCAACACCATGATCGGCATGCACCTCAAGCACGTGGCAGTCCCGCTGCGCCTGTCGGTCAAGACGATCGGCGAGGCGGCGGTCAACGCGGCGCGCACCAGACCGAAGCTCATCGGCGGCAGCCGTGCGGAATATCCGGACTGATCGCGCTTTGAGCCTTACCTGAAAAAGAGCATCCCCCGAGATATTCGGGGGATGCTCTTTTGTGCTGTTTTACCGCGATTATGCGCCCTTGTGCATCAGCACGGTCAAAACCAGCGTCAGGACAACAAAGACGAGACCGAACCACTTGGTCGCCTTGGCGAGCTTGGCGTCGAGCGTCTTGGCTTTGCCCTTGGAAAGGAACGTTTCCGCACCGCCAGCAATGGCACCGGACAGACCGGCGCTCTTGCCGGACTGCATCAGCACGATCACGGTCACGGCCAGACCGGACAGCAGCTGGATAATCGTCAGAATCAGTTCCAAAGTAGTCATGGTATTCATCCTTTCATGATAGAGGAAATCATCTATTATAACGGAGTTACTATATCACAACATCTGGTGGATTGCAAGAGGAGTTTTGCAAAAACAGCTTATTTTTGATCGTGCGCTATGCAAATCACTGCGAGTCATTCGAAAAATAATCGCTGTCGATCCGCTTGATTTGATATGTTTTTTGCGCGGATACGCCCAAATTGTATTCAATCATGAGTTCCGTCAATTTTTCGCCATCGACAAGAATGATATGCTGCGCTTTTGCAAAATCCATTGCACCTTGCGAAAACTTTGCGGTCGTTATGAACAGCCCTTTCTCCACTTTTGGAGGACCCATCATGGCACCGGCAAATTTCTGGATTTCCGGCTTTCCGATCACTGTATCTTTGTTCCAGCGCTTCGCCTGGATGTAGATCAAGTTGAATCCGAGCTTATCCTCGTAAATAATGCCGTCAACTCCGCCGTCACCGGTTGCCTTTGTAACGAAGCCGTCACCATATCCCATGGCTTTCATCAAATCCACAATAAGCGTTTCAAAGAATGATGGCGTTTGACCTATAATAGCGGTGAGTAAGTCATCCGCCAGCTGCTCGTTGATGATCGAATAGACGCGCTCAAGAGTCTCCGGCGGAGTTTCCGAGGCATCATTTTCCGGCGGCCCAGCAGGATCGATGTCATCCTTTTTCCCTTTCCGAAACGCTGCAAAGTCAGGATAATGCTCCATAAGATAGTTATTTGTAATGTCAACACCACTTCTCAGGAGGCGTTGACCTTCATCGGTTATCTGACAATGGCCAATTTCCGGCGCGATCACGAGTCCGGCTTTCTTCAAGTATGTATTTGCCCAGCCGAATCTTGAAGCCCAAACGGTCTGATGATTGCTGGAAATCAATTGCGACAGATCATCCTCCGACAGGTGAAGGCTGGATGCCAGACGATCTCTTACTTCTTTCACAGAGTAGACAGCGCCATCTTGAATCGTTGTCAAAAACGGCAGATAGAGTTCGCTGTACTTCGGTAAGGACATTTTTTCACCGCCTTATTCAGATAGTCTATTCAGCAGAGCCACCGTCTCAACGTGCGGCGTCTGCGGGAACATATCCACGGCCAGCGCCTGCGTGAGCGTGTAGCCGCGCTGTGTGAGCAGCTTCACGTCGCGTGCGAGTGTGCCCGGGTCGCAGGAGACATAGACGATGCGCGGCGGCTGCATGGATACCATCGCGTCAATGGCATCCGGCTGCATACCCTTGCGCGGGGGATCGACCACGATGCAGTCCGGACGGATGCCGCGCTGCGCGAGCTCCGCTGCGGCAGCACCGGCATCCGCGCAGAGAAACTCTACATTTTCCATGCCGTTTCGTTCCGCATTTCGGCGCGCATTCTCGATTGCCTCCGACACGATCTCCGCGCCGATGACGTGCGCAGCCTTTCGTGCCAGACACAGACTGATCGTCCCTGCACCGCAGTACAGGTCGAGCACACGGTCAGAGGGCGCATTGACGGCATACTCCACCGCGCGCTCATACAGCCGCTCTGCCTGTACGGGGTTGACCTGATAAAACGCCTGCGGCGAGAGCGTGAACGTCAGCCCACAGAGCCGGTCGGTCAGCTCCGGTGAACCCCAGAGCGTATAAAAATCCCCGGCAAGCACGACGTTGCCCTTTTGCTTGTTGATATCGAGCACGATACCGGTCAGCTCCGGGCAATGCTCGCGCAGGTATGCAACAAGTTCCTCCGTCTGCGCGCCGAAGCCGCGTGCAGAGACGATGCAAAGCACGGCGTCGGGCGTGTGCATGGCGCAGCGCGTGAACAGATGGCGCACTGTGCCGCGCCCGGTCTGCTCATCATAGGGGGCGATGCCGCGAAGATTCATCCAGTCGCAGACCGCCTGCGCCGCCTTGTCTGCGAGCGGGAGCTGGAGCAGACACTGCTCGACCGGCGTGACATCGTGGCTGGATGCGCGGTAAAAGCCCTTGACCACGCGACCGTCTTTCACGCCGACGGCGTAAATCGCCTTATTGCGATAGCAGAGCGGGTATTCCATGCCGATGATATCCTGCACCGGTGTCAAAACGCCGCCGATACGTGTGAGCGCATCGTTGACACGCGCGCGCTTCATGCGCAGCTGTTCGCCGTAATCCATGTGCTGCAGGCTGCAGCCGCCGCAGATGCGGTAGACAGGGCAGGGCGGCTCTGTGCGCGCAGCGGCAGGGGACAGGCACTGCTCCGCCTTGCCGTAAACGGCGGCCGACGTGACCTTGAGGATGCGCACCTGCCACGTCTCGCCGACAAGCGCGCCTTTCACAAACACGGCGCGCCCGGCGATGTGACACACACCGGCGCCTTCGGACGTATACCCGGTAATCTCGGCGGTATGAAGTTGATTTTTTGCAAGCTGCTCCATGATTCATTCCGTTTCCTGACCGGAGATGTGCATATATTCGTCATACGTGCAGCGGCGGTCAATGATGCCGTCCGGCGTGATCTCAATGATGCGGTTGGCGACCGTCTGCGTGAGCTGGTGGTCGTGGCTGGTAAAGATAATGTTATACGGGAAAGCATCCATGCCGTTATTGAGCGCTGCGATGCTTTCGAGGTCAAGGTGGTTCGTCGGCTGGTCAAAGACGAGGAAGTTTGCGCCGGAGAGCATCATCTTCGAGATCATGCAGCGCACCTTCTCGCCGCCGGAGAGGACCTTGACCTGCTTGTACACATCATCGCCGGAAAAGAGCATCCGGCCAAGGAACGTGCGCAGGTAGCTCTCGCGCTTATCCGTGGAGAACTGGCGCATCCAGTCGATGAGGTCATAGTCGCAGTTTTCAAAATAGCTGTTGTGATCTTTGGGGAAGTAGGCCTGCGTGGTCGAAACGCCCCACTTGACCGTGCCCTCATCCGGTTCTTCGTCGCCCATGAGGATCTTGAAGAGCATCGTCACGGCAAGCTCGTTCTTACCGAGAATGGCGATCTTGTCCTCCTTGCCGACGATGAAGCTCACATGGTTGAGCAGCTTTTCACCGTCGACCGTCTTGCTGATATCCGTCACGAACAGGCGATCCTTGCCCGGCTCGCGCTCAGCCTTGAAGCCGACCCACGGATAGCGGCGGCTGGAGGCTGGCATATCCTCGACGGCGATCTTCTCGAGCAGCTTGCGGCGGGACGTCGCCTGACGGGACTTGGACTTGTTGGCGGAGAACCGTGCGATGAACGCCTGCAGCTCCTGGATCTTCTGTTCGGCGCGCTTGTTCTGATCCTTGACGAGCTTCTGCATGAGCTGGCTGGATTCATACCAGAAGTCATAGTTGCCGACGTACATCTTGATCTTGCCGTAGTCGATATCGACGATGTGCGTGCAGACGTTGTTAAGGAAGTAACGGTCGTGCGACACAACGAGCACAGTGCCGTCGTAGTCCATCAGAAAATCCTCCAGCCAGACGACGCTCGCAAGGTCGAGGTTATTCGTCGGCTCGTCGAGCAGGATGATGTCCGGGTGGCCGAAGAGCGCCTGCGCAAGCAGGACCTTCACCTTCAGGCGCGGATCCATGTCGGACATCATCGTCTCATGAAACTCCGGAGAGACGCCCAGCCCCTGCAGGATGCGCGAGGCGTCAGACTCCGCCTCCCAGCCGCCGAGATCCGCAAACTCCTCCTCAAGCTCGGAGGCGCGGATGCCGTCTTCGTCCGTCATCTCGTCCTTGGCATAGATGGCGTCCTTCTCCTTGCCGCAGTCATACAGGCGCTGATTGCCCATGATCACCGTGTCCATGACGGTATAGGCGTCATACATCGTCTGGTCCTGCTTGAGCACGGACATTCTTGCCTTGGGATCGATATGCACGCCGCCGGAGCTTGGCTCGAGCTGACCGGAGAGGATCTTCAGGAATGTGGATTTTCCGGCGCCGTTTGCGCCGATGATGCCGTAGCAATTGCCGGGGGTGAACTGCAGGTTTACCTTGGAAAACAGCGGTGCGCCGCTGTACTGCAGCGAGAGGTCATCAACAGTGATCATTTGGGAAACTCCTTCGTTACGTTTGAAATGTAGATAATAAAGTAGATAACAAATTAGTATAGCATACTTTGGGCTATTTGAACAGCGGATTTACACACGAACAGAGCCGGCGATGATCACCGGCTCTGCTGATCTTTATTTTGCAAGCACTTTTTTCAGCCGTGCATAGCGGGGGAGGCCGTTTTCCACGGGGATCTCAGGTACACCCTGAATGAGCGGCAGGGCATAGTCAATAAAATCCTGCGTGACATTGTTGCCCTCCGGGACGATCCATTCGACCGGCACTTTCTTCTCGTAGTTTGCGACATCGGCCAGCGGAACAAGCTCCATGCGGCAGGTATATTTTCCGTCGACTGTTTCACGCATGAGGGCGACCATCTTGCCGGTTTCACCGGCGATGGCAGCCTCAACCGCCGTTTTACCGGCAGCAAATGCCTCATCAATATCGGTCTGAGACGCCAGATGCGCACCGGCGCGCTGCAGCAGCGAGAGTTCGATGCCGCGGACCTTTGCATGCTCGCACTCTTTGAGTGCTTGTGCCAGACGTGCAGCCAGACCGCCGAGCTGCGCATGGCCGAAACCGTCTGTTGCGGAGGCCTTCGCCTCGGACACGAACGAGCCGTCGGCATAGTGGATGCCCTCGGAGACAGCAATCAGCACGCTGTTCTTCTGCTCATAAACACGATGCACATCGGCAAAGAATCGCTCCATATCAAAGTCCACCTCCGGCAGGTAGACCAGATCGGGTCCGGAACCGCAGTATGTCGCCAGTGCAGCGCTGCCGGCCAGCCAACCGGCATGACGCCCCATGATCTCGATGACCGTGATCGTACCGTTATCATACACGCGGCAGTCCTTGGAGACCTCCATGCACGATGTTGCTATGTACTTGGCGGCACTGGCATAGCCAGGGCAGTGGTCAGTGCCGAAGAGGTCATTGTCGATCGTCTTGGGCACGCCCATCACGCGGCACTCCCAATCGTGCGCCTGCATATAGCGGCTGATCTTATTGCAGGTATCCATGGAGTCATTGCCGCCGTTATAGAAGAAGTAGCGTACGTCGTATTTCTGAAAAATCTCCAGAATGCGCCGATAATCCGTATCGTCCGCTTCCGGGTCGGCCATCTTGTAACGGCAGGAGCCCAATTCCGACGACGGTGTGTGCAGCAGCAGACGGAGCTCATCCGGATCCTCCTGACGGATGTCATACAGACGGTCATCCAGAACCCCGCGGATACCATGCGCCGCGCCGTAAACATTGGTGATGGCATCCGATTCCAATGCGGTCTTGAGCACGCCGTAAGCGCTGGCGTTGATGACAGCAGTCGGCCCTCCGGACTGCCCAAAGATACACGCACCCTTCAATATACCGGACATAGCTTACCTCCACAAATTCACAAAATTGATAGATTTTAAGGGAACATTGAATTCTGCTATTGATATTATCTCGAAACATGTGTAAAATGAATTGAACCCCTTATCGGGGACATTCATTTTATCACTGTTCCTTATATTATATGAAAGAGAGTTGACTTGTCAATGTCGATTGTTACTTCTCAGGAAATGTTTGCAAAAGCGTATGCCGGCGGCTACGCCATCGGTGCGTTCAATGTGAATAACATGGAGATTATTCAGGGTATCACTGAGGCCGCAAAGGAGTGCAACGCTCCGGTGATCCTGCAGGTATCCTCCGGTGCACGCAAATATGCCAATCGCACGTATCTGGTCAAGCTTGTGGAGGCTGCCGTGATCGAGACCGGTCTGCCGATCTGTCTGCATCTGGATCATGGCGATTCGTTCGAGCTGTGCAAGTCCTGCGTGGATGACGGATTTTCGTCCGTCATGATCGACGCCTCGTCCAAACCGTTTGAAGAGAATATCGCGCTGACGCGTCAGGTCGTGGAATATGCACACGCGCATGGCGTCGTTGTCGAAGCGGAGCTTGGCACGCTGGCCGGTATTGAAGATGATGTGAAGGTCAAGGCTGAGGACTCGTCCTACACGCGCCCGGAGGATGTGCAGGAGTTCGTTGAACGCACCGGCTGTGATTCGCTGGCCATCGCCATTGGCACGAGCCACGGCGCTTATAAGTTCAAACCCGGAACGAAGCCGCAGCTGCGCTTTGACATTCTGGCGGAAGTGTCCGAGCGTCTGCCTGGCTTCCCGATTGTGCTGCACGGCTCGTCTTCCGTGCCGCAGGAATATGTGCAGATGATCAATGAATTCGGCGGCAATATGCCCGGTGCGATCGGTGTGCCGGAGGATCAGCTGCGTCAGGCCGCGCGCTTGTCCGTATGCAAGATCAACATTGACTCTGACCTGCGTCTGGCCATGACCGGAACGGTGCGCAAGTATCTGGCTGAGCATCCGTCGGAATTTGACCCCAGAAAGTACCTCGGCCCCGCGCGCGAGAATATCAAGCAGCTTGTCAAGCATAAGATCATTGATGTGCTCGGCTGCGACGGGAAAGCCTGAGTTCGCATACCGCTCCGTCTGGACAAGGGGGATAACCATGAATTTTCAGGAACTTCTGACGCGCCTGTCCGCGAGCTGCTTTGCTGCGGATCGGCCGGACTATGATTGGAAAACGCTGCGCCTGTTTCCGGAAACGGGGCTGAGCCTTGTGCTGATCGCGCGGCTCTTTGCGGCGCTCGTCCTGTGCGTGATCGGCGCGCTTTTGCACAGCATGGCGCTGCGCTATGTGCTTTTGACTTTGTCCGTGCTCATCTGTGGCTATGACTATCTTGCTGCAGCGCTCTCGTGTATCCTTGCGCGGCAGGTGTTTCGGCCGGCAGTGCTCATCATCGTGTGCGTGATCGGCACACTGGCAGTCGGACAACCGGTGGATGCTGCTGTTTTTCTGCTTGTATACCGGCTTGTGACGATTCTGATTGCGGTCGTGACGCAGCACGCACAGAAGACATTGAAAGATGCAGTCGGCGGAGAGATCCACTCTACGGCAGAGTTTCCCGCGCCGAAATGGATCGACTATCTCGCACCGGCAGGGCTCTGCATTGCGATTTTAGTTGCCGTGCTCGAGAGTGTGCTCAAGGTAGCGACTGTTTCTCAGGCAATTCACGCTGCAATGATCGCGCTGTTCCTGTCTACGCCGTGCGCGCTGCTTGTTTCCGTTCCGCTCGTGTGGTACAGTGCTGTCAATGGTGCGTATCGCTGCAATGTGCTGTTTCGCAGTTGCCGCAGTATGCGTGCGCTCAATGCCGTGCGCGCAGTCGCGGTCGACGAAGGGGAGGGGGACAATCAGCTCCCGAAGGTAGTCAGTGTAAAGTCGGATCAGCTGACGCCGGATGCGCTGCTGCAGCTGGCTGCCAATGCCGAATCCTGCTCCAGCAGCCGCACGGCGCGCGCCATCTGCGCTGCTTATACCGGTCCAATCCGCAGCGAGTATCTCTCAAATGCTGTGGACATTCCCGAAAGCGGGGTGGAAGTGTATATTGAATCGACGCGCGTCTGCGTCGGTACGCGCGAACTGATGATTCTCAAGGGTGTGGACATCCCTGATGCAGACCTCTCGGACGGATATGTGGTCTATGTATCCGTTGGAGAACAGTATGCCGGCAAGATCCTGCTGCAGGAAGTCGTGCAGTCGGATGTCAAGCCTGCGCTCAAGGAGCTGCGTGCGCTCGGCGTGCACACCATCACACTCTTCAGCAATGCCAGCAATGACTCCGTATCCGAAAACGCGAAGGAGCTTCAGGCGGATCATCTCCACTGCAAATGCAGCAGTGAAGAAAAAGAGCGGCTTCTTACGCAGCAGGTGGAAAAGCTGGATGACGGGGAACTGCTGCTTTACTATGACCGTCGCTGTACGGCGCATCCGGAACATTCGGGCGCCGACCTCGACGTCTGTGTTATTCCGGAGGAAAGTGAGGAGCGGTTTGATGCTGATGTCCTGCTCACGAGCCAAGACCCGTACCTGCTGCCGGAAGCGATCGAGACTGCTGGTTGGGTCGAGGGTATTTGCCGCGAGCATCTGGTGATTGGCGCTGCAGTGAAGGTACTGCTTCTGGTGATGGCGGAGCTTGGCTACTGTACGCTCTGGTTTGCCGCCGTTTTGGACGGCGCGGCCGTGCTCGGTACACTGCTGATGGCAATCCGTGCATTCGGTTTTGACAAGCAGCACCACCGTGTTCGCGACTATTTGCCGAAGATCAAGTCAGAATAAAACACAAAATCTCCGATCCCACGCTCAGGGATCGGAGATTTTTTCTGCCCAATTCTCGTCCGGCGAGAATTCTCCCAGCGGATTTGCCGCAGCCGCTGTGCGCAGCTGATCGTTATCCACATGGGTATAGATCTGCGTCGTGTTCAGATGTTCATGCCCGAGCACCTCCTGCAGCGTGCGCACGTCAACGCCGTTTTGCAGCATGAGTGTTGCCGCTGTGTGCCGCAGTTTATGCGTGGAATACTGACTGGCGTCCAGACCCGCGCGCGTCAGGTTTTTCTTGACCATGACCTGTACGGAGTCACAGCTGATGCGCGTGCGCCGGTTGGAGAGAAACATCGCCGTCGTGCGCGGTGGCGCGATCTCTTTGCGGACCGCTAGATAGCGGTCGAGCGCCTCGCGGCAGGCATCATTGAGATAGACCACGCGCTCCTTGCTGCCTTTGCCGAGGATGCGCAGACTGTCGCCGTGATCGTCCTGCAGATTCAGACCGACAAGTTCCGAAATACGCAGCCCGCAGTTGAGAAAAATACACAGGATGCAATAATCTCGCTCCTTGTTTTTCCCGTCCACCACGGACAGAAGCCGTTTGCTCTCGTCCAGTGTGAGATAGTGGGGGAGCGTCTTGGGGATCTTGGGGGAGTCGAGATCCTGCACGGGGTTTTCCTCCAGCAGCTTTGCCTTCATCGTCAGGTATTTGAAGAAGCTGCGGATCGCAGCGATCTTGCGTGCACGGGAGTTTGCGCTCAGACCATATTCCGGTTCGTGTGCGTTGGGCTGCTTGATGCGGTCGCGCGACAGATAAGCTAGAAAATTATAAACTTCGGTAAGTGTCACAGCGCGCAGAAATGCCACATCAATATCATAGATCGGAATCTCGTCCAGCTTCGCAGCACGTGGCACGAGCCCACGTTCCAGCTTCAGAAACCGCAGGAACATCCGCAGATCGAGATAATACTGATCGACGGTTGCCTTAGAATGACCGCAGATCGTTTCATGATAAGTCAAAAAGTCGCGCAGCACCTGCGGCGCATCCGTATAGTCCATATCTGCCACCTCGATTTCTGATATGAGCATACCAGAAGTGCGGGGCAGTGTCTATTGACAAAATCCACAAATAATTCGGCAAAATAAAAATTTTGCCGAATTTAGAGGAGGGAAAAACCGCCGAAAAGCCCGTTTCAGGCCTTCCGGCGGTTTTCTGACAGTCCGATTGCTCCATATATTCATTTAGCGATTTCACCGCTTCACGTGCCGAATACAGCCCTGAGCGCCTCGCGGATGTTCTTGACCGGGATCGTCTCCAAACCATTTTGCTTCTGCACATCGTCGCGCACATGCGCCGGAATGATGCAGCGCCGGAATCCTAGCCGCGCGATCTCCGACAGGCGCTGGTTCAAATGACTCACCGAGCGGATCTCTCCGGACAGGCCGACTTCGCCAACTGCTGCCAGATCGCTGCCAACCGGCAGATCCTTATAGCTCGACGCAATCGCAAGGATCACTGCCAGATCCGTTGCCGGCTCGTCTAGACGCAGGCCGCCGACGACGTTGATGTATGCATCGCAGCTCGACAGCGAAAATCCAGCACGCTTTTCCAGCACAGCCAGCAGCAGCATCGCACGGTTGTAGTCGATGCCATTGGCGTTGCGCCGCGCGCCGCTGTAGCCAGACGGCGTGATTAACGCCTGCACCTCAGCAAGCACCGTGCGCGAGCCTTCCATGACGCCGACAACGCACGTGCCCGGTGTATTGCTCGGCCGTCCGGATAGTAACATTTCAGACGGGTTTGTTACCTCTCGAAGTCCGAAATCTTCCATTTCAAAGACACCGATCTCGTTTGTTGACCCGAATCTGTTTTTGGCCGCACGCAGGATGCGATATGCCGTGCTCTGGTCACCCTCAAAATACAGCACGCAGTCGACCATGTGCTCAAGCACCTTCGGTCCTGCGATGCTGCCCTCCTTGTTGATGTGGCCGACCACAAACGCCGTGTAGCCGCTGTCCTTGGCCGAACGCATGATGCGCATCGTGCACTCGCGCACCTGACTGATGCTGCCGGGCGTTGATGCCGTTTCTGCGTCGTACATGGTCTGAATGGAGTCGACGATCAGCACAGTCGGCTGCAGATCGTCGATCGTGGCCAAAACCGTGTTCAAGTCGGTCTCAGCCAGCACATAGATGCTGCCATGGTCGACGCCAAGGCGCTGTGCGCGCATTTTCAGCTGACGCTGGCTCTCCTCACCGGAGACATAGAGAATCGTCTCGCGCTCGCTGATACGGCCGCAGAGCTGCAGCAGCAGCGTGGATTTGCCAATGCCGGGCGCGCCGCCGACCAGAACCAGTGACCCGCGCACAGCACCGCCGCCGAGCACGCGGTCAAATTCACCGATGCCTGTAGAAAACCGCAGTTCCTCCTCGGCATCCAGTTCCGAGATCAACTTGGGCTGCGCGATGCGCTTGGCGCGCGTGCCGAGCGCGGTCTTTGGTTCTTTCGGTGCTTCCACAAGCGTGTTCCACGCGCCGCACGCCGGGCACTGCCCCATCCATTTTGCCGTCTCGTTGCCGCATTCCGAGCAATAAAAGACGGTTTTCGCACTTGATTTTGCTTTCATGTGATCATTCCTGTTTGCGGCAGAGACTGCCGGTATTGTAAGTAAGACGCGATGATAACGGTCGCAAGCTTCGCCTGATAATCAGCGTCCTTGAGCTTTGCACATTCCGAAGCATTGGACAGAAAGCCGCACTCGACCAAGACAGCCGGGCACTGCACTGCGTGCATGAGATAAATTTTCTCCGAGATCGGCGCCGCAACGCGCCGGTTTTGCGGGTCAAGATATGTGACCAGATTGTCATGCATTTGTATCCCGAGCGTATCGCTTCCGGTGCTCGCCGCGTACAGCACCTGCGCGCCGGACGGTTTCCTGTCCGGATAGCAGTTCTGGTGGATGCTGACGAGCACTGCGTTGTCCATCTCACGCACCAACTCGGCGCGTCGGTACTGGTCGGCTTTTTTCCGCTGCGCGACCGTGGCAGCATCATCCGGGTATGCGATCTGCGCGCTCTCACGCGTCATGATGACCCTGACGCCCGTTAGCTCTGCGATGGCGCGTGCACGCAGCGCAATCTCCAGATTGATGTCCGCCTCTACCGTCCCGTCCGGTGCCACTGCCCCTCCGTCTTCCCCGCCGTGACCGGCGTCAAGGATCAGAACCTGTGTTTGCTCGTGCCAGTTTGCGGCTGCTTCTGCCTGTCGGAGCTGCCAGTCAGCTGCAAACCAGCCGCCAAACACCACAATTGCGGCCAGCAGTATGACCAGTAGCCGATGATACAGCAATCTCGTCACGGCGCTCCCCCCTCCTGACAGAATATGCAGCGAGGACGGGCGCTTATGACACGCTCTCAGAATACCATTTTGCGACCTTTGCGTCAACCGCGCATAAGAAAAGAGACGCGCGGAGCACCGCGCGTCTCAAAAATCGGTTTTACTGAAGCCGGTTCAAAAATGCTTCCAGACGATCCATGCCGGTCTCGATGTTTTCCGTCGAAATCGCATAGCTCAGGCGCACAAAATTCGGGGCGCCAAAGCCGCTGCCCGGCACGACCGCGACCAGGCTCTTTTCCAGCAGGAGTTTTGCAAAATCATCACCGCTGCCGATGACCTGACCGTCGATCTGCTTGCCGATGATCTGCTCCAGATTCATCATGACGTAGAACGCACCGCTCGGCTTCAGACAGCTGACACCGGGCATGGCATTGATGCGGCTGACGATCAGATCGCGGCGCTGCTCGAACACCTGCCGCATCTGCTCCACCTCATCCTGCGGGCCGGTGAGCGCCTCAATAGCCGCGCACTGACACATCGTGCCCGGTGCGCCGGTCGAGTGGCTGAGATAATTGGCCATAGCCTTTGCGATCGGCGCTGCACACAACGCATAGCCGATGCGCCAGCCGGTCATGGCATAGGTCTTGGAGACGCCGTTGATGAGGATGGTGTGCTCCTTGATCTCCTTGCCGAGCGCCGGAACGCTTGTGAATGCAGCACCGTCATAGATGAGCTTATCGTAAATCTCATCCGAGATGATGTACAGATCGTGCTTGACGCAGACGTCCGCAACTGCCTTGAGCGCTTCTTTTGAATAGACAGCACCGGTCGGATTCGAGGGGTTATTGAGGATGATGGCCTTGGTCTTGTCTGTGATGGCCGCCTCGAGCTGCTCCGGCGCGAGCTGGAAGCCCTGCTCCTCGCTGACGTCAACAACGACCGGTACGCCGCCAAACAGACGCACCATTTCATAGTAGCTGACCCAGTACGGGGACGGCACGATCACCTCATCGCCCGGGTCAACCAGCGCAGCCAGCGCGATATAGACCATGTGCTTTGCACCACTGGCAACGACCGCCTGCGTCGGCTCATACTCCAGACCGTAATCCGCCTTCACGCGGTCGCAAATCGCCTGACGCAGCTCGATCATACCGGCTGCGGGCGTATATCTCGTTTTTCCGTCGCAGATCGCGCGCACACCCGCATAGCTGATGCGGTCGGGTGTGGCAAAATCGGGCTCGCCGGCGCCAAAGCCGATAACGTCCTTCCCTTCTGCTTTCATCTTCTTCGCCAGTGCGCTGACAGCCAGCGTTGCGGACGGGCTCACTCCTGCGGCAATTTTGGACAGTGGCTTCATAGACATCCCTCGTTTTCATAAATTCATGTCCGTAGTTTACCACAACATTGTGAAGAAAACAACGCAAATCTTACACAAAACACCAGCGCGAATCTACGTCATTTTTGCCGGTTTGAGAAAAAATCTACCGTACCGTCCGCCGATATACATAAAGCCGCAGCGTAATGCAGCAGACAACGATGATAATCTGTGGTTGTGTGCTGACGGTTGTACGCATCATAGTGACCACTTGTCCATTTTCCTGCGGGCGGTGCTTTGCGCCGCCGGGCGTGGTGTAGCTCTTGAGGCGCTGGGAGTCGGCGAAGAACTCGCTGGCCGTCTTGGCGCTGCCGTCCGTTGCCGCGATGGGGTTGCCCTTGCTGTCATAGCTGTAGGTCTCCGCCGGTTCCTGCACGAGGCTGATGTTCGTGAAGTACGCATCGTTGGCGTTGTAGTCATAGGCACAGTAGACCGTGATGTCTTTGATCATCAGGCCACGCTGCTTCGGGATGATGACGCCCGACGCATACTGCCAGTCCGTGAAGTCGTCGTTGAAGCTCACGTACTGCTTTTCAATCGACACGACTTACATTTTACCCCTTTGGCTAAATAAGCAATTTCCCGCCATCGTCTTGAATCTTGCTGAATTTGCGCATATGTCTTTCGAAGAACCGGACTTCTGTTAACTGGTGAATCCAATCGAAAAACTTTTACCAATTTTCCAAAATCATCCGATCTGCCACGATTTTCCGCGATAGCTTCACATTGTTTTAAAAGTTCATCAGGATATCTCTTTAGAATAACCGATGCCGCGCCATATATATCTTCTTCATCCGCACTGTTAAGAACCAAATGAAAGAGTTTCTCAAAAGATGGCATAGGATACCTATAGTATCCGTTTTCATCTCCCCAACCGAAATTATACAATTCAGTTTTCGCCCAAATTGAACCATCATTGGGGCTTAACGCCATATCTTCGGCTAGAGGTAATAATCCAAAATCCGATGCATCACATTTATTAAACCTAGTACTCATAACAAAAAAATGGCCCATTTGCATCTCCCCTATGGTAAAAACTGAATATATCCATTTTGCGAAACAACACCATATGTAATTTCACAGCCTTTGCAATGCTGTAATTCCGCCTATAACACCGCCTACTACGGCACCAATTGCAGCTGTTATCAGCATAAAAACGTGCCCAGATGGGTCAATGTAGTTGACAGGATTATTACCACAGTAAGCAAACAAATTGACAGCCGAAAAATCCACAACTGATAACTGCCCATCCGCATTAATGAACCGGCAGTTGGCAAAGTCGTAGTACCGGCTCCGGAGGTAGTAAAGGCGCGTTTCGCGGTCGTAGTAATAGCCGCGGTAACGCAGGGGATTGATGTGCCCGATGAAGGTGGGCGAAGTGTTCTTCACACCTTTGTTATCGTGCACGGAGTAGTTGCCCCACGCGCCATAGGCGCTGCGGCGCAGCGTGATGCAGCAGGCAACGATGATGATCTGTGGTTGTGTGCTGACGGTTGCACGCATCATAGTGACCACTTGTCCATTTCCCAGCGGGCGATGCAACAGCACCGCCCACGTTTTGTTATGAAGTTAGTCAACGACAGAAAAAACTCGCTCATCCCCAGAAGAAAAATCTTCCGGATTATAGTACAGAGGTTCCCCAGGCCAGACCTGATGGAATCGAATCGTAAAGGAATCACAACGGCTTACTGTAACGTAGACTGCAAGCTTCTTTTGCGGATACTGCGCCTTGATATTATTATAGATGAGCCTGCAAAGAATAGGCGCGTCTACAGCCAATTTAGAAAACTCTTCATCTGAAATATCGTCCAGTAAATGCACGTGATTGTTCACGGCCTCATAAGCTGTTTTGTCTTTTACAGAAAGCGGAATAGTTTTTCTGTGGTCATCATATAAGCAAAGCAACTCGTTCCCAGCTTCATCTGTTAGCACGTGATAATGCAAAAGCTGTGAGAATGACCAGAACAGGTTCACAATACTACTCGAGCACAACCAGTGCATTTTTCTTCTGTAAAGCCATTTAATTTTTGAAAGAACACTTTTTCTATTGGTCACAGCAATCGTTCCAGAAGGCTTTTTCTGGCGATCACAGTAATAGTAAAAATGAAGACCACCTCCTTTGGCTCTCATGGCGGCGAATGCATTTCCGCTTTTGTGCTCAAATTCTAAAAATTTCAAAATGCACAGACATAAATCTCGCGCGGGCTCCCGCAAAGCACGGAGCTCCAATCGTGAAATATGCTCCACGAGTGTAATCTCCATATAGCTTTTTTGAAAACTTTGATATGTTAAATCTATTTGCTTGCAAAAATCACATATTCTATGGATTAAATCTACTTCACTTCTCATAGTTAGTACCCTAAAATAATTAACACTTTTTCTATAGCAATTACAATCTTCTTATTTTCTAAATACTTCTGCACTGCTCGCGGTGCGATTTCTCCTGTCTTATCAAACCTAAATGCCTTGAGGTCGAGCCGTCGTTGTAGATCACGGCGAACGGCTGGTCGCCGTCGTCGTAGACAAACTTGAGGGACTTCCATGACCACAGTTTACCATTGCATCAGCACAGATTCAAGAATAATCATGATTCTTGATTTCAAGACACAAATCCTGAAATCAAGAACAGGAACAACATAAACAGGCATCCGGCGCTTTGCCGGATGCCTGTTATAACGATTTGCTATTCTCAAAAAAAGCGTCTGCAAGCCGGTTCCCGGACACCAGACAGAGCTCCTGTCACAAAATAATACAGATCAGTGTTCCGCTGCCCTCATTGACCACACGCTGCAAAGTTTCCTGGAGCTTTCCGACCGCTTTCGTCGGCAGGCAGCTGAGCTTTTCCTCCACACCCTCCTGTGCGATCGTGTAGATCGGCTTGCCGAAAATATTGGATTGCCAAAGCTGCTCAACATCGCCGTCAAACCCTTGCAGCAGGAAGCCGAGGATCTCACTCGAGGCGTTTTCCCCACCAATCTCCGGCGAGATCTCCGTCTCGATATTCGACTGGAACATATGGATGGCCTTTGCGCTGGCTTTGAGCCGGACGCCGTATCGGCCGCCCTTGCGCACGATCTCCGGCTCTGCGAGCTGTAAGTCACCGGGCGCGGGCGCAACGACACCGTAGCCCTTAGTGCGCACGTCGTTGAGCGCGCTGCGGATATGCTGATAGTCGGCCTGAATGCGCCCCATGTCCGCGAGGAAGGAGATGAGCTCTCCGTCGCTATGCAGCGCAACGCCCGCCTGCTCGCTGATCACATCATAGTAGAGCGCGCGTGGAAACGCGAGCACATAGCAGACCGCTCCGGTGTCCACGCCGATGTGCTCCACATCCGCCGACTCCAGCAGCGGGTCTTCCGAGAGCGCTTGCGCCGTGCGGCGCGCCTGGCGCAGACAGCGCAGCGACGGCATCTGCTCGCGCAGCCGCGCATAAAGCTGCTGCTTAACCGCATTGTCCGGCGGCAGGACATCCATCCACTCCGGCATACGAAAACAGGCTTCCGCGACAGGGAATTCATACAGGATCGTGCGCAGGATCTCCAGAATGTCCTGCTCTGTAAGCGTCTGACAGTTGACCGGTAGACAGGCGGCGTCATACTGCGCGCTCAGGTCGGCAGCCAGCGATTGCGCGCGTTCTCCCGCAGGGTCTGCCGTGTTGAGCAGGACGAGAAACGGCTTGCCGATATCGCGCAGCTCTGCAACAACACGCGCCTCCGCCGGTGCATAATCCTCCCGTGCAAGCTCGGTCACGCTGCCGTCGGTCGTGACAACGATGCCGATCGTCGAGTGGTCACGGATCACCTTCCGTGTCCCATCTTCCGCCGCGACGCGCATGGGGACCTCGTGATCGTACCACGGGGTCGTGACGAGGCGCTCTTCCCCATCTTCATACTGACCGTTGACGCCGGGGATCATGTAGCCGACGCTGTCGATCAGACGCACAGAGGCGCGCACGGAGGCGTCCAGTTCGATGGCGACAGCATCCTCCGGGACAAACTTCGGCTCCGCAGTCATGATCGTCCGCCCAGAGCCGCTCTGCGGCAGCTCATCGCGTGCGCGCTCGCGCACATAATCATCGGTGATGTTCGGCAGTACAAGCGTCTCCATGAACCGTTTGATAAAGGTCGACTTCCCGGTGCGTACCGGGCCGACAACGCCGATGTAAATATTCCCGCCGGTACGGGCGGCGATGTCTGCGTAAATTGAAGAAGTGTCCATTCTGTCGTCCTCTCCTCATCAGTCTTACAAAACTGTATGAGCCCGTGGACTAGAATATGCCGCCGGGACAGTGCCGGCGGCATGGATTACGGACAATATGTCTGCGCAGTCTGCGCATGTACGCGGCTGACAGCGAAAGTAAGCGCCGGAAACTGCGCCCGCAGTTTTTCACACAGGATTGGGATGATCACGTTTTCGGTGCAGAAATGGTCGGCGTCGATCAGATTGACGCTGAGCTCCTTCGCCGCGAGAAACCGGTCGTACTTCACGTCCGCTGTTACGAACGTGTCGCAGCCCATTTGCGCCGCAAGGTCCAGCATGCTGCCGCCGGAGCCGCCGCAGACCGCAAGCTTTTGCACCGGGCGTCCGCCGTCGACATAGCGCAGACCGTTGGCGTGCAGCCGATCAGCGACATAGGGCAGAAAATCCGACAACGCCATGGGTTCCGGCAGCCGGCCGACACGGCCGCAGGTCAGCGCGCTGCCATCGTCGTCTGTGCCGGATGGCTCGAGGCCGCCCGTGACCTCTGCACCGAGCACAGCCATGAGTGCATCGTTGACGCCGCCGTCAGCAATGTCCAGATTCGTGTGCATGCAGATGGCTGCGATGCCGTGCTGCGCGAGCGCAAGCACTTTGCGGCCGGTGAGATCGTCCGCCGTCGCGCGGCGCAGTGGTGTGAAGATGAGCGGATGGTGCGAAACGATGAGCTGTGCGCGCAGTGCAGCCGCCTCCGCGATCACGTCGTCCGTGATATCCAGCGCCAGCAGCACATGCTCGACCGCAGCGCTGCCGTCACCGACCAGAAAACCGGCGTTATCAAAGTCCATCTGATACCGCACCGGTGCGAGATCATTTAAAAAAGCATAAATGTCGTTTACGGTTGCCATGACTGTACCTCCTTCAAGCAGGTCTCCAGCTCGCTCAGACGCGCATCGATCGCCGCAAGCGCCGCTTCCGACGTCTGCTTTGCGTGCGCCATACCGGCGCGTGCGCGCGTCTGCCGCCGGATCTCGTCGGTCAGGTATTCGGGCAGCAGCGGATCTGCGCGCCGGAGTAAAAGCTGCTCCACCGTACACGGCTGCTCGCTCGACCGACCAAGCACACGCAGCGCAAGATAGCGCTTGCCACTGTCACGGCAAAGCGCGGCATCCTCGATCGTGAAGCCGCTGCGCCATAGCCAGTCGGTAAGCTCCGCGACCTTACTCTGCGGCTGCAATACGAGCCGGCGCCCCTCCTGCAGCCACGGTGCTGCCGCCATGATCGCGCAGATCGTCTCCCCGCCCATGCCGGCGATGGTGATGACGTCCGCATCTTTGGCGTCCGGAAACTGCAGACCGTCAGCCAGCACGAAGCGAAAGCGTTCGGTCAGGTCGTAAGCGTGGGTAGACTGGCGCGCATTTGCGAGCGGTCCTGCGTGAATATCCGCCGCAATCGCTGTTTCGGCAATGCCATTTTGCAGCAGCCAGACCGGCAGATATCCGTGATCCGTGCCGATATCCGCAGCACAGGTGCACGGCGGCACAAAGTCCGCGACCATCTGAAGCCGCGGTGATAGGCGAATGTGGTCCATAAAGCTTCTCCATAGAAACACCAAAAGCCGGCGTGATGCCGGCTTTTGATCCTTGTCTGTATCTTACAGGCTCTCCAAATAGGTGCGCAGCTGCTCGAGGAAGGCGTCGGGATCGACGTCGTGCGCGAGGCAGGCCTGCTCAAGCGTCTCGCCGCTGGCCATAGCGCAGCCGAGGCAGTGCATGCCGATGTTCTGGAACACGGGCATCGCTTCCGGAGCATTGGTCAGGATCTCCGAAATCATCGTATCTCTGGAAATTTCAAACATAATTCTTTACCTCCGGTAAATTGCTTGTGAGAAAATGATTGGGTCGCACAAAGCGCCCCAATCATTTTAACCAGTTTATCTGCTGATTAGTGCTGCTCTCTCATCTTCGCGAAGCACTCGCTGCAGTAGACAGGACGGTCAGACTTCGGCTCAAACGGAACTCTGGCCTCGCCGCCGCAGGCAGCGCAGGTAGCCGTGAAGAACTCGCGGGGACCGCGGGCAGCATTCTTACGAGCGTTGCGGCAGGCTTTGCAGCGCTGGGGCTCATTCTGGAAACCCTTCTCCGCGTAAAACTCCTGCTCACCTGCGGTGAAAATGAAATCCGCGCCGCACTCTTTGCACTTCAACGTTTTGTCTTCGAACATGATAAATCCTCTCTTTTGAAAAACTTGCCTATCGGCTATATTGCGCTCAGCTCTTGCTGAAGTCGCTGAAATTGGGGAGCCGCGCCAGTTTGCGGCGGATCCGCTGTACGGCATTGTCGATGGATTTTTCAGGCTTGTTCGTCTCGGCCGCCATTTCTGCATACGACAGGCCGGACAAATACAGCCGAAGCACCCGCGCCTCAAACGCGGACAAATACCGGGTAAAAGCGGATAAAAGCTCTTGTTCACTCTCTCTGGCCAGAACCTGCTCCTCAGTAACACGACAATTTGCTCCCGGATAGGTGGACGCCTGGGTCTGTGATTCTTCTGAGAGGATGCTGTCTAGGGAAATGCCGCTGTTGAGCGGAGAATGCTTCTGCCTTGAAGCGGACTTGATGGCACTGTAGATGCGGTTGCTGATACAAACCTCCGCATATGCTTTGAACGGGACGTTGGACGCCGGGTCATACTGCCGGATTGCCGAGAGCAGACCGAGCATTCCCTCCTGAATAAGATCCTCGCTGTCGCCGCCTGCTAGAAAAAGCGGACGCGCACAGATACGCACCAGACGGCTGTAGCGCTCGGCAAGCGCTTCTTCCGCGGCAGCATCTCCGGCAGCTACCAGGGACAGCAGCTCTGCATCTGACAGTTGGGAAATATCCATCATCTTTCAAGCTCCAATACCACAAAACAAATTATAACTAAAATCCCTGAAAAGTCAATAGACTTTTGTACAAAATGCACGTTTGCGGCAACATTCTGCGTTTTTTCAGAGCTCTATTTCCTGCTGGCCGATATATTCCAGTCCAAGATGCTCATAGGCACGGCGCGTGACGCAGCGCCCGCGCGGTGTGCGCGTCAAAAAGCCCTGCTGCAGCAGATACGGCTCATACACGTCCTCGAGCGTGACGGCTTCCTCACCGATCGTCGCAGCGAGCGTCTCAAGTCCGACCGGTCCGCCGTGATAAAACTCGATGATGCTGCGCAGCATCCGCCGGTCGGTCGCGTCGAGGCCCATGGCGTCCACTTCCAGACGCAGAAGCGCATCGTTTGCCACCTCTTTCGTGATCACGCCGTCTGCGCGCACCTGCGCATAGTCGCGCACACGCTTGAGCAGGCGGTTTGCGATACGCGGCGTGCCGCGTGAGCGTGAGGCAATCTCATAGGCGCCGGCGCTGTTGATCTCCACATTCAGGATACCGGCGCTGCGCTCAACAATTTTTTGCAATTCTTCGGGGCTATACAGCTCCAGCCGGAGGTTGACACCAAAGCGGTCACGCAGCGGCGCTGTCAGCTGACCGGCGCGCGTGGTCGCGCCGATGAGCGTGAAATGCGGCAGATCCAGCCGGATCGAGTTGGCCGACGGACCTTTGCCGATGATGATATCAATGGCGTAGTCCTCCATGGCCGGGTAAAGGATCTCCTCGACCGCGCGGTTGAGACGATGGATCTCATCGACGAACAGAATGTCGTTTTCCTGCAAATTCGTCAGCAGTGCTGCAAGATCACCCGCTTTTTCAATCGCTGGGCCGGAGGTGATGCGCATATTTACGCCCATCTCGTTTGCGATGACGGCAGCCATCGTCGTCTTGCCCAGACCCGGAGGGCCGTAGAGCAGCACGTGGTCGAGCGGCTCACCGCGCAGACGCGCAGCGTCGATGCAGACCTGGAGATTCTCCTTCGCCTTTTCCTGACCGGTATAATCGCGCAGCAGGCGCGGACGCAGTGAGCCCTCGCCGGAGTCCTCCGGCAGGACGCGGGAAGATGTGACAACTTCCTGCTGGGCGTCTTCAGAAAAATTGATGCTCATATGCTTCCTCCCTGCTTACTGCTGCATCATGGCACGCAGTGCAGCCTTGATGATCTGATCGGCACTCATGCCCTCAATGGACGGCAGCTTGCGCAGCGCCGCATTGATCTCCGGCATACTGTAGCCGAGCACGGTCAGACCGGCGATCGCATCACTGCGCGCGGCCGAAGCCGCATCGGATGCAGGCACGGCCGGCGTGAGGTCGGAAAAATCAACACTCGCGCTCTCCTTGGCCATTTTGTCCTTGAGCTCAAGCAGGATACGCTGCGCAATGCGCTTGCCGATGCCGGGCGCAGTCGTGAGCGCTTTTTCATCGCCGTTGAGCACGGCCAGCGCCAGACCGTCCGGCGTGTTGGACGAGAGGATCGACAGCGCCGCCTTCGGCCCGACACCGGAGATGCCGAGCAGAAGCTCAAAGCAGTGCTTCTCACTCTTGGAGCCAAAGCCGTAGAGATCATGCGCATCCTCGCGGATGCATTCATATATGTAGAGCTTGGCGCGTTCGCCGATCTTGACGCTTGCAAGCGTGTTCAGGCTCACGTTAAGCGCATAGCCAACGCCGCCGCACTCGAGCACGGCCAGATTCGGTTCGATATCGGTAACAACTCCGTTTATGTGGTAGAACATGGGTCAAACCTCTCCTGTTGATGGATCAATGATGTGGCGCTGCGTGCGTGGCACAGCGCGATGGCAACGGCATCCGCAGCATCGTCCGGCTTCGGAACCGCCTGCAGGGACAGGATGCGCCGCACCATATCCATGACCTGCTTTTTATCCGCGCGGCCGTAACCGACGACTGCCTGCTTGACCTGCAGCGGCGTATATTCATAGATCTGCAGCCCTGCCTGATAGCCCGAGAGCAGAATGATGCCGCGCCCATGGGCGACGGCGATGCCGGTCGTGATATTGGTGTTGAAAAACAATTCCTCCACTGCCATCGCTTCCGGATGAAACTGCGCAATGAGTTCGTTCAGGTCACGGTAGATCTGATCTAGTCTGCTCGAGAGCTGCGTTTTGGCCGGTGTCGTAATCACACCACAGGTCAGCAGCCGCTGACTGCGCTTGTCCGCATCCAAAACCGCGAAGCCGACCGTTGCGATCCCCGGGTCGACGCCTAAGATCCGCATATGCATCACTCCAATTAAATAAATATAGCATAATTTCGCCACGTAAGCAACTGCTCGAAAAGAAATAGCGCTCCGAATTTCTTCGGAGCGCTGAAAACACAATGGATCATGCACGCGGGTGTGCTTTGTTGTAAACGTCCTTGAGCTGCTTGCTGACGAGGTGAGAATAGATCTGCGTCGAGGAGATGTCCGCATGACCGAGCATTTCCTGAATGGCGTGGATATCCGCACCGTTTTCCAGCAGATGCGCCGCGAACGAGTGGCGCAGCGTATGCGGTGTGATCGCCTTTTCGATGCCGGCCTTCGTCTGGTAGTTCTTGATGAGCTTCCAGAAGCCCTGACGTGACATCCGTTCACCACCGACGTTGACGAACAGTGCCTGTTCATCCGGAGCTGCGATCATCTGCGGACGGATGAAATTAATGTATTCTGTGAGCGCGCGAACAGCCGCCGGATACATGGGGATCATGCGCGTCTTGTCGCGTCCGTGGCAGCGGATCACACCGGCGGACAAATTGACGTCCGTGATGTTCAGGGAGATCAGTTCGCTCACGCGGATACCGGTCGCGTAAAGCAGCTCGAGCATTGCGCGGTCACGGTAGCCCTTGGCGTCCGTACACTCCGGCTGCGCGAGCAGGAGCTCCACTTCCTTGCTTGTGAGGATCTGCGGCAGCTTCTGCTTGGACTTGTCCGGCACGAGCTTTCCGGTCGGATTGTGCTGAACATAATGATTATTGAGCAGGAAACCGTAGAAGTTTTTCAGCGACGCGATTGCCCGGGAAACCGTGGCAACCGACTTGCCGTTGCTACGCATCCAATCGATGTAATCGCACAGCTCCTCTTCTTCCGCAGAGCCGAGGTCGGCATCCGTATGGGCGTGCAGGTATTCACTCAGCTGCCGTACATCCCGCAGGTATGAGGAAATCGTGTTTTGCGATGAGCGCTTGACATCACGCAGGTAGGATTCGAATATTTCCATTCCGTCGGAATCACGCACGACGACTTCCCCCTTTCCAATCAGATTTCATCCAGAGTGACCATCGGTCACAGAATAAGCTTTGTGAAAAACGGCACGGCATAGCTCGCTGTGGCCGCAGCCGCAAGCAGCAGGCAGAACACCAACGCCAGTTCCCGGGAACAACGCTCCGTCGCAGCAGGAGACGGCAGGCAGCGCCGCTGCTCCATCAGACGCACAGACATCTGCGCGCAGAGCACACCGAGCAAAAACAGCGCCGGCACGAGAAACACGCCTGGCAAACCAACCGCAACACACGACAGGGCAAACGCGTGTGCGCAGCCGGAGCGCAAAAAAGCAGCCGCCGTACAGGCGGACAGAAAACCTTTGACACCGAAAACGACGGGGATCAGCAAAAAGCCGAGATACGACGTCGACAGCAGTAAAAACGCAAAGCCATACGCGCACGAGATACACAGTTCCGGCAGCAGCCCGCCGTAGAGCGTATCGCCCGCACCGCCGCTTTGCAAAAACGAAAGCACCGGACCGGATGAATCCGTCAGCACGGCATTTGCGCCGCAGCAGCAGCCGATCAGGTAACCCGCCGTCATGCCGGCTGCAAGCAGCGGCGGCAGCGGATAGCGCGGCAGAGCCGCTTTCCGGCGCACACGCAGTTTCTTATGTCTCTGTCGCACATTCATCGCCATCACCATGGACAGTCTATGAACGTGCATTCATAACATGACAATTTACATAATGCGGTGTAGACATAATATAATACAAATCGAAACTGTTATCAAGCATTTCGTCAAACTTTGTTCATTTTTGTTTATTATGACAAGAAATTATGTTAACAGTGTTATGTAAACTTCGTAACTCCGAGTTCTGAAGCAGCCTGTTTTTTCAAGTGCTCACGCCTATATTTCGGTAATCGCACGAACGCAAACGCTATATATAGGTAATCACACATACGTTATGTAAACTTTCTGGGCGATTACTTTCTGTATTTTCTACTCTGTTTCCGTTTTTTCTTCTTTGTTCTATTTCGTAACTTTTTATGAAAAATGCACGAACCGATAATCGACGCCGCAAGTACGACCGCGAGTGTGACGGCGGTTTCGGCGCAAAAAAGCGGCGCACCGACAGATGCTTTCAGAATCAGATAACCGATCATCCACACAGCCCAAGTCATCGCGCCGCCAAGTGCCCTCCCCTTCTCCGGCTGCGGAGAGAAGGCCCCGGTGATCAGACACGCAATCGCGCAGCATATGAGCGCGATAAGCTGCGTATCAACCTCAGGCAGCAGCTCGCGGTTCACCGCAAACGCCGCCAGCCAGCTCAGCATCAATGTCAGCACGACTCCTGTCAAGCCGCAAGCTGCCGCGCGTGAGAGCAGCGGCAACCATTTTTGTTCCGTATGCAAAAAAACACCCCCTGCAGAACATATGCATCACAGCATATTCCTGCAGGGGGTGAATCATTCCGAAAGCTGCTTTACACCTCGGGGCCCTTCGGCTCCTCGTGCTTCGGCTCTTCCTTTTTTGCTTCTTTTGCTTTCTGCTTGGCAGCCTTGCGATCCTGAGCTTCCTTGGCAGCCTGCGCCTCGGCGCGGGCGTTCGTGGAAATGGCCCACTTGGCAACCTGAATGCGAACCTGATCCTCGCTGGTCTCGAAGGTCACGCTGTCGTCCGTGACGTGGACGACCTTGCCCATCATACCGCCGATCGTGACGATATCGTCGCCAACCTTCAGGCTGGAGCGCATTTCATTGAGCTTTTTCTTCTTCTTGTTCTCCGGAAGAATCAGGAACAGATAGAAGATGACAAGCATCAGAATGATCATGATAATGGATGAATATCCGCCGTTTCCCATGGTTTTACCTCCGTGTAATGATAAAAATATTATATCCGCTTTCCTATACAAATGCAAGCGTTAAATGCGCGTATCGAGCATAGTTGTGTAAGTTTTTCGGAACGTCTCATATTCCCCGGCCTCGATCGCTGCGCGGATACGTGCCATGAGCGTGTTATAAAAATACAAATTATGCATCACGGCGAAGCGCATGGCCAGCATCTCGTCAGCCTTGAACAGATGGCGCAGATAGGCACGCGAGAACCGTCGGCAGACCGGGCAGTCGCACTGCGGGGCGATCGGCTGCTCGTCGCGCTGATACTTCTCATTTTTGATATTGATCACACCGGACCACGTGAACAGATGCCCGTGGCGGCCGTTGCGCGCCGGCATGACACAGTCAAAGAAGTCTACGCCGCGCGCAACAGCCTCGATGATGTTGCCGGGTGTTCCGACGCCCATCAGGTAGCGCGGTTTGTCCGCCGGCATATAGGGCTCGACGGCGGCTATGGTGTCGTACATCTCCTGCGTCGTCTCCCCCACCGCGAGGCCGCCGATCGCATAGCCGGCCAGATCCAGTTCTGCGATCTTTTTCATATGCTCAATGCGCAGATCATGAAAGACCGTACCCTGATTGATGCCGAAAAGCACCTGACCGGGATTGACCGCATCGTCGCGGCCGGTATAGTCATCGAGCGCCGCCTTGCACCGCTTCAGCCAGCGGTAAGTCCGGTCGCAAGAATTTTTCACATAGTCATAGGGCGACGGGATCTTGATGCACTCGTCAAACGCCATCGCGATGTCAGAGCCGAGGTTCGCCTGAATGCGCATACTCTCCTCCGGCCCCATGAAGATATGCCGCCCGTCGACATGGCAGTTGAAGGCGACACCCTCCTCCGTGATCTTACGAAGCTGCGCCAGAGAAAAGATCTGAAATCCGCCGCTATCGGTCAGGATCGGTTTATCCCACGTCATGAATTTATGCAGACCGCCGAGGTCGCGGATCAGCTCATCTCCGGGTCGCACGTGCAGATGGTACGTGTTGGACAGCTCGACCTGACAGCCGATGCGCTCCAGATCCTCCGCCGAGAGCGCGCCCTTGATGGCCGCCTGCGTGCCGACATTCATAAACACCGGCGTCTGAACCGTACCGTGCGGCGTTGTAAATTCTCCGCGGCGCGCATGATCGTCCTTGCAAATCAGTTGAAACATAGCTTGCTTGCCTTTCTGTTGTAGTTGCGCACTTATTCTATCAGATTGCCGCATCAAGTCAAGCGCTTCCGGCAGATTTGCTCATCCGGACTCTCTTTAAAATGCGCCGCGCCCCGGCGATTAGCCGGGGCGCTGGTGCATTGCTGTGTTACTCGATCGCGATGGTAGTGTGCTTCGGAAGCTCCTTCTGCGCAGCCTTCGGGACGCTGATCTTCAGGATACCATCCTCGTACTTCGCAGAGATGTCCGTGGACTCCACGTCGTCACCGACATAGAAACTACGGCTCATCGAGCCGGCGTAACGCTCCTGACGCAGGAACTTGCCCTTCTGATCGGACTCATCCTTGTCCAGAGCCTTCGCAGCGCTGATCGTCAGGTAACCGTCCTGCAGGTCGACTGTCACTTCGTCCTTCTTGAAGCCCGGCAGATCCACGTCCAGCTCATACGAGCCGTCCAGTTCGCGGACATCAGTCTTCATCAGGTTCTTGGCATGCTTACCGTACAGCTCATTGCCGACCTGCGGCATCATACGCCCGAAGCCGAAGAAATCGGACAGCGAATCATCAAACAGGTTTTCACCAAAAATACTCGGCAACATAAGTCATTCCTCCATTCATACCTTTCGTAGGCGCTGGGGAAAAACTCCATGCGTTGGCGAACTCTGTTACCGTTTGTACAACAATGCCTGATCTCCGGAGGGCTCTCAACGCTCCCTCCCTCATCGATCGTGTTCATCATAGCACACTTTTTAGCACAGTCAAGCGCTGAGTGCTAACATTCACGAAACGCGCAATGTTTGTTCACAAAATATGTGATTTTAAAAGCCTGACCGCCCTGCAAAGCCTGCAGGGCGGTCTTTTATGCAGTCTCGTTGTGGTCTATCAGAGATCCGCGATAAGCATCGCATCTCCAAACGAGAAAAACCGATAGCGGTTTTCGACGGCAATTTTATATGCGTTGAGGATATGCTCCCGTCCGGCCAGCGCCGAGACGAGCATGATGAGCGTGCTCTCCGGGAGGTGAAAATTCGTGACGAGTGCATCCAAGCATTTGAACTTATAACCGGGGTAGATGAAAATATCCGTCCAGCCGGACTGTGCGCGCAGCGTCCCGTCCGGCTCGGCAAAGCTCTCGACCGTGCGGCAGGACGTCGTACCGACGCAGATAACGCGGCCGCCGCTCGCCTTCGTCTCGTTGACAATGCGCGCCGTTTCCTCCGGAATGATGCAAAACTCTGAGTGCATCGGATGATCCTCGATCTCATCCTCCTTGACAGGACGGAACGTGCCGAGTCCGACGTGCAGCGTGACATAGCCGATCTTCACGCCCATGTCCGCGATCTGCTGCAGCAGTTCCTTCGTGAAGTGCAGACCGGCTGTCGGTGCGGCGGCGCTGCCAAGCTCGCGGGAGTAGACCGTCTGATAGCGCTCCTGATCCTGCAGCTCCGCCTTGATATACGGCGGCAGCGGCATCTTGCCCAGCCGCTCGAGCACCTCGAGGAAAATGCCCTCATAGTGAAACTGCACGATCTTGTTGCCATCGGCGATTGCATCGACGACCGTGGCAGTCAGCTCCCCGTCGCCGAACGAGAGCGCAGTGCCGGGCTGGGTCTTGCGTCCCGGTCGGGTCAGGCACTCCCATTTGCCGTCGCCGAGGTCGCGCAGCAGCAGGACCTCGACCGCTCCGCCGGTACTGCGGTGTCCGAGCAGGCGCGCCGGAAGCACGCGGGAATCATTGAGGATCAGGCAGTCGTTCGGACGCAGAAACTGCGGCAGCTCATAAAAGTGGTGGTGCTCGACCGCGCCGGTCGTTTTATCCAGGGTCAGCAGCCGGGAGGCATCGCGCCGCTCAAGCGGCGTCTGTGCGATGAGCTCCTCCGGCAGGTCAAAATAGAAATCCGATTTTTTCATGAAACATAGGCTCCGGTATAATAGAAACTGATGATCTCTTCGTAGGTCTTTCCGTGCACCTCCGCCATGGCCTTGGCGCCCCACTGGCTCATGCCGCAGTTGTGGCCGTAGCCGCCGCCAACGACATTGTAAGCGTTTGAAGCGGCATCATATTCCACGGTGAAGTGGCGGCTGTTATAGCGCAGGCCGCAGATCTTGGTCAAAAACGTGCGCACGCTGTCCTTACTGTAGGTCTTGCCGCCGACCGTCACGGTCATGACATTGCCGATGGGGGTATAGGTGACGGAAACGTCGCCGACTGCGTCGCGGGAAACAGACGTTTGCCAGCTCTTGCAGTAAAATTCGATGTCTTTTTCATACGGGTCGATTACGCCGCGCAGATACGGCACTTCCGCTACCCAGACGTTCTCGGAGTTCTCGGTCGCGCCGCCATCGGCAGCAAAGAAGAACGTCTCACAGAGCTTGCCCTGATAGCGGACAAATTTTCCCGCCGTCTCGTCCACGGCGCGGTCACTGTTGGCACTGGCTTCGATCGTGCCCAAGTAAACCTGGCTGGTCGTCGTCGCCGTGATGTCAAAGCCATACGCCGGCAAGCCATTCATGTGCGAGGCGGCATATGTACGCGCGCAGACCGCCTGCGCCTTGAGCGCCTCGATCGGCCAGCCGCTGCTCATCTCATACGGCACAACGCCCTTGACATACGACTCCAGATCCACGAAGTTCACAAGCGTGAGCTTCTGCGGTTCCTGCGTGTTGAAGCGGGTAAACTGGAAGTCGCCATAATACGTGCACGAGCGATCCGTGCTGCGGTATTTGCACTCGGCCACCTGCGTGATCGCGGCGCTGCCGCCGTTTTGCGGTGCAAGTGTAAGCGATTTGGTCGAGCCGCAGTCGAAGCCGAAGAGGATCTGATCCGTACCGGCCTTCACGACCAGCACGCCGCGCGAGCCGCCGGAAACGACGCTTCCGTTCGCGGCAGCCGATGATTTGGACGCCGCGTCCGCCGTCTCAAAGCTGCCGACGCGCACGCGGTACGTTCCGTTATAGAACACCGGATAGCCGCCGCACGTCTTTGCAGCCGCCTGTGCCGCGTCAAAGCTTGCATACGTGTCGCCGAGCTGGATATGATAAGCGCCGAAGGTGCTGCTTCCGACCGTGACGTTCGTGTCTGCGACGACAGCCACGGAGCTCTCCGCCGTTGCGCCGACCTTGCGGAAAACGCGCCCGGCCTCCTCATCATAATATCCGAAGGCGAAGCCGGAGCCCGTCTTGATCTGCAGATGCACAGCATCCAGCGCCGTCGAGCCAAACGCCAGACCCGCGCGGATGATTCCGTTTGGAATGTTCGGCTGCACGTCGTCATATTCCGTGCCGCCGAGCATCTGTGTGCCGTTCGCCGTGGCCGCATAGACACCGTGCTCCGGCAGCTTTGCCGCGTCTCCGGACGCACCAATGGCATACGCGTCCGCCATCGTCAGCGTGCTGCTGCCGTCATTGACGTAATACGTCTGCGCACCGAACACCGGCGTGCAGGGCGTCGCCGCCAGCAGAGCAGCGGCAAGCAATGCCGTTACTGCCTTTTTCAAACTCGATTTCATAGCGCACCTCGCTGTTTTGTGAGAGTGGTCATACGCAAAATATGACACTTTATTATAATAACTTTTCGCGCATTATGCAAGTGCTTTTCGATGGCAAAACGCCCTCCGGCAGTCCCGGAGGGCGTTTTAAGGGTGCATCAAATGTGCAGGAATACTTTTGCGATGGAAAAATAGATCAGCAATGACACCGCATCCGTGATCGTCGAAATGAGCGGGCTTGCCATGACAGCCGGGTCAACACCGATCTTCTCGGCGATCATCGGCAGAAGGCTGCCGACGGCTTTGGCGAACATGACCACGAACACGATCGTGCAGCAGACCGTCGCCGCGACCGACATCGTGACGGCTGTGTTGCCGAGCAGCAGCCGGTCGACCAGCAGCATTTTGATGAAGTTAGCCGCGGCAAGCGAGATGCCGCACAGGAATGCGACACGCAGCTCTTTCCAGATCACGCGCAGCGCGTCCGAAGTCGACGTATCACCCAGCGACAGGCTGCGGATGATCGCCGTGGACGACTGACTGCCGGAGTTGCCGCCCGTGCCCATGAGCATAGGCATGAACGACGCGAGTGCGACCTGCGTCGCCAAAGCGTCCTCAAAGTGCGTGACGATCATGCCGGTAAACGTCGCCGAGAGCATGAGAAACATCAGCCACGGAATGCGGTTTTTCCATATATCCACGACACTTGTGCGGGAGTACGGCTTGTCGGACGGCGTGATACCGGCCATCTTTTCGATATCTTCCGTGGCCTCCTGCTCCATGACGTCGATGATGTCGTCGACCGTGACGATACCGACGAGGCAGCCTTCCTTATCCACGACCGGGATGGCCAGCAGGTCATAGTTGGAGATCATCTCCGAGACCTCTTCCTGGTCATCACCCGTAGTGGCGTAGATAACATTGGTGTCCATGATGTCCTCAAGAATCTCATCGTCATCCGACAGCAGCAGATCCTTGACCGTGATGACACCCTCGAGTTTGCGCTTTGCCGACGTGACATAGCAGACGTAGATCGTCTCCTTGTCCTCGCCGATCTTGCGGATGCGGGCAAACGCCTCGCGCACGCTCATGTATTTTTTCAGGTCCACAAACTCGGCCGTCATGATGCTGCCGGCGGAGTTTTCGGGATATTTCAGGTACTGGTTGATGAGCGCGCGTGTGGCAGGCGTCGCCGTGCGCATGACACGCTTGACGACGTTCGCCGGCAGCTCCTCCATCATGTCGACCGCGTCGTCGACGTACAGCTCTTCGATGATGCCGGCAAGCTCCGTGTCGGTGATGGAGTTGATGATCGTCTCCTGCTCCTCCACCTGAAGATTTGCGAACACCGACGCCGCGATCTCCTTGGACAGGATGCGAAACACCATCGCCATCCGCTGGGGGTTATCCTCCCAGAGCTCACCGAGAAACTCGGAGATATCAAACTCGTTCATTTCGTTGAGCTTTTGGCTCAGCGCCTTCATACGATGCTGATCCAGAAGTGCAAAGAGTTCGTCGTGCAGCGCCTCGTAGTCCTCGTATTCCTCGTATTCCGTATTCTGATCGTCCATCTCCCTGCCCCTCCTTTCCGTCCGGTGTTACAGATCAGCCGTTGAGATATTCCTTCTGGCTACAGCTGAGGCTGTCGATCGAGACGCCCATGGCCTTGAGCTTGCGGCGCGCGATGTTGTCGTCGATCTCCGCGGGCACAGGCACGACGCCCGGACGCAGCTGGCCGCGCGTACGCACCAGATACTCCGCGCTCATAGCCTGCACGGCAAAGCTCATATCCATGATCTCGGCGGGGTGTCCGTCACCGGCCGCCAGATTCACCAAGCGTCCCTGCGCGATGACATAGATCGTCTTGCCGTTCGGCAGACGGTAAGCATCAATATTGTGCCGCGCTTCATAGATTTCATCCGCGCAGCGATCAAGTGCCTCCATGTCGATCTCCACATTGAAGTGACCGGCGTTGGAGACGATCGCGCCGTCTTTCATGTGCTCGCAATGCTCGAGCGTGATGACGTCCTTGCAGCCCGTGACCGACACGAAAATGTCACCGATCGCGGCAGCGTCCATCATCGGCATGACCTCATAGCCGTCCATCACGGCTTCGAGCGCACGGACGGGGTCTACCTCGGTCACGACGACCTTTGCGCCAAGTCCCTTCGCGCGCAGCGCAACGCCCTTGCCGCACCAGCCGTAGCCGTTGACGACCACATACTTGCCCGCGATGACGAGGTTCGTCGTGCGCATGATGCCGTCCCACACGGACTGACCCGTGCCGTAACGGTTATCAAACAGGTGCTTGCAGTCGGCGTCGTTGACCATGATCATCGGGAAGCGCAGCGTCCCGGCGCGGTCCATAATGCGCAGACGGTGGATACCGGTCGTCGTCTCCTCACAGCCGCCGATGACCTGCGGGATAAGGTTCGTGAACTCCGTGTGCATCAGATGCACCAGGTCGCCGCCGTCATCAATGATGATGTTCGGGCCGACGGAGAGCACGCTGCGCAGATGCGCCTGATATTCCTCGTCCGAGCAGCCGTAGACAGCGTGCACATCCATTTCCTTTGCCGCCAGCGCCGCAGCGACATCGTCCTGCGTAGACAGCGGATTCGAGCCGGTGACGTGCATCTCCGCACCGCCCATTTCGAGCACACGGCAGAGATACGCGGTCTTGGCTTCCAGATGCACAGACAGTGCGATCTTGAGGCCGGCAAACGGCTTCTCGCGCGCAAAATCGCTGCCGATATCGCGCAAAACAGGCATATGTGCTTCTACCCAGCGGATCTTCCGCTCTCCGGATTCCGCAAGGTTCAGATCTTTGATCGTGCTCATAGGGCAACCTCCCGCTAAAAATCGATTTAGGCGCTTTATTCTAACACTTTCGGCAAGCGTTGACAACCGCTATTTGCGCAGAAAACGCCCCGGAGGGGCAGCATCCCTCCGGGGCATCGAGAAAACCGGCCGCTCACCAGCCGCAGTACAGGCAGTATCCGATGGCCGCCGCCAGCGCAGCGGCGACGGAGCACAGACCGATCAGCAAGCCGGTGTATGATCTTTGCTTTGGACGCGGTGCGCGCACCGCCGGCACGCTGCCGACAGCTTCACGCGCCTGCCGCACAATATCCGCCGCGGTGACACCGCCGCCGGCGGCATTGTCACGCACGATGTAGATGATCTGCTCGAACAGCTGACTGTCAGCGGCATCGACTACCACAACGCGGCGCGAAATACCGTGAGCAAACGCGGTCTCTCCGGCGTTTGCCACCGTGGGAAGGGATTGCGATCGTGCAGAACTTCGGGCAGATTTGTTTTTTCGTTTCATCAGCTGCGCACCTCCACCTTTACCGCCAGTGCGGTCATGTCGTCCCCACGCCCGTATTCACGGATCGCAGCGCGCACGACGCTGCCCGCGAGCGTCTTCATGTCTCCATCCTCAAAATCATTCAGCAGCCGTCTCAGCCAGAGATCCTGCCCGTCGGACACGACGCCGTCACTTGCGATCACGGCGACGCTCCCCGGCTTGAGATGCATGTGCAGCTCATCGGGTGCTTTCCCGCTCTCCTGCTCGAGGCCGGGAGCAAACGACGTGCAGCGCAGCTTTTTGAGCGCGCCGCCGGATTTCACATAGGTCGGTGCAGCGCCATACTTATAAAAATCAGCCTCGCCGGTAAACAGATTCATGCACATGAGATCCACCGTGGCATAGCCCCAGTTTTCTCCGTCGCGCAGCAGCATGGCTGAGTTTAACAGCTTCATGGCCAGCGCCGGACTGACGCCGGAGCGCAAAAATTCTTCCAGCATGCCGACCGTTCCGATGCTGCCGTCGGCCGCCGATTCACCGCAGCCCATGCCATCGGACAAGATCACGCACAGCTGCCCTGCGTCGGTTTTGAAATACGTGCCGCGGTCGCCGGAGACCGCCTCCCCTTTCTTGCGCATGGACGCGATGCCGACCGAGACCGCCAGCGGCTCCGCCTCCAGAAGGAGCAGGCTGTCGCCGCGCGCGCTGTCTTCCGGCATACACAGGCGCACACCGAGCGCCGCCGAGAGCTTGTCAAGATAATCCGGCAGCTCCAGCAGCGGGCGCAGATACCGGCTGTCGATCGTCACACGCAGGCGCCCCGTGCTCTCGCGGAAAACTGCGGCATCGGCCTCCACACCGACTGTGCGCAGATACCGGATGAGGCGCTGCTCTGCGAGCGGGTCGGCGCCATAGCCGCTGTCCAATTCATGCGAAACATTCGTGAGCACCTGCGCAAAGTCAGCATATTGCTGCCAGAGCACGGTACGGTTTTCCTGCAGGGTTTCCTGCATCCGCTGCCGATAGGCGCGCAGCCGCAGCTCACCGTTGACAACCTCAGTGTATTCATGCAGATAGACACAACGGTCACGGAAATACGGCGGAAAATCCTCCGGCAGCAGGCGGCCGCGTGTTTGGATGCGCCGCGTGGCATCGTTCATGATATTGAGGGTATCGAGCGCCCGGCGCGTCCAGCATTCCTGCTGCAGCTTGCACCGGCAGCAGACACGGTCGGCCGCGCGGTCGAAGATCTTGGCGGCGTCGGCATCGTTTTCCACCGCCGCAGCCGCTTGAGACGCGGTGTCATGCAGCTGCTTATATGCGTGCGCTATTCCGCCTACGCGCCCGGCAACATACCGGCGCAGACCGGATTCGCCGCTCCCGGCGCGCATCGGCTGCAAAAATGCACCGACCGCGACCACGAATTTCTTCGGGAGAGCGAGATAAGCGCCGACGGCAAGCAGCAGCTCCGCGCTCGCCCCGATGCGCAGCGCCGGGAGCGGGACACAAAACAGTGCCAGAAGATACGCCGCTGCAAACGTACTCAGAAAAAAACCACGGCGATGCTTGCAAAACTGTCCGGATAACAGCCCAGCAGCCGCATACACGACCGAGAGCAAAACGCCGTCCCCGGCGGCCACATCCATGGCGATGCCGAGGATCACGCCCGCAGACGCACCGCACAGTGCACCGCCCGTTCCGCTGAGCACGAGCAGAATGAGCACCGAGAGGGCTCTGCCGACCGAGAGCGTGTCAAACAGCAGGAGGTTATTCACGCCCATAAGCAGACACGCGAGCAAAAACACCGCCGATACATTGCGGCAGATCTCGGCATTGGCCGTGCGCGGCTCCTGCGCGCGCAGCAGGTCGTCAAAGCCGTAAGCCGCTCCCGCACAGAGGATCAGAAACAGCGCCATGCGCGATATCAGCAGCAGTGACACGCCGCCCGTGAGCAGATACAGCACCAGGCGCGTCGGTATGTAAGCCGCTGCGGAGACGAGCGGCGGATACCAGCGCGTCTGCACAAACGGACGGCTGCGCAGAAAATACGCCGTCAAAAAAGTCAGGCAGCACCCGGCTGCAAGCTGCGTGCCGGATGCGACGCCGAAAGCGGCAAAATAACCGAGTGCACACCCCACAAGGCACAGTGCGCCGCCGGATCCATAACCCATCGCAGCCAAGAACGCCAAGCCGAACGGCGCCGGTGAGCCTGCGATGTGCGCCGTCGATAAAATAAGCCCGAGCGCAAAGCTCACGAGCATACCGACCCACTTGGCGTTGTCACTTGCCGGCAGCAGGCCCATCGGGCTCAGCGGTGTTCCGTGCGCGCGCACGGGGCGGTCACCGCCCGCGATTCTGACGTTCATAGTGGTTCCTCCTGACGCAGATAAGTTTACATAAATTATAGATTCTTATCATTATGAAAACTGTCATTCCACGCTGTCGCAAAAGATATCTTTGTACAGGAAGCCCTTATTTTTGGACGCAAAAAAGCTGCCGGAACAAATCCGACAGCTTTTTATCTGATTCGATTTTTATCTCGGGCTCAGTTTTCCGAATCCGACTGCTGCAGCAGATGCTCACCAATGCGAAACACATCGCCGGCGCCGACGGTCAGAATGATATCACCCGGACGGGCGATCCTGCGCAGCTCGCGCTCGATCTCCGCAAAGGTCGGGTAGAATTTCGCACCCGGGATCTGCGCGGCCAGATCGGCAGACGAAATGCCGATGGTGTTTTTCTCGCGCGCAGCGTAGATCTCCGCCAGATAGACGATCGTCGGGCGGCGGAGCTGCTCGACAAAATCGTTGAAGAGCTTCGCCGTGCGGCTGTAGGTATGCGGTTGGAACACGACGATCGTGCGCTGATAGTTGAGCGTATCCACGGCATCGAGCAGCGCGCGCAGCTCACTCGGATGGTGTGCATAGTCGTCGTACAGATCCGCGCCCTGAAACTTGCCCTTAAAATCAAAGCGGCGGCCTGCGCCCTCAAATCCGGCAAGACCGTACTTGACGGCATTCGGGCTGACACCGAGCACAATGGCTGCGGCCGTGGCAGCGAGCGCGTTGCGCACATTGTGAATACCCGGCACGTGGAGTGTCACGCGGGCAAAATAATTTCCCCGGTGATAAATATCAAACTCAGACACCGAGCCGCGGTGCACGATGTTCTGTGCATAGACATCCGCTTTTGCATTCAGACCGAAGGTAATGACCTTGCGCGCAATGCCGCGCAGAGCGTCCATGGTGTTGGCATCGTCATAATTTGCGATCACGGTGCCAGTTTCCGCCGGAACACGCTCGGCAAAGCAGCGGAAGGAATGCTTGATATCCTCAAGATCCTTGAAGAAATCCAGATGATCCGCCTCGATGTTCAAAACGACGGCGATCGTCGGGTTGAGCGCCAGAAATGAGTTATAATACTCGCACGATTCCATGATAATCGTGTTGCCCTTGCCGACGCGGTGGCAGGCCTTCAGCAGCGGAAGCGTTCCGCCGATCATAACGGTCGGGTCTTTTTCCGCCGCCATCATGATGTGCGTACACATGGACGTCGTTGTGGTCTTACCGTGCGTACCGGAAATGCACAGCGCGTTCTGATATCCGCGCATGAGCGCTCCCCAGGCCTGCGTGCGCTCAAAGACCGGAATGCCGCGGCGATGCGCCTCGTGCACCTCCGGGTTATCATCGTGCACGGCAGCCGTGCGGATCACAAATGAAATGTCATCCGTGACATTGTCCGCACTGTGGCCGATATGGATCGGGATGCCGCGCTCACGCAGCGTGAGCGTGTTGCTGCTCTCGGCCATATCCGAACCGCGGATGTCCAGCCCGGCATCATGCAGCACCTCCGCCAGCGGCGACATGGACACGCCGCCGATACCGATCAGCAGGCCGGTCTTTCCGGGAACCAGGTAATTCTTAAAATCCATTCAAAGCACCAAATTTCATAAAAATATTGTGATATCCGGCACAGCGGGATATGATCGCGCCGCGCAGACAAGTTACAGACAGGTTACAGTTGTCATTTAGATTCCGAAGTATTATAATACGTTTGCTAACACATTACAATAGATTTTTGACGAACCGGCTGCAAAAAGCCCTCTTTATTCAAACAAAAAGGAGCAAAAACGGATGAATGAAGCCTGGAAAGAGCTCAAGCAGGGGTGCGCGCAGTGCCATCGCTGCGGTCTCGGCGAGACGCGGCACAGCCTCGTGTTCGGAGACGGTGCAGAAAACGCACGCATCATGCTCATTGGCGAAGGCCCGGGTGAGCAGGAGGACCGCCAGGGCGTGCCGTTTGTCGGCCCGGCCGGAAAGCTGCTCGACGACATGCTCGAGATGATTTATCTGGACCGCACCAAGGTCTACATCGCCAACATTGTCAAATGCCGTCCGCCGCATAACCGCGACCCGCAGTTTGCGGAGCAAAAGTGCTGCAGTGAATGGCTGCAGCGGCAGATCGAGCTTGTCGATCCTGTGCTTATTGTCTGCCTCGGCCGCATCGCTGCAACAGCGCTCATCAAAGACCCGTTTCGCATCACGCGCGAGCACGGACAGTGGTTCGATGTCAACGGCCGCCGCTATATGGCGATCTACCACCCCTCCGCCCTGCTGCGCGACCCGAGCAAGCGTCCCGAGACGTTTGTCGATCTCAAGACTCTGCAGCGCGAGATCTATGCGCGCTGTCCGGAGGTGTATCCCGATGCCTGACATGCGGATCCGACGCGCAGCGCCGGCTGATCTTCCGGTACTGACCCGGCTCTGGCAGGCGGCATTTGCCGATCCGCCGGAGCTGATCGAGCGATTTTACCGCCGCTTCCCGCCAGCAAAGGCTGCATGGGTGGTTGAAGACGGCGGCTGCGTCGTCACGGCGGCGCATCTTTTGGAGGGACGCTTGCACACGACGGACGGTAATGTCTTGCCCTGTGCCTACGTGTATGCGGTCTCGACCGACCCGGCGCATCAGGGAAACGGCTATGCCTCGGCGCTTATGCGCCGCTTTGCGATAGACGCGGACGTGAATGGCCGTGTCCTCTACACGCTCCCGGCGGAAGCCTCCTTATACAAATGGTATCAGGCAGTCATGGGCACAACGCAGACCGCCCGCGGCGAGCGGATACGCATTGCCCGGCAGCAAACAGCCGGCACTTTGCCGAGTGTCACCTGCATCAGCGCGCCGGAATACGCTGTACTTCGGGCGCAGCAACTGCAGGGGCAAGCCTACGTAGAGCCGTCAGCAGCACTGCTGGATTTTCAAGTCGATCTGTGCGCCATGTGCGGCGGCGCTTTGGTGCAGGTCGGCTGCGGATGCGCCGTCGTGGAACGAGATGGCGACACGCTGATCATCAAGGAACTGCTGGGTGCAGACACCGCCTCTGCGGCGCAGGCGCTGCTCGCAGCCTTTGACGCACAGGCGGCACAAGTGTGTCTGCAAAGGCAAGACGGCGCACAGCCGATGGCAGCGTATCGTCCGTTTTGCCGCGATACAGCGGATATATTCTGGGGGCTCTATCTGGACTGAGCAAAAACTTCATGGATCGGTAATCATTTTTCTCTTGTTTGCGTAATATTTTTCCGATATCCTTGAATTTAGAAGCAAGCAATCGATTTTCTTTTTTCCTCATCCACAGCAAAACAAAACAGAGCGAAGCGGCACAGAAGCAATTTCTGTGCCGCTTTGTCTTTTTGGACATCAAACCGAGGTATGTCCCGTTACTGAACATTTTACACAAATACTGTGAAAATTCCGCGCATAAATAACGAAATTTAAACAAAAGAAATCCCCATCGGCCGGATATTTTGTTTGACAATTAACAGCAAATCCGCTATACTCCAATTGTATGTATAGACAGCCGTATCGGCAAAGATGTCCGGTCTACGCGCATATGACCAAACATTTTTGTCGAGTGTTCTCATCACGATTCGTCGATTCATACAATGTCTGTTGTTGAATGCGAAAAAATTTAAGGGGGCTTGCACATGAGAGACTTGAAACACCTGATCGCATTTGAAGACCTGCTCCAGGAGGCCAACAACCAGTTGGTCCGGCAAGGAAAGGCAGACGGTAAGAAGGCATTTGGCTACACTTGCTACTTCATGCCGGAAGTCCTGCTCGACCTGCCCGGATGCTTTGCTGTCCGCCTGAGAGCGCCGAAATGCACTTCTCCGGACATTGCTACATACTACATGTCCAGCCGTACCTGCCATTACGGCCGCAGCCTCTTCGAGCGCGCACTCGAAGGCGGCTATAACTTCCTGGACGCTCAGTTCGGCACCGAGACCTGCACGGTCACCTGCCGTTTCCAGGAGCACCTCGGCTACATGGACGTCATCCAGAATCCGGACTTCTTCGTGACGTTCACCGATGTGCCGTTCAAGAAGAACCAGAACAGCATCGTTCACTATGAGGACCAGCTGCAGGCGCACGTTCTCGATCCGATGCACGAGAAATACGGCATCGACATCTCCGACGAGGCGCTCATGAAGGCGATCGAGCTGCACAACGAAGTCAGCGCCGTCATCAATGAGATCGGCGATTACCGCAAGCTCGATAACCCGACCATCACCGGCTACGAGTTCCATGTGATCCAGCTCTGCTCTCAGGTCTGCCCGAAGGATCTGATCCTCCCCATGCTGAAGGAAACGGCTAAGGAGCTCAAGACCCGCAAGCCCGATAAGAAGAGCCCGTTCCGCTGCAAGGTCGTTCTGGCCGGCTCCGAGAATGATGATCCCGAGTTCACCAAGCTGATCGAAGGCTGCGGCGCCGAAGTCGTCTGCGACCGTTACTGCTACGGTGCTGTGGAGTCGCGTATGCCCATCGAGGTCAAGGACGGCGAGAAGCCGCTGACCGCGATTGCCCGCCACTACCTCGAGACCAGCAACTGCCCGCGCTTCATGCCGCAGGATATCATGCGCGAGCGCAAGCAGCGTCTGGCTGACCTCGCCAAGGAGTATCATGCCGACGGCATCATCGTTGCGTCCAACAAGTTCTGCGAATACTGGAGCTACGAGCGCACGATCGACACCATCGTCCTGCCGCGTGACTTCGGTTACCCGGTCTGCTCGATCGAGAAGGAGTACATCAACTCCGCCTCCGGCCAGCTGCGTACCCGCTTCCAGGCTTTCGTCGAAAGCATCGAAATCAAGAAGATTCAGGAGGGCAAATAATGAATTACGATATGAAAACTCTTGCCCGTGACTTCTGGTACGGCAAGCCCCATCAGGAGCGCCGTCTGGGCGACCTCTATATTGACAAGACCGGTCTGTACAAGCACAGAGAGTGGCGTGGTTTCAAAGACACCATGTACTACTTCTACAACATCTGGATGTACAACTACGCGCACATGGTCATGGATGTTGTCCGCTACGGCGGCCTCATCAACTTTGCCAAGGGCGTGTGGCGCTACCGCTGGGTCGGCCAGACCTACCTGCCGGTTCTCCACTGGTTCGACCGCGGCATGGAAGGTATGCGCGGCGAGGCGCTGAAAGCCTCTGCATGGCACTACCGCGGCATGGTCAACGCGACCATCTTCCAGTTCCAGCGCATGTTCTCCTCCGACGCCAACCTGCACGGCGGCAAGCGAAACTACAGATGGCACCACAACGTTGCCCACAACGAGACCGTCTGGGGCGGCGTGTTCTATCCCTGGCACGGCAAACTGACGAATGTCCCGATGGAGATGATCCCGTACTTCGTCACCTGCCACGTCAACAGCCATACCGTTCTCAACTATATTGACGCGGTGCAGTCCATCGGCCTGCCGGGCGACCCGTGCCCGATGTGTCAGGCGGAGGCCGGCCTGTTCGTCCTCGACGACATGCCTGACTATGCGCCGATCGTTGTCACCTCCAACGAGGCCTGTGACGCGTCCGTCTCCACTTCCATCCTGCAGGACTGGTTCCTCGACAAGCCGCTGTTCGCCATGCCGCAGCCGATGCAGTTTGATGATCCGCTGGTCAAGAAGCATTGCCGCGACGAGATCGAGCAGTGCTGGAAGTTCATCGAAGAGCAGACCGGTATCCCGTTCGACTGGAATGCGTTGGTCAAGCGCATCGAGTCCCAGAACGAGCTGATGAAGTTCGAGTGGGAGAAGTGGGATGTCGCCGCGAAGACCGACTACTACCCGGTCAACGGCGTTGCACAGGCTCTGTACCGTATCTACCAGTCCCAGCTCGGTGACCTGCCGGTCTGGCATGAGGTCGACGGTCACGTCCGCAAGATTCTCACCAAGTGCGTCAAGAAAAAGATCAACAGCTTCCCGGAGACCCGCCACAGAGTGCTGGCCTGGTCCTGCGCTCCGCTGTACTACTCCAACTGGTGCACTTGGGCGTATAACTGCTGGGGTCTGAACGCCGTCATGAACATGGACTCTCTGATGTTCAACATGACCATCCGCACCGACAGCTATGACCACTGCCTGGACGACATGGCACAGTATCACATGTGGGCTCCGATGCGCCGTATGGCCGTCGGCGGCATGCACCACATCTTTGAGTGCTGGAAGTACATGGAGGAGTTCAACTGCGACATGGTCATGATGTACGATCAGCTGCAGTGCAAGGGCATGCAGGGTGTGCACGGCCTGTTCGAGGACGAGTTCCGTGAGAGAAATATCCACGCCATCTGGATGCCGCACGCGCTGCCTGACAGCCGCACCGTGTCCCGTATGGAGATCCGTCAGATCGTCAACGATTACATGACAACCGTTATGCACGAGGAGCCTCTCGACCCGACGCTGCTTGAGTTTGACGACTCCATGACTTGGTAATTGAAGGAGGAAACGATATGAAAGCAAAAGTTCTGAAAGCTCTTCTCATGGCGCTCGGCGTCAACGCCGCGCTGTTTGCCGTTTTCTTCTTTGACCTGGACGGCAAATTCCTGTTCTACGTGGTCGAGCCCACGCTCAAAAAGCATTACGACAACATGCCGCGCCGCGACATGACCAAGATGCCGTATGAGATGAACAAGCCGAACTACGAGTATAACGTCTAATCAACCCGCGCACCAAAAACATAGAATCGATATGACAGGATAACAGGAGGAAAAGTAATACCATGAAATACTTTGGCGGATGCGACGTAGGTTCCACCTACACGAAGGCAGTCATTCTGGACGAGAACGGCAAAATGTGCGCCGACACCACGATTCGCAGCAAGATCAACGCTGAGCAGTCCGCGATCGCGGCGATGGAAGAAGTCTGCGGCAAGGTCGGCCTGAAGGACTCCAAGGATCTCGCTTACCTGATCGGCACCGGCTACGGCCGCAACAAGGTCCCGTTCGCTGACGAGAACATCTCCGAGATCTCCTGCCACGCCATGGGCGTGCACGTCACCAACCCCGAAGTCCGCGCCATCATCGACATCGGCGGCCAGGACGTTAAGGGCATCAGCATCGACACCGACGGCACGGTCAAGAGCTTCGCGATGAACGATAAGTGCTCCGCCGGTACCGGCCGTTTCTTCGAGGCCATGGCCCGCTCCTTCGAGATGAGCCTGCCCGAGTTCTCGAACCTGTCCCTGTCTGCAAAGAACGTCATCCCCATCACCGCACAGTGCACCGTTTTCGCTGAGTCCGAAGTCATCACCCTCGTGGGCGAAGGCAAGCCGACCGACGAGATCGCTGCCGGCATCGAGATGGCAGTTGCCAAGCGCTGCTTCGTCATGGCCAAGAAGGCCGGCGCCACCGACAGCATCACGCTGACGGGCGGCTGCGCGAAGAACGCCGGTCTGAAGCAGGCCATCGAGCACGTGCTGAAGTTCAAAGTCGTCGATCTGAAGACCGACCCGCAGCTCATGGGCGCTCTGGGCGCTGCCGAGTATGCCCGTCAGAAGGGTCTTGCCAAGAAGTAAGCCACCGCGTCTATCCCAATCGGAGGGGGAACTGTAACCGGTTCTCCCTCTTTTTGCTTTTGTGTAACAAAATGCGCGCAGATGTCGAGAACTTCTATAAAAAATTCATCGTTTTTGAAAGAAGTATTTGCTTTTACGATCAATATAGTTTAATATATGTACGTCGTAAGACAGTTGACCGGTTGATTGGAAGAGAGCCAACCGGTCAAAGCCAATTTATTAGGAGTGAGAATAACCATGGATAACCTGTTCTGGATCGGCTTCGTCGGAGCCGCGCTCGCCCTGATTTTCGCCTACCTGCAGAAGTGCAAAGTTATGAAGTGCTCTGAGGGCGACGAGAAGATGGTCAAGATCGCTTCTTCGATCCGCGCCGGTGCCAACGCCTATCTGAAGCAGCAGTATTCTACTGTTGCAAAAGTATTTGCAGTCGTTTTTGTCATCCTGCTGATCATTGCCTTCGCATCCAAAGGCCAGATGCTCTCCAGAGTGACGCCGTTTGCGTTCCTGACCGGCGGTATCTGGTCGATGCTTGCCGGCCTGATCGGCATGAAGATCGCCACCGCTGCCAATGCACGTACGGCCAATGCCGCGCATGAGAGCCTGAACCACGGCCTGAACGTTGCCTTCTCTTCCGGCACGGTCATGGGCTTCACGGTCGTCGGCCTCGGCATTCTTGACATCACGCTCTGGTTCATCGGTCTGCGCTATATCGGCAAGATCACCGATCCCACCGTCCTCGCCAATATCATGGTCATGAACGGCATGGGCGCTTCCTTCATGGCACTGTTTGCCCGTGTTGGCGGCGGTATCTACACCAAGGCCGCTGACGTCGGCGCTGACCTCGTCGGCAAAGTCGAAGCCGGTATCCCGGAAGATGACCCGCGCAACCCTGCAACCATCGCGGACAACGTCGGCGATAACGTCGGTGACGTTGCCGGTATGGGCGCTGACCTGTACGAGTCCTATGTCGGCTCGATCCTTGCCACTTTCGCGCTGAGCGCGGCCGCCAACTACGGTTGGAGCGGCATGCTGCTGCCGGTCGCACTGGCCGTTTGCGGCATCATCTGCTCGCTGATCGGCTCCTTCCTCATCAAGACGAAGGAAGACGCCACCCAGATGTCCCTGCTCAAGAGTCTGCGTACCGGCACCTACACGGCTGCTGCCCTCTCCGCTGTGCTCGCCCTGCCGCTGTCCTATCTCATTCTTGGACCTGAGCAGCACTGCTGGGGTGTTTACATTGCCATCCTGTGCGGCCTTGTCGGCGGCTGCGCCATCGGTTACTTCACCGAGTACTACACCTCCGACAACTACAAGCCCACACAGCAGCTGGCTGCAGCCTCCGAGACCGGCTCCGCCACGATCATCATCGGCGGTATCTCCCTTGGCCTGAAGTCCACCATGGCCTCCATCCTGATCGTCTCTGTTGCGATCCTGCTCAGCTACTTCTGCGCAGGCGGCACGACCACGATCATCGACAGCAACGGTGCATTCACCGCTGCTTTCAACCAGGGCCTGTACGGCATCGGCATTGCCGCTGTCGGCATGCTCTCTACCCTCGGCATCACGCTTGCGACCGACGCTTATGGCCCTGTGGCCGATAATGCCGGCGGCATCGCCGAGATGTCCGGCCTTCCGGAAGAGGTTCGTGACCGCACTGACGCCCTCGATTCCCTCGGCAACACCACCGCTGCCACCGGCAAGGGCTTTGCAATCGGCTCTGCTTCCCTGACGGCTCTGGCACTGCTCGTGTCCTATGTCAACATCGTGCAGACCCGCACTCCTGAGACCCTGAACTTCACGCTGACGAGCCCGTCTGTTCTGGTCGGCCTGTTCATTGGCGCGATGCTCACCTTCGTCTTCTCCGCGCTGACCATGAGTGCTGTGCAGACCGCTGCACAGTCCATCGTCGTGGAAGTGCGCCGTCAGTTCCGCGAGATCGTCGGCATCATGGACTACAAGGCAGACCCCGATTACGCGGCCTGCGTCAGCCTGTGCACCAAGGGCGCCCTGCACGAAATGGTCGCTCCGGCGCTGCTGGCCGTCATCGTCCCGATCGTCACCGGCCTTATTCTTGGACCCACGGGCGTTGTCGGTCTGCTCGGCGGCGTGTCCGTCACCGGCTTTGCGATGGCTGTGTTCATGTCCAACGCGGGCGGCGCATGGGACAACGCGAAGAAGTATATCGAGCGCGGCAACCACGGCGGCAAGGGCAGCGAACAGCACAAGGCTGCTGTCGTTGGCGACACTGTCGGTGACCCGTTCAAGGATACTTCCGGCCCGTCCCTGAACATCCTCATCAAGCTCTGCTCCACGGTCTCGATCGTGTTTGCCGGCCTGATCATCGCGTTCAACCTCATGAACGTGCTGTAAATTCAAGAAGAGAAAAGCCCGTTGGCAGTTGCCAACGGGCTTTTTGATCTAAATATCAAACAATCTGGAACAGATAGAATTTCAAATAATCCGTCTCCGGCACATTCCAGAGGATCGGGTGATCCGGTCCCTGCTGACGCGCCTCGATCTGGCGTAGAGAGACCTGCGCATCCTTGGCGGCATCCGCCAGCATGGCACGAAACCGGTCGTCCGTCATAAAATGCGAGCAGGAGCATGTGGCCAGATACCCACCGCGCGGCAGGATGCGCATGGCCTTGAGGTTGATCTCCTTATAGCCGCGAATGGCGTTTGCCACCGTCGCGCTGCTCTTGGTAAAGGCCGGCGGGTCGAGGATAATGTAATCATACGCACCGCGCTTTTGCTCGGCCAGCTTTGTGAGCAAGTCAAATACATCGGCGCAGAGATACTCCACATGAGCGTCCAGCCCATTGAGTGCAGCATTGTGCCGCGCAGTCGTGAGCGCGTCCTCAGACACATCGACCGACACGACGGATGCCGCACCGGCTGCCGCACAGTTGAGACCGAACGCCCCGGTATGTGTGAAGCAATCGAGCACGTGCTTTCCCGGTGCGAGCTGCGCCGCTGCGCGGCGATTATACTTCTGGTCGAGGAAAAAGCCTGTTTTCTGGCCATGGATATAGTCAACATCGTACAGGATACCGTTTTCGCGGATCGTCACATGGCCGTCCAAGTCCGTCTTCAGGTCTTCGAGTGTTACGAAGCCGGTCCCCTGCTGCATGCCCTCTTTTTCTCGCAGCTTGACATCGTTGCGCTCGTAGATCGCGTCGATCTGCTCACCGCAGGCACGCAGCGTCTGCAGCAAGAGCGCAAACAGCTGCGTCTTACGCAGCTCCATGCCCAACGAGAGCACCTGCGCGACCAGGATCGGGCCGAAGCGATCTACCGTCAGGCCGGGAAACCCGTCCGCCTCGCCAAAGATCAGGCGGCAATTGTCAAAATCCGCGCCCATGACCGTACGGCGGTAATCGATCGCATACTGGACACGCCGCGCCCAGAAAGCCTCGTCAAAGCGATCGTTCGCATTGCGTGAGAGCACGCGCACGCGGATCTTGGATGCGCTGTTATAAAAGCCAGCGCCGAGCCAATGACCACTGCGTGTGGTCACATCTACGATCTGTCCGTTCGTGCAGGCGGCGTCCGCACGCAGCACCTCATCGGCATAGACCCATGGATGCCCGCTGCGCAGGCTGCGTGCCGCCTTGTCCGTGACACTGATGTTCGGATAATTTCGTTCCATAATTGTTACACTCCAGTTTTCGTCGCTCTATTGTACTCCGAACGCAGCGTGCGGGCAAGAGCAAAATGCGATATTTACATTTTCCAACCGGTCGTATATAATGTTTGCATCTCTGTTTTGAAAAAGGTGACGCCATGAAGCTCTCCAAATCCGGTATCTTTTTGATCGTTGTGCTCGTGATCGCCATAGGTCTCAGCGCGTGGGTCACGATTATGACGTGCAATGTACTGACAAAAGAACCGATCACAACGCCCAGCCGCGCCAGCGGCGGTGATACACCGCAGCCTGTGCAGCCCATTGAAAAGCCGAAGGAACCGGACACACTTGTCATCTCCATGGTCGGCGACTGTACGCTCGCCTCCATTCAGACCGGGCGCGACTTTGACAGCTATATCGACAAAAACGGAACGTCTTGGCCGTTTTCCGGTGTGCTGGAGTATCTGAGCAAAGACGAGTTCACGCTCGCAAATCTTGAGTGTTCGTTCTCGGACGAGGCGCTCAAGTCCTCTTCCCTGTTCTATTTCCGTGGGCCGTCATCGTATGCTGACATTCTCGTGCAGGGCAGCGTGGAGTGCGTCACGCTCGGCAACAACCACACGAATGACTTCGGCGCGAAAGGCGTCGCGGACACGAAGGCTGCTTTGGATGCAGCGGATGTTGCTTGGACCGCCGGCAGTGAATCCAAAGTATTCGCGACCGAGCATGGCCTGAAAATCGGCGTTTACTGTCCCGGTTGGACGGGTTTGAGCAAGAGCAACATCACGGCCGGCATCCAGAAGCTCAAGGATGACGGTGCAGATATTTTGATCTTCGCTCCGCATTGGGGCACCGAGGGCAGCTATCAGGTAACCGCCAACCAGGAGGCGCTCGCGCACGCAGCGATCGATGCAGGCGCACATATTGTCTGCGGCACGCACCCGCACGTGCTGCAAAAGATGGAAAGCTACAACGGCGGCTATATTTTCTACAGCCTCGGAAACTTCAGCTTCGGCGGCAACACCGCGCCGCGCGATGTAGACACCGCGATCGCGCAGGTGACCGTCAAGAAAGACGGTGACGGCTGGGTCGTAGACGGCTACGACCTGATCCCCTGCCGCCTGTCGAGCACTGACAGCAAAAACGACTACCGGCCGCGTCCTTATGACAAGGATGAGGACGGCTACGCACGCACGATCAGCAAGCTCGACGGTTCCTGGACAGGCAGTGACCTGAACGTGGACTACTCCTTTATGTATCAGTAATACATAGCAAAACGGTCATCCGCAAGCTGCGGATGACCGTTTCATCTATACATTTTTATTTAGTCCTGCGGCAGAGGAATCTTGCCCTTGAGCAGCACCTTGCCAAAGCAGCAGATCGTAATGCCGGATGAGACCGGAATCGTCACATCCGCATCTCTGCGTGCACGGTTGAGCGAGAACAGATACACATTGCCGAGATAATCCTGACAATATTGCTTGCACTTCATATCGCCATCGACGAAGAACAGACCAACGTCCCCGTCAAAAATCGTCGCGCCGCGTTTGACCAGTACGATGGAATCGTCGTGGATATAGGGCTCCATACTGTCACCGGCGATGCGCACGGCAAAGTCCGCCTCCGAATCCGCCGCGACCTCATAATCCTCATAATCATCACCAAGCGCCGGCGAGGCATATCCGGCCGCTGCCGGCGTCATATAAAGCGGGATGATCTTATTGCGCTCCGGCTGACGCTGTGCAGCCTGCAGACGCGCACACTCAGCATCGAGCAGCTGCAGCGTCACAAAGCGGCCGTGATCATCCAGACGGCGCAGCTTCCAGAGCGTCTCCCACTCCTCAGGTGTCGGCTGACCGGTGCTGCCCGTACCGCAAAACGTCTCGAGCGGAACGTGCAGCGCATCGCAGATGCGCAGCAGCAGCTCGAAATCGATCTTCATATTGTCGCGGCGGATAATGCTGTAGAGCGTCTGCGCCGGCACTTTGATCTGCCGCGCGAACTCGTTGACCTTGATCTCGCGTTCATCCAGCAAATTTTTGAGCGTGGTTCCGATCATACACAACACCTCTTTGGCCTCATCATAACGAATTTACTGTTCTATGTCAAGGAATAAAAACGGCATTAAAAATTATGAAAACGAAAATTTTCGTCGGATTTGATTGAAATGGTTTACTTTACTGTGAAAATGTGCTTAAATATGGTGAGACGTAATCGATGCTCTTGTACATCATTACCAGCAAAATAAGGAGGAAATTTAGAAATGGTACGGTTTTCCACACGAATGAACCTTCTCAAGGGTTCTGCGATCCGCGAACTGCTGGCGCTTGCCAACAAGCCGGAGATCCTTTCGTTTGCAGGCGGTATGCCCGCACCCGAGCTCTTCCCTGTTGACAAGATCAAGGCTGCGACCGATGCTGTCCTTGAGGAGCAGGGCAAAGTCGCGCTCCAGTACTCCAGCACCAACGGTTTTGAGCACTTCCGTCAGCAGATCGCTGACCGCATGGAAGCGAAGCTCAACATCAAAACCACTGCTGATAACATCCTCGTGACCTCCGGCTCTCAGCAGGGCCTGGACTATTCCGCGCGCGTGTTCTGCGATAAGGGCGATGTGGTCATCATTGAGAGCCCCTCCTATCTCGGCGCACTGAACGCATTCAAAGCCTGTGAGCCGAACTTTGTTGCCATCCCCACCGACGGCGACGGCATGATCATGGAAGAGCTGGAAAAGGTACTCGCCACGACGGAGAATGTCAAGATGATCTACGTCATCCCCGACTTCCAGAATCCGTCCGGCCGCACCTGGCCGCTCGAGCGCCGCAAACAGTTCATGGAGATCATCAATAAGTACGAGATCCCCGTTGTTGAGGATAACCCGTACGGTGAGCTCCGCTTCGAGGGCGAATACCTGCCCGCGCTCAAGAGCATGGACACCAAGGGCCTCGTTGTCTTCCTCGGCACGTTCTCCAAGATCCTCGCGCCCGGCTACCGTCTTGGCTGGGTCTGCGCCGACGGTGAGATCCTCCAGAAGTACAACTTCCTCGCGCAGGCCGCTTCCCTGCAGGCTTCCACCGAGGCACAGCTCGTTGTGTCCAAGTTCATCGATATGTTCGACCTTGATGAGCACGTTGCTACTATCAAGGAGTGCTACCGCAAGCGCCGCGACGTCATGATCCAGACCATGGAACGCGAGTTCCCGCCCGAGGCGAAGTTCACGCACCCCAACGGCGGTCTGTTCACTTGGGTCGAGCTGCCGGACTACATCAACACCAATGAGATGGCAAAGCAGTGCCTGGCACGCAACGTTGCCTATGTCCCGGGCGACGGCTTCTTCCCGGACGCCGGTCACAACAACTGCATCCGCCTGAACTACTCCTGCATGCCCGAAGAGAAGATCGAGCAGGGCATGACCATTCTGGGCGAAGTCATCAAGGAAAACATCAAGAAGTAATTTCCGCATCACAAAAAAGACCGTGTTCTCCGGAACACGGTCTTTTTATCACGAATTCAAAGTGAAACTCCATGCAGAATATGTGTCCGGAGGAACGCTGCCACACCGTCGCGGTCGTTGGTATCCGTCACGTAGTCGCAGACAGCGCGCACCTCTGGCGCAGCATTGCCCATGGCAACGCTTGTGCCGGCGGCACGCAGCATCCGCAGATCGTTGGAGCTGTCCCCGAAAGCGACGGTGTCCTCCGCCGGGATGCCCAAGCGCTGCGCGAGTGCAAGCAGAGCCCTGCCCTTATCCGCATCGGCGGCGTTGAGCTCAAGATTATTGTGAAACGACGACGTGACCAGAACGCCCGGAAATGCGGCCGCGATCTCTTCTCGCGCCGTTTCACGCTCTGCCATGTCCCGAAAACACAGCTGCACCTTCTGCACCGGCTGACCGTTTGCGCGCACAAACGCTTTCAGATCCGCGACCGGCGCACGTGTGCGCCGCAGGAGTGCGACCACTTCCTCATCGGCGTTATAATACCGCACACGCTCAAGAAATGCGCGGTCTACCCAGCCGGTGTCATTCCAATAGCAGTCATACATCGCGTCATAGCGCCCGGCGAAGTCCATCAGACGCAGGCAGGTATCCAGCGGAAGCTCAGCACGCAGGAGTGTCTCCCCCGTCCGCGTGTCGGAAACCTTCGCGCCGTTGATCGTAATGGCATACCGCAGAAACGGCAGCGCCATCACCTGCTCCGGAATCGCGCGCAGCGCGCGCCCCGTCGCCGGGACGATCACATGCCCCTGCTCCGCCGCAAGCGACAGCGCGGCAAAATTCCCCGCCGAGATGACCTTCTCGCTGTTGAGCAGCGTTCCGTCGAGATCCAGAGCGATCAGTTTCATATGCACCTCCGAAAATGAAAAAAACCTGCGTTCAGAGAACACAGGTTTTTGTGGTGGAGACTAATGGGCTCGAACCATCGACCTCATGCGTGTGAAGCATGCGCTCTAACCAGCTGAGCTAAGCCTCCAAAAGTGGTGACCCGTACGGGACTCGAACCCATGTTACCGCCGTGAAAGGGCGGTGTCTTAACCACTTGACCAACGGGCCTAAGATGGGATGCTGCGGGTGCAGCATCCCCTGGTAGCGGCACCTGGATTCGAACCGGGGACACTTCGGGTATGAACCGAATGCTCTGGCCAACTGAGCTATGCCGCCATGTTGTGAGCGCCTCGCGAACCGCTAAACGCAAGGAGCATTGTACCAAACAATGCTCCCTTTGTCAATAAGTTTCGCGTCACTTTTTTAATTTTTTTGCGGTAAATAATCAAGCGGCGAAACGCTCTGCCCGGAGACCGAAACCGACAGGTGCAGGTGGCTCTCCTGCGCCGATTCGCAGCCGGCGGAATCGCCGACCGAGCCGATCGTATCCCCTGCCGAGACCGAATCGCCGACGTTCACCGTGGGGATCGACTCCAGATTCGCATACGTGCAGCGCAAACCGTCAGCGCGCTCCGTGACGACGGTCGTGCCGTAGCGGTCATCGTGATATACCTGCGTCACCGTGCCCGACGCCATGGCCGAGACGACCGCGCCGTAATCCGCCGCAATGTCAATGCCGTCATGCGTGCGCCAGTCAGCCATTGTCTCATCATAGGCCAGCGCCGTCATCGCATAGGCGCGCGTCACCGCGCCATCGACCGGCCAGAGATACACAATCCTGCGCCGCCGTTTCTGCAGCTTCCTCCGCCGGAATTTCCGGCTCAGGCGACAGCTCCGGCGTCGGCTGCGGTGTCTCCGGCACGGGTACGACCGGTGTCGGTACGACCTCCAGCACCGCGCTGTGTGCACGCTCATCATCCATAGTCTTCGTATCTGCCAGCAGTGACCACGCAGAGACGCCGATCACCGCCGCGCAGAGGACGAGGGCTATGTAGAAGCCCTTGCCTTCGATGAAGCGTACAGATCTTTTTTCGGGGTTTTTGTCCTGATTCGGTTCCATTGTATTTCCCTCCAAGAAAAAAGGTGTTTGCATGGGTATTGTCACCCACGCAAACACCTTTTATACCGGTTTGGGAAATTACTTCTTGATGCTGAAAAATGCATCCTTTCCGGGATACTGTGCCACGTCGAACAGCTCGTCCTCGATGCGCAGCAGCTGGTTGTACTTCGCAACGCGGTCGGTGCGGCTCGGAGCACCGGTCTTGATCTGACCGGCGTTGACGGCCACGGAGATGTCCGCGATCGTGGTGTCCTCGGTCTCGCCGGAGCGGTGAGACACGACGGCCGTCCAGCCGGCGCGGTGCGCCATCTGGATCGCGTCGAGCGTCTCGGTCAGCGTGCCAATCTGGTTGAGCTTGATGAGCACGGCATTGGCTGCGCCGAGCTCGATGCCCTTCTTGATGCGCTGAACGTTCGTGACGAACAGGTCGTCGCCGACGAGCTGGATCTTCTTGCCGAGGCGATCCATGAGCATCTGCCAGCCTTCCCAGTCATCCTCGGCCATGCCGTCCTCGAGGGAGATGATCGGATACTTCTCAACGAAGCCAGCATACATATCGACCATCTGCTCGCGGGTCATGACAGTGCCGCGCTTCGGCAGGTGGTAGCAGCCGTCCTCCGCGTTGAACCACTCGGAGCAGGCGCTGTCGATGGCGATCATGAAATCGTCATACGGCTTGTAGCCGGCAAGCTCGATGGCCTTGACGAGCGCCTTGAGCGCGTCCTCGTCGCTGTCGAGGTTCGGAGCGTAGCCGCCCTCGTCGCCCACGCCGGAGGCCGGAACGACCTTCTTGAGCACGTGGAACACTTCCGAGCACATACGCAGCGCCTCGGCGAAGCTCTTCGCGCCGACGGGCATGATCATGAACTCCTGGATGTCAACGTTGCTGCCGGTGGCGTGTGCGCCGCCGTTGAGCACGTTCATCATCGGCACAGGCAGCGTCTTGGCGTTGCAGCCGCCGATGTAGTTATACAGGCTCTGGCCGGTCGCCAGCGCGCCGGCCTTCGCGCACGCGAGGGACACGCCGAGAATAGCATTGGCGCCGAGACGGGTCTTGTTCGGGGTGCCGTCCAGCTCGATGAGCAGCTTGTCGATGGAGGTCTGGTCGAGGACGTTCATGCCCTGCAGCGCCTCAGCGATCTCGACGTTGACGTTCTCAACTGCCTTGAGCACGCCCTTGCCGAGGTAACGGCTCTTATCGCCGTCGCGCAGCTCGCAAGCCTCGTAGATACCGGTGGAAGCGCCGGACGGAACGGCAGCGCGGCCAACGGTGCCGTCGTCGAGCGTGACCTCGACTTCCACGGTCGGATTGCCGCGGGAGTCCAGAATCTCTCTGGCGCTTACATCCACAATTTCAAAATAGTCCTTCATGTCAATACTCCTTTATGATTTTTCGATAAGGCTCTCGCCTGTCATTGCGGGTTTTGGCTCGATATGCATCAGCTCGAGCATGGTCGGTGCGATATCGGAAAGACGGCCCTGCGCGCGCAGCGGCAGCTCTCTGCCGACGAGCACCAGCGGCACAAGATTCGTCGTGTGCGCCGTGTTCGTTGACCCGTCCGGCTCAACCATGCGATCGGCGTTTCCGTGATCAGCAGTGACGAGCAGCGTATAGCCCATCTCTTCCGCCGCCGCAACGACTTCACCGAGGCAGCGATCCACGCACTCGACAGCCTGAATGGCAGCCGGCATTACACCTGTGTGGCCGACCATGTCACAGTTGGCAAAGTTACAGACGATCATGTCATACGCACCGGTGCGGATGCGCGCCACAAGCTCGTCCTTGACCTTGACGGCGCTCATCTCGGGGACGAGGTCGTAGGTCGGAAATTCGCGCGGCGACGGGATGAGCACGCGATCCTCGCCGGGATACTGCGTCTCCGTGCCGCCGTTGAAGAAGAACGTGACGTGCGCGTACTTTTCCGTCTCCGCGATGCGCAGCTGGCGCAGACCGTGCGCACTGACGATCTCGCCGAGCGTGTCGTGCAGCTCCTCGGGCGGGAATGCGATCGGAAGATCGGTGAGCTTCTCATCGTAGCGCGTCGTGCAGACATAGTGCAGGTCCTGCGCAACGACCTTACGCCGGAAGCCGTCAAAATTGCTCTGCGTGAGCGCATAGGTCATTTCCCGGGCGCGGTCGGGACGGAAATTCATGAAGATGACACTGTCACCGGAACAGATCTTCCCATCAGGAACACAGACGACCGGCTTGACGAACTCATCCGTCACACCGGCGGCATAGCTCTCCTCCATCGCGTGGATGGGGTCGGGATCCTGTACGCCCTCGCCGCAGACCATGGCATTGTAGCTCGCCTCGATGCGATCCCAGCGCTTGTCACGATCCATGCCGTAGAAGCGTCCCTGCAGCGTTGCGATCTTGCCCGTGCCGAGCTCGGCACAATAGTCATGCAGCTGGCGGACATAGCCCGCGCCGCTCGTTGGCGCAACGTCGCGTCCGTCAAGGAAGCAGTGCAGATAGACGCGCTCAATGCCGCGGTCATGCGCCATCTTCACCATGGCAAAGATGTGCCGGATGTGGCTGTGCACACCGCCGTCGGACAGCAGACCGAGGATGTGCAGCGCCTTACCGTTTGCGGCGTTATCAAGCGCCGCGCCATAGACGGGGTTTTCAAAAAACGAGCCGTCGGAAATGGCGTTGGTGATGCGCGGAAGATCCTGAAACACGACGCGGCCCGAGCCGATGTTCGTGTGACCGACCTCGCTGTTGCCCATCTGTCCGTCCGGCAGGCCGACGTCCAGCCCGGAGGCAGAGAGCTTCGTGTGCGGCCAGCGCTGCAGGAGGCTGTCCATCACCGGCGTTTTGGCCATATAGATGGCGTTTCCCGCATTCGGCTCGCCGATGCCGTAGCCGTCGAGGATGATGAGTGCGACTTTTCTGTTGCTCATTCGCAGGCTCCCTGCGCCGTCGCGGCAATGATCTTCGAGAAATCGACCGGCTTGAGCGACGCGCCGCCGATGAGGCCGCCGTCGATGTCCGGCTGTGCCAGCAGCTCGGCTGCGTTGCCCGCGTTCATCGAGCCGCCGTAGAGGATGCTGATCGCCTTGGCCGTGTTGGCGTCATAGAGCTTGGCAAGCGTGGCGCGGATGGAGGCGCAGACCTCCTGCGCCTGCGCGCTCGTGGCGGTGTTGCCGGTGCCGATGGCCCACAGGGGCTCATAGGCGATGACGCAGCGCACTGCCTGCTCCGCCGTCAGGCCGGAGAAAGCAGCCGCGACCTGATAGGCAACATAGGTCTCGGTCAGGTCATGCTCACGCTGCGCAAGGCTCTCGCCGACGCAGATGATCGGGATGATGTGATTCTCCAGCAGAATTTTCGTCTTGGCGTTGACCTGCAGATCGGTCTCGCCATGATAGCTGCGGCGCTCACTGTGACCGACGATGCAGTACTGTGCGCCGAGATCGCTGAGCTGCTCGGCGGATACCTCGCCGGTGTACGCACCGTGCTGATGCTCGGACACGTCCTGTGCGCCGACGCCGAGAGCGCAGCACTGACCGGCAGCCTCCATCGCACCGATCAGCGGGTACGGGGCACAGATAACCACGTCACAGCAGCGCTCTGCCGGAAGATTCGCCTGCAGCTCCTGCGCGAAGGCCGGGATCTCGGCCACGCGCTTATTGAGCTTCCAGTTACCGGCGATGATTGCTTTTCTCTCTTTGATATTCATATCCTAATTTCCTTTCCAGCGCTTACTTATCCAGCAGGCACGCAACGCCCGGCAGCTCCTTGCCCTCAAGGAACTCCAGTGAAGCGCCGCCGCCGGTGGAGATGTGCGTCATCTTATCGGCGAAACCGAGCTTCTCGACCGCAGCCGCCGAATCGCCGCCGCCGACGATCGTGACCGCTCCGGACTCCGCCAGCGCTGCAGCAATGGCTTCCGTGCCGGCGGCAAAGGCCGGGAACTCAAACACGCCCATCGGCCCGTTCCAGACGACCGTGCCGGCACCCTTGATGGCATCCGTGAACAGCTTGATCGTCTCGGGGCCGATGTCCAGCCCCATCCAGTCAGCCGGAATGGCATTGGTCGGCACGACCTTGCGCGCGCAATCGGCAGCAAACTGATCGCCGGCCATAGTGTCAACGGGCAGCAGCAGCTTCACGCCACGCTCCTTCGCCTTCCGGATCATCTCGAGCGCATAGTCCATTTTGTCAGCCTCGAGCAGAGATGTGCCGATCTCACCGCCCTGCGCCTTGACGAACGTGTAGGCCATGCCGCCGCCGATGATGATCGTGTCGGCCTTTTCGAGCAGGTTATTGATGACGCCGATCTTATCCGATACCTTCGCGCCGCCGAGGATGGCGACGAACGGGCGCTTCGGATCTTCCAGCGCCTTGCCCATGACGGACAGCTCTTTCTCGATCAGCAGACCGGCATATGCGGGCAGATACGCCGCGACGCCGGCAGTAGAAGCGTGTGCGCGGTGCACCGTGCCGAACGCATCGGAGACATAAAGTTCGGCCATGCTTGCGAGCTCTTTTGCGAATTCGGGGTCATTTTTCTCCTCACGGGGATCAAAACGCAGATTCTCCAGCAGCAGAAGCTGACCCGGCTGCAGCGCGGCCGCCTTGGTCTTGGCGTCCTCACCGACGATATCCTTGGCAAAGAGCACGTCCATACCCAGCAGCTCCGTCAGGCGCTTGGCCACCGGAGCGAGCGTGAGGCTCTCCTTCCACGTGCCCTTCGGCTTGCCGAGGTGCGAGCAGGCGATCACAGCGGCGCCGTGATCGAGCAGGTAGCGGATCGTCGGCAGTGCGGCCACAATGCGCTTGTCGCTCGTGATCTCACCGGTCGTCTTATCCTGCGGGACATTGAAGTCGCAGCGCAGGAGCACTTTTTTTCCGGAAAGCGGGACGTCCTTGACGGTCTGTTTGTTGTAGTTCATCTTGCTTCCTCCTGGTTTATGATTTCACACGGGTGTGTGATATGGTATTCAAAGATCCAGATCGATCTGTCCGAGCAGATTCTGCTGACGCAGCGCCTCATAGCACAAGATCGCCGCAGAGTTGGACAGATTCAGGCTGCGCGCCTCCGCGCGCATGGGGATACGCAGGCAGTGGTCGGCATAGCGCTCGCGCAGCCACTCTGGCAGGCCCTTCGTCTCCTTACCGAACATGAGCGTCACCTTTGGCGCAGAGAGATCGGCGTCGGCATAGCTCACCTTTGCCTTTGTCGTGAGCAGCCAGAGATTTTCATCCCCATTTTTGGCGAAGTACTCGTCGATGTTCTCATACACCGAGATATCGACCAGATGCCAGTAGTCAAGTCCGGCGCGCTTAACGGCGCGGTCGGAAATATCAAACCCGAGCGGTTTGATCAGGTGCAGCCGCGAACCCGTGCAGGCACAGGTACGCGCAATGGCGCCGGTGTTGTTCGGGATCTCCGGCTCCACCAAAACGATATCTACCATAATGCTTCCTCTTCGTTATTTTTTTCAAATTCGCAGCCGATTATATCTCTGTTATTGTATTACTTTGCTGCTTTTTTTGCAATCTCCCTTTTAAATAAAGCTATCACTGGAAATCGCTGCATTTCTGAACTTTTCGTGAAACATGCCGAAGACCATTGCATAATGGATGAAAAAACTTTATAATATCCACAGAATCTATCGATTTCACGCAAGATTCTATGCGTGGGAGGTACTATGACGCAACTTTGTTCCGTCTGTCCGCGCGGCTGCGGTGTTGACCGCGCAGGCGGACAATTGGGCTTTTGCGCAGTTCCGGATGCACCCATGGTGGCGCGCGCAGCGCCGCATTTCGGTGAGGAACCGTGCATATCCGGCACACGCGGCAGCGGCGCGGTCTTTTTCTCCGGCTGCAGCCTGCGGTGCGTATTTTGCCAGAACCGCGACATCAGCCGCGGCGAACACGGAAAAGAGATCACCGTCGCGCAGCTCCGCGCTATTTTTTTGCGCCTACGGGACGAAGGTGTGCACAACATCAACCTCGTTACCCCCAGCCACTACACGCCGCAGATCGCCGAGGCGCTCACGGGTCTGTCCCTTGGCATCCCGGTCGTGTGGAACAGCTCGGGCTACGAGTGTGTGGAGTCGCTGCGTATGCTCGAGGGGCTCGTGCAGGTATACCTGCCGGACATGAAATACGCCCTGTCCGGACCGGCAGCACGCTACTCCGCCGCAGCGGACTATCCGCAGGTCGCCCGCGCCGCCATTCTGGAAATGTACCGTCAGACCGGACCGTTCCGGCTCGACGGCGACGGCATGCTTCAGCGCGGCGTGCTCATCCGGCATCTCATCTTGCCGCAACAGGGCGAAAACACTCGCCGCGTCATCGACTGGGTCGGGCAGACGTTTGCGCCCGGGCAGGTACTCTTCAGTCTCATGAGTCAGTACACGCCCGTCGGCGATCTGGCGCAGTGGCCGGAGCTGCAGCAGCCCGTCTCCCCCGCACTCAACGATGCCATGTACGAATACCTGATGGACAGCCCCATCACAGACGGTTTCTATCAGGATCTCGATGCCGCGACCGACGACATGATCCCGGCGTTTGACGGCACGGGCGTTTCGGCAGCAAATCCATCAATACAGTAAAGATATATGGAGGTACCCTCATGGAGTACAAAGAGATTCTTGAAAGCGCACGCACTTGTATCGGCCCGTACTGCAAGGCCTGCCCGGTGTGCAACGGCAAGGCCTGCGGCAATCAGGTCCCCGGCCCCGGCGCAAAAGCCCCCGGCAACGGCTTCACCCGCAACTACGATGCGTGGCAGAAGATCTGCGTCAACATGGACACCATCTGCCCGAACGAGCCGGTCGACACGGCTGTGGAGCTGTTCGGCACCATGTACCGCTACCCGTTTTTTGCAGCCCCGCTCGGCGCGATGAAGATGCACTATGGCGACAAGTACAACGACCGCGAGTATAACAGCATCCTCGTCAACGCCTGCGCCGACAGCGGCATCGCCGCCTTCACCGGTGACGGTGTGGATGCCGCGGTGTTCCAGGGCGCGATGGAAGCCATCCGCGCAGCCGGCGGTGTTGGCGTGCCGACGATCAAGCCGTGGAGCCAGCAGCTGGTTTTTGAGAAGCTCGATCTGGCCAGAACCAGCGGCTGCAAGGCCGTCGCCATGGACATTGACGGCGCGGGCCTCCCCTTCCTGAAAAATCTGACGCCGCCGGCCGGCAGCAAGTCCGTGCAGGAGCTGACAGAGATCATCCGCTACGCCGCCATGCCGTTCATCGTCAAGGGCGTCATGACCGTGCGCGGCGCGCAGAAGGCCGCCGAGGCCGGCGCTGCTGCGATCATCGTCTCGAACCACGGCGGCCGTGTACTCGGTCAGACCCCGGCCAGCGCGGAAGTGCTTGCCGAGATCGCCGATGCTGTCGGCGGCAGCATGAAGATCTTTGTCGACGGCGGCATCCGCACCGGCACGGATGTGTTCAAGGCGCTGGCGCTCGGCGCGGACGCTGTGCTCATCGGCCGTCCGTTCGTCCCGATGGTCTACGGCGACGGCGCGCAGGGCGTGGCAACGTACATTGAAAAGATCGGCAGCGAGCTGCGCGACACGATGGCCATGTGCGGCGTGCACACGCTCGGCGAGATCACGCGCGACTGCGTGCGTGTGCTCTGAGGCAAAACAACATACAAAAACCGAGGGAGCTACTCCCTCGGTTTTTTTCTGTGTCTCAATCGTCCCAGACCATGGTCGCAAAGTAGTCCTCCGGCGTCTCGGCGCGGCGGATCAGGCGCGTGGAACCGTCCGGCTGCAGCAGCACCTCTGCGCAGCGGAGCTTGCCGTTGTAGTTGTAGCCCATGGCAAGGCCGTGTGCACCGGCATCATGGATGACAAGCAGATCGCCGATGTCGATGCCCGGCAGTATCCGGTCGACGGCAAACTTGTCATTGTTCTCACACAGACCGCCGACAATGTCGTACTTGTGGTCGCAGGGCGCGTCCTCCTTGCCCATGACCGTGATATGGTGATACGACCCGTACATGGCCGGACGCATCAGGTCACATGCGCAGGCATCTGTGCCGATGTACTCCTTATAGATGTGCTTTGCGTGGATCGCGCGCGTCACGAGATGACCGTACGGTGCGAGCATAAAGCGGCCGAGTTCGGTGTACAGCGCCACATCACCCATGCCGGCCGGCACAAGGATCTCCTCATACGCCCTGCGCACGCCTTCGCCGATGACGGCGATGTCATTGGCCGGCTCATCCGGGCCGGTACGGGATACCGACGCCGCCGGAGAGGTCAATGAACGTGATATAGCAGCCGGTCTCCTGCTGCAGCTCTGCCGCCAGCCGGAAAAGCATACGCGCCAGCGCGGGATAGTATTCGTTTGAGAGCGTATTGGAGGCCAGAAATGCATGAATACCGAACTCCTCCGCGCCCTTTGCCTTGAGCAGCCGGAACGCCTCAGCGATCTGCGCACGGGTCATGCCGTACTTGGCATCGCCGGGATTGTCCATGACCTGAAAGCCTTCACGTGTTTCACCGAGCGAGAACGTGCCGCCGGGGTTGAAGCGGCAGCCGATCTTCTTCGGGATATAGCCGATCGCGCGTTCCAGAAAGTCCACGTGTGTGAGATCGTCCAGATTGATGACTGCACCCAGCTTTGCAGCCAGCCGGTAATCCTCGGCCGGGGTCTCATTGGAAGAGAACACAATATGCTCACCGACACAGCCGATGCGTTCGGCCATCATCAGCTCCGTGAGCGATGAACAGTCGCATCCGCACCCCTCCTCCTGCAGAACCTTCATAATTGCAGGCGTAGGCGTCGCTTTCACCGCGAAATACTCGCGAAAACCCGGATTCCATGAGAAAGCAGCATTCAGGCGGCGGGCATTTTCCCGGATCCCCTGTTCGTCATAGATGTGAAACGGTGTGGGATACTGCGCTGCAATTTGCTCCAGCTGTGCTGCGGAGACAAACGTTTTTTTCATTGGAATTCCTCCCTGCGAAAACTGAAATTGCACCCATTGTAGGAGCCGCTCGAGTCCATGTCAAGAAGGCAAAAACACTTTTGCCGTTCCATGCACACGCACTGCAAAATTGTCTGTCCGCTCCGTCATTTTTCCTGGAACGGACAAATCTCCTCTCAAATATCGTCGAGTGTCTCCGTCTCCACCGGCTGCGCCGCCTCGACAAAGCGCACCTGCAGCACCGCCTGCGGCCAATTGACCGAAATGGCAGCCGCTCGAGCGCGCGCATGCGCCGCTGCATCAATCTGTGTACACAGGTCAGTCAGCACCTCGCGCGTCAGATAGCCGCCGCGCCAGTGAAACACAAGACCCGGCTGCTTTTTGCGCAGCGCCTGATCGACCCGGCGCGCAGCCTCCTCCGGCTTTGTCCACGACAGATGCTGGAGCTTATAGTAAAACTGCCCGCCATCCGTACAGGCCGGCGCCGGATACAGAAGCTTACGGTGGTCTCGGAAAATCTTTGTGTCGTCCAGATTGAAATAGTCATAGCGCAGTACGCCGTGCTTGCTGAGAGAATTGTCAAATGTGGCGTCCAGATGATAGCACTGTTCGCCGAGCTGGACGATGTTCCACGCGTGCAGATAGCGATCGCCGTTGGCACGGTCGCGGTCGCTGACGGCGATCATACACGGCAGGCCAAGCCCGTCGCACAGGAGCTTGACCGTCTTGGCCATGCCCTCGCAGACACCGACACCGTTGGTCAGCGGGCCGATGACCTCGTGCGAATACGGTTTTTCAAGCTTATCGTAGCGAACGTTTTCCAAAATGAAATCATGGATCGCGCGCTCCTGCTCCGCCGGTGGCAGGCTGCGCAGCGGACGCAGTAACCGCGCCGTGCGCGCCTCAATTGCCTGCCGGTGCTCACGGATGCGCTTTTTGTCAAAGCGATACTCGGGGCAAAAGTCCACGAACTCCGCCTCGGGCACAGCACGGCACGAAAAACCGACGGCGTAGAAGATCTCCGGATGATCCAGCCGCAGCTGGAAAAAGAGCGTGCCGAGCGTCTCCATCGTGAGACGAGGAATGCGCGCCGACGGCGCAAGCTCCCGCAGGCAGGTCAGCATACCGTGATACGCCGCGCGCTCCGGCGGCGGAAGCTGCTGATAATAATATTGCGGATGCAGCTGCATAGTCACTGCGCTCCTTTCGTCTGGTCGGCACGGGGGCTGACCTGAAACCGTTTTTTATACGCCCGTGAAAACGCGGAGTAGTCATGGTACCCGCACTGATAGCAGGCATCCGTCGTGCGCATGCCCCGGGCGATCAGGTCGCGCGCCACGCGCAGGCGTTTGTCCGTGAGGTAGCCGTGGATTGTAAAGCCGGTCTCGGCACGAAACAGGCGCATCATATAATACTTGCTGAGATAAAAGGTGTCCGCGAGGGCATCAATGCTGATGTCCTCGGTCAGGTGCGTGTTGAGATATTCGAGTATAGCAGCCGTCTTTTCGTTGCAGTGTTCCGAGGGGGCGTAGCTTGACCCGTCGTCATTCAGGCCGCGGCCAAGCATGACCAACAGCTGCAGCATCTGCGCGCGTGAGAGCAGATCATGTCCGTAGGCCGTGCTTTGCTCCTCCGCCTCGAGTGCGTCCAGTGTGCGCAGCAGCGCAGTACGGCGGTCAGCCTCCGGGCGCAGGACAAAGCTCTCCCCATCTGCCGGCAAATGAAAACAGGCGTCGAGCGCAGACACTGCCGTTGACTGCGCACGCAGAAAGTCCGGTGATATGTAGAGGATCACGCGCTCATAGCGCTCGTTCGGGTCGATCTGCGCTTTGTGGATCGCGCCCTGCCGCACAAGCACCACATCATACGGCCGCAGCACATGTGTGCGCCCTTCGACGATATAGTTTCCGCGCCCGGCCAGAAAGAACACCAGCTTATGAAATTCGTGATAGTGGAAGGCCGTATCCTCAGCCAGCGCACTGCTCAGATGGAACAGACGGTAGTCCTCATGCAGGTATCCCCTGCGCTCATAATCAGTCTGTTGCATAGCTCGCCTCCAAGAAAGCATCTTTTGCAATATATGATAGCATTTTTGTACAATTATTGCAAGAAAAAACTCTATATACTGTCATCAAAGCGCTGCTTCGGCGCAAACTACGCACTGGGAGTGTTGCATTTATGTCCAAGGCAAACAGTTCCAAGTCTTTCTTTAAGACTTACGGATTCCTGATCTTCATGATCTCCGCCATCGTGGCCGGTTGTCTGGTGGGCGCTTTTGCCCCAGATTTCGGCGGCAAGATCAAATTTCTCGGCACGCTGTTCATCAACATGATGTTCTGCGTGGTCGTACCGATGGTGTTCTGCTCCATCGCCTCCGCCATCGCCAACATGAAGAGCGTCAAGCGCGCCGGCAAGATCATGGGCGTAACCATCGCCACGTTCCTCGTCACTGCTGCCATCGCCGGCATCCTGATGTATATCGTCTGCCGCATCTTCCCGCTCGTGGACGGACACTACACCATCACGGAGGGCGAGATCGGCGACACACTGGGCTTCGGCGACATGATCGTGAACTTCTTTACCAAGCCTGACTTCACGGAGCTGCTGAGCCGCAAAGCCATCCTGCCGCTGATCGTTGCGGCGGTCATCTTCGGCTTCGGCATCCAGATGAACGGCGGTCCGGAAACCAAGACTGCGAAGCTCCTCGAGGACATTACGGGCTGCATCATGAAGACTGTGAAGCTCATCACCTACTATGCCCCCATCGGCTTCTTCGGCTTTTTTGCCGACCTGGTCGCCACCTACGGTCCGGAGTTGGTCGCGGATTACAGCCGCACGCTCATCATCTACTACGTCATGAGCTTTGCCTACATGTTCGTCTTCTTCCCCATCTACGCCCAGTTCGGCGGCGGTAAGGGCGGCGCAAAGATCATGTTCTCCAAGCTGTTCCGTCCGGCAGCCGTTTCCTTTGGCACGTGCTCTTCCGTTGCGACCATCCCGACCAACATGGAGGTCGCGGATGAGACCGGCATTTCCAAGGACGTCACCGACATTGTCCTGCCCATGGGTGCCACCATGCACATGGACGGCTCGGCCATGTCCGCCATCATCAAGGTCGCATTCCTCTTCGGCGTGTTCGGACTGGACTTCACGACGGAAAAGGCCATTCTGGCCATCGTCGTGGCGGTATTCTCCTCCGTCGCCATGAGCGGCATCCCCGGCGGCGGCGGCACGGGTGAGCTTGTGGTCTGCACCATCTTCTTCCCCGATCAGCTGGCCGTTGCTTATCCGATCGCGCTTGCCATCGGCAACCTTGTCGACCCCCCGGCCACCATGGTCAACTCCGCCGGCGACTACGTCGTGTCCTTCATCGTCTCCCGCTATGTAGACGGCAAGGACTGGCTGCAGAAGACCTTCGCAAAGAAGAAGGAAAACGCAGCCATCGAGCAGTAACCCGCTCGGAGATCTGCCAATGTATCAAATTCCTCCCACCCGGAAACACTACGCTGTACCGGATGGGAGGAATTCTTATGCTTGGAAAAGTCGAGATCTGCGGCGTGAACACGGCAGATTTAAAAGTTCTGAGCAGCGATGCCTGCCGCGCGCTGCTCATCCGTGCAAAGCACGGCGACCGTGACGCGCGCGAGCAGCTCATCGCGGGAAACCTCCGGCTGGTGCTGTCCGTGATCCAGAAATTCACCGGCCGCGGCGAGAGTGCGGACGACCTGTTTCAGGTCGGCTGTATCGGGCTGATCAAGGCCATCGACAATTTCGACGCGGAGAACCATGATGTGCGCTTTTCTACCTACGGCGTGCCGATGATCTCCGGCGAGATCCGGCGCTATTTGCGCGACAACAGCCCCATCCGCGTCAGTCGCTCCACGCGCGACACGGCATATCAGGTGCTGCAGGAAAAGGAGCGCCTGACCGCCGCAACTGGCCGCGAGCCGTCACTCGATGAGATTGCAAAATCGCTCGGTCTGCCGCGGCAGACAGTGGTATTTGCGCTCGATGCGATCAGCGATCCCATCTCCCTCTACGAACCGATCTACACCGATAGCGGCGAGAGCATCTGCGTCATGGACCAGGTCGGCGACACAAAAAATACCGACGAGCAGTGGCTCGAGCGGCTGGCGCTCTCGAGCGCGATGGGCACGCTCAACGTGCGCGAGAAAAAGATCCTCTCTCTGCGCTTTTACGCCGGAAAGACACAGATGGAGGTGGCCGGTGAGATCGGCATCAGTCAGGCACAGGTGTCGCGGCTTGAAAAGCAGGCTATTGGCAAGATCCGCGGCAGCGTCTTCCCCTCATAAGCTGCGGTGCCGCGCCATAGACTGTTACGAAAACGCTGCGGAGGTGTCCCCATGAAATGTTGTCTATCCGACCTGCGATATAAAGAAGTCATCGATCAGAGCACCGGTCAGCGGCTCGGCTACGTCTGCGATGCGGAAATTGACTTGGATGACGGCAAGATCGTGTCGCTCATTGTGCCCGGACAAAAGAAGCTCGGCGGCCTGCTTAGCGGCGACGACGACTACATCCTGCCGTGGGGGTCTATCTCGCGGCTGGGTGAAGATATCATTCTCGCCGAGGTCTCGGGCCAGCAGCCGCGGCGCCGACGCGAAAAGCGCCAGAATCATCTCTGAGCACACGCAAAAAATGCAAAAAACCGGCCAAATCCTCTTGCATTGGCCGGTTTTCTCTGGTATAATATCAGAGCATCACGCACGGGAGTGGATGTGCGACCATGTGGTTTCGGCCTGGTCGGGCACAGAAGAAGCTCCCGGAGGTAGCAACTAATTAAAGGAGGAAACAAAAAACTATGGCAGTCGTATCTATGAAACAGCTTCTTGAGGCCGGTGTCCACTTCGGTCACCAGACCCGCAGATGGAACCCGAAAATGGCGGAGTATATCTACTGCGAGCGCAACGGTATCTACATCATCGACCTGCAGAAGACCGTCAAAAAGCTCGAGGAGGCTTACAGCTTCGTGCGTAACCTCGCGGAGAATGGCCAGACCATCCTCTTCGTCGGCACAAAAAAGCAGGCTGCTGACGCTGTGAAGGAAGAGGCTTCCCGCGTCGGTATGTACTACGTCAACGCCCGTTGGCTCGGCGGCATGCTCACCAACTTCAAGACCATGCGCACCCGCATCGACCGTCTGGCTCAGCTCAAGAAGATGCAGGAGGACGGCACCTTCGATATGCTCCCGAAGAAGGAAGTCATGAAGCTGCTCGGCGAGATGGAGAAGCTCGAGAAGTATCTCGGCGGCGTCAAGGAAATGAAGAAGCTCCCCGGCGCTCTGTTCGTCGTTGACCCGCGCAAGGAGCACAACGCCATCGCCGAGGCCCGCAAGCTGCACATCCCGATCGTCGCCATCGTCGACACCAACTGCGACCCGGACGAGATCGATTACGTCATTCCCGCCAACGATGACGCCATCCGCGCCATCCGCCTGATCGCTTCCACCATGGCCAACGCCGTGCAGGAAGGCCGTCAGGGCATCGACGCTGAGGATGCCGCTTCCGAGGAAGAGGCTCAGAAGGTCGAAGAGTAATCGGAAACTGTAAGGGCGGGCCTCGTACCCGCCCTTTTGATAAAAATAACAAAGGAGAAAGAATTATGGCATTTTCTGCTGCTGATGTGAAAAATCTGCGTGAAATGACCGGCGTCGGCATGATGGACTGCAAAAAGGCTCTGACCGCTGCCGATGGCGATATCGATAAAGCCGTGGAATGGCTCCGCGAAAAGGGCCTCGCCGCCGCTCAGAAGAAGGCCGGACGCATCGCCGCCGAGGGCATGGCTTACGCCGTTGACATTGACGGCATCGGTGTGATCATCGAGGTCAATGCCGAGTCCGACTTCGTGGCCAAGAACGACCTGTTTGTGGAGTATGTCAAGGGCGTCGCCGCTGTCATCGCAAAGGAAAACCCGGCCGATCTCGACGCGCTGTATGCCTGCGCTTACGGCAACGGCAAGACCGTGCTCGAGGAGCAGAACGACAAGGTCCTCGTCATCGGCGAGAACATCAAGGTCCGCCGCTTCGCGCGCTACGGCACCGGCCTGAGCGTTCCCTATGTCCACATGGGCGGCCGTATCGCCGTGCTCGTCAACCTCGAGACCGAGTCCACCGACGCTGCTGTCATCGAGCTCGGCAAGGATATCGCTATGCAGATCGCGGCTCTGAACCCGACCTACATGGACAAGAGCGACGTCTCCGAGGAGTTCATCGCCAAGGAGAAGGAGATCCGCCTGGCTCAGGCCAAGGAAGATCCGAAGAACGCCAAGAAGCCCGACGCCATCATCGAGAAGATCGTCATGGGCGGCATCGGTAAGTACTTCAAGGAGATCTGCCTGCTGCAGCAGCCGTTCGTCAAGGACGACAAAGTCTCCGTCGAGGATCACATCGCCGCTGTCGCAAAGCAGATCGGTGCCTCCATCAAGCTCGTGGGCTACACCCGCTTTGAGAAGGGCGAAGGCATTGAGAAGCGTCAGGATGACCTCGCTGAGGAAGTCGCCAAGCTCGTAAAGTAAGCTTTTGAGCTGACAATATCAATTTTCCGGTTCCGCAGTTCTATCCGAGCTGCGGAACTTTTTTGCCTTTGGGGAGCCAGCATCCGATTTTCTTCCTATTTACGTCTGTTTCTGGCGGTAGAGTGACTCTACAAAGCAGTAGAGACACATATTTTTGCGTAGAGACTGTAAAAACGGAACGTAGACAGGGAAAAATGACAGTAGGTTGAATTTGCACACCCACGGGTGTATGGATAAAGAGCGCACAATGTGCAGCACTTTGAGCAAAACAAAGGAGCACCCATATGATTCAGATCTTTACCGATACGTCGGCGAACCTGCCGGCCTCATACATTCAGAAATATGCCCTGCGCGTGATCCCGCTGACCTACCTGATCGATGGTGTCGAGGCGCATCAGGACCCGACTGTGGACTTTGACGGCAAGGCCTACTATAACGCAATGCGCAGCGGCACGTCCGTGACGACCGCCATGATCAACATCGCCGGTTTTCTCGAACCGCTGCGTGAGGTGCTTGCGGCCGGCGACGATGCGATCTACATCGGCATGTCCGGCGGCATCAGCGGCACGGCACACGCTGCCTCCCTCGCTGTGGAGGAGCTGAAGGAAGAATTCCCGGAGCGGAAGGTTGCCTCCATCGACACATATGCCGCCTCTCTCGGCGAGGGGCTGCTCGTGGTCGAGGCTGCGCGTATGCTCGAAAACGGCGCGTCCTTTGACGAGATCGTGGAGAAAATTTCGCAGCGGCGTCATGTGATGTGCCAGTATTTCACGGTCGACGACCTCGCCTATCTCGAGCGCGGCGGCCGTGTGAGCAAGGCCGCAGCCATCGTCGGCACGGTGCTGAAGATCAAGCCCCTGCTGCGCGGCGACGAAGAGGGCAAAATTGTCCTGTGCGGCAAGACGCGCGGGCGCAAGCAGTCCCTCGCTTCCCTTGCTGACTTCTATGAAAAGCTGGTCGCGGACAAGACGGAAGAGATCGGCATCGCGCACGCGGATGACGCCGAGTGTGCGCAGTTTCTGCTCGACGCGCTGCGCAAGCGCGGCTTCACCGGCGACTGCCTGACCGTGTGCTATGAGCCTGTCACGGGCTGCCATGTCGGCCCCGGCACGGTGGCGCTGTTCTTCTACGGCGTGCACAGATAATCGGACATGATAAGATCCCGGAGCGTGATTGTTAACACGCTCCGGGATCATCTTTTTATGTGTCGCTCCGATCGACCTGCCGGATCATTTTTTCAAACTTTGCACGCGGGCCCATGACCTCGCGACCGCAGCCCAGGCAGCGGAGCTTAAAGTCCGCGCCGATGCGCAGCACCTCCCAGCGCTTTTCACCGCAGGGGTGCTGCTTTTTCATCGTCAGAATGTCACCGACTCGAATGTCCATCGCTCACTCCCCCTTGATGCGCTGCCAGTAGGCGCGCGCAGCCTGCTCGGTCTTGTTGTCGCCGTACTCGTAATAGTGTTTGCCCTTCAGATCATCAGGCAGATACTGCTGCTGCACCCAGTGCCCCGGGTAACAGTGCGGATATTTGTAGCCTTGCTCACGCTCGAAGCCCGTTCCGTCTGCGTGGACGTTTTGCAGCTCGCGCGGGATCGGCCCTGCCTTCCCCGCCCGCACGTCCGCAATCGCGGCGTCGATGGACATGACGACGGAGTTGGACTTCGGCGCGGTCGCCAGCAGCAGCACCGCCTCCGCCAGCGGCAGGCGCGCCTCCGGCAGACCGAGCTGCAGCGCCGAGTCCACGCAGGATTTCACAATCATTGCTGCCTGTGGATAGGCAAGGCCGATATCCTCGCTCGCCGAGCAGAGGATGCGCCGGCAAGCACCGATCAGATCCCCCGCCTCGAGCAGGCGCGCGAGATAGTGCAGTGCCGCATCGGGATCCGAGCCGCGCAGCGATTTCATAAGCGCAGAGACAACGTCAAAGTGATCATCACCCGCGCGGTCGTAGTGCATGGCGCTGCGCTGCGTGATATTTTCGGCATCCGCGCGCAGGAGCCGAACAGCCGCACCGTCACGCGGCGCTGCAGAAAAGAGCAGTTCGACTGTGTTGAGCGCCTTGCGCACATCGCCGCCGCAGACAGAGGCGATATACCCCGCTGTGCCCGGTTCGATGTCCGCCGTGACATTCTCACGCGCGCAGAGAATGGACACTGCGCGCAGCACCGCCTTTTCCACCTCGGCAGCCGGCACTTGCTTGAACTCGAACACCGTGCTGCGGCTGAGCACCGCGTTGTAGACGTAAAAATACGGGTTTTCCGTCGTGGAGGCGATGACCGTGATGCGGCCGTCCTCCATGAATTCGAGCAGCGACTGCTGCTGCTTTTTGTTGAAATACTGGATCTCGTCAAGATACAGCAGCACGCCGCCGGGCGTGAGCATGGTGTCGAGCTCCGCGATGATATTGCGGATGTCCGAAATGCTCGCGGTCGTGGCGTTCAGGCGGCGCAGGGTGCGGTTCGTGCTGGCAGCGATGATGCTCGCGACCGTAGTCTTTCCGGTGCCGGACGGGCCGTAAAACACCATATTCGGGATCTCGCCGGACGCAACGATGCGCCGGAGCATCCCGTTGGGACCAAGTATATGTTTTTGCCCGACCACATCGTCGAGCGTGGTCGGCCGGATATCATCGGCCAATGGTCTGTACATAGTGCGCCTCCTGTGTTGCGATGGCGATATTATAGCGCATTTTGCCCGCCTTGGCAACTCGCCGCACTTGGCAGGCGGCGTAAAATGTGCTACACTGCCGGAGAGGTGAAGAAAATGCGCACACCCGAACAGGTTCGGGAGATCCTCCGCGCGCTGGCCCAGGCCTACCCCGCGGAGTGCTCCCTGCAATATCAGAAGGATTACGAGCTGCTCTTCGCCGTGCGGCTGGCAGCACAGTGCACGGACGAACGCGTAAACCAGATCACGCCCGCGCTGTTTGCGCGCTTTCCGACGCTCGAGGCGTTTGCCGCCGCAGAGCCGGAAGACGTAGAACCCTATGTGCGCTCGTGCGGGTTTTTCCGCGCAAAAGCGCGCGACATCGTGCTGTGCGCGCGCAAGCTCGTCGCAGAATACGGCGGCCGCGTGCCGGACACGATGGAGGCGCTCACCTCCCTGCCCGGCGTCGGGCGCAAGACGGCGAACCTCATCCTCGGCGATGTGTACCACAAGCCCGCCGTGGTCGTGGACACGCACTGCATCCGGCTCTCAAACCGGATGGGGCTCGTCGACGGGCTCAAGGACCCCGTCAAGATTGAGACCGCGCTGCGCAAAATCCTGCCGCCGGAGGAATCGTCCGACTTTTGCCACCGGCTCGTCCTGCACGGCCGCGCCGTGTGCACCGCGCGCAAGCCGCTATGCAGCACGTGCTGCGTGCGCCACGTATGTCAAACCGCAGAGGAGATGGAGCTATGAGACCGATCGCACACATCCACAGCGATTTTTCCACCAAATTCGGCATCCCACGTCAGAGCGGTATCGTCGAAAGCCTGCAGGCCGAGATCGTCTTTGAGCCGGAATTCCGCAGCCGTGAGGCCGTGCGGGGGCTGGACGGCTACTCGCACATCTGGCTGATCTGGGAGTTTTCTGAAAACGTTGATGCTCCCTGGTCGCCGACCGTGCGACCGCCGCGACTGGGCGGCAATGTGCGCATGGGCGTGTTCGCCACGCGCTCCCCGTTCCGGCCAAACCCCATCGGCCTGTCGTGCGTGCGGCTCGAGCGCGTCGATCTCACTGATCCGCGCGGGCCGGTGCTCCACGTCGCAGGGGCAGACCTCATGGACGGGACGCCGATTTTTGACATCAAGCCCTATGTTGCCTATGCCGACTGCCATCCGGAGGCGGCCGAAGGCTTCACCGGTCAGGTGGAGATGCAGGAGCTGACTGTGACGATCCCGCCGGAGCAGCTCTCCCGCTTCCCCGCCGACAAGCGCGATGCGCTCATCGGCGTGCTCGCGCAAGACCCGCGCCCCCGGTATCAAGCAGACGCCAGCCGCGTCTACGGGCTGGAATTCGGCGGCTATGAAATCAAATTCCGCGTTGACAGCCAGACGCTGACCGTCACGGACATCATAAAAAAAGACTCGTGAAAATCACGAGTCTTTTTCGTATTTGAGCTGATACAGGTCCGTTCGCCGCGCGCGCAAAACCGGGATTTGCGCACGAACGGCATCCACCTGCGCAAAATCAATGTCGCAGATCAGCAGCTCCGGCGCTGCACCAGTCTGTGCCTGCACACGCCCCCACGGGTCACACACGAGCGAATGTGCATAGGAGACATAGCCCGCCGTTTCGTCCCGTGCCGGGGCACAGCCCGCGAGGAAGCACTGGTTATCGAGCGCCCGCGCGCGAAACAGCAGCTCCCAATGCGCCGGACCGGTCGTCATATTGAACGCCGCCGGAACAACGATCAGCCGCGCTCCCTCAAGGGCAAGAATGCGAAACAGCTCTGCAAAGCGCACATCAAAGCAGATGGCAGCGCCGACCTTGCCGAATGGCGTGTCAAAGAGCGTATAGTGCTGTCCGGGTGTGAGTGTGTCAGACTCGAAAAACCGCTGACCGCCCGCCACATCAATGTCAAACAGATGCACCTTGCGGTGCTTTGCCCGCTGCGTCCCGTTCGGGTCAAAGACATAGCAGGTGTTGTAGATCGCGTCCCCGTCACGCTCCGGCACAGAGCCCGCAGCAAGCCAAACGCCGCTCTCGCGCGCAGTGTCGCGCAGCAGACGCCACGTCTGGCCGCCCTGCGGCTCGGCATAGTCTGCAAACGCCGCGTTGTCATATGGGCAGCACCACATCTCCGGCAGCACGACCAGATCACAGCCGGCAGCGGCGGCATCGCGCACATAGCGGCGCATGGCCGCGTGATTCTCCTGCTGCGATGCCGTGACCGGCATCTGGCACAGACCAAGCTTCATGGTATTCCCCGCTTTCACACCGTTATGTGACCAGCATAGCGAAAAAAGTCGGCGCTGTCAAACATTTCTGTCCGCACACACGTTACTGCCGACACCGCGACCGTGAAAAAAGCGGGTGAAATGCAGCGATTGCATTTCACCCGCACGCGCGCGTTTATGCGTACATGGCACCCAGAATCACGCCCAGAATCCCGACCAGAATCGAGAGCGCAGCACCGACAGCGAAGCCGTCCAGCGCCCATTTGCCGATCGCCTTGGCGCGTACCGGCGTCGTCTTCTGGAAGCACAGGTACAGGATCAGACCGACCAGCGGGAACAAAAACGCCAGTATGTTCAGACCCGTCGACGGTTTATCCTCCTGCTGGCTTACCGGCGCCTGCACCGCGCAGCCGCAGTTCGGGCACACGACCGCCTGATCGACCAATTGACTTCCGCATTGCTGACAATACTTCATCTCTTTCCCTCCGTTCACATCTCTGAGTGGAGACTCACTCCACGCTTGTATGGTATCACAGCGTGATGGAAACGGCAATTCGGAATTCACAAAATGTTCATTTTCCCGACAAAATAGCACTTTTATGTATAAATTATGGTAATTCACGTGATAAACCTTAAGCTCGGCTCTGAAAACGCAAAAAGGATGGAGAGACAGACAATCTCTCCATCCTTATTTCTGATCCACAAAAACGGGTGTTTACTCTTCCCAGTTGTGCCACACGTTCTGGACATTTTCGTTGTCCTCGAACATGTCGAGCATCTTCTGGAGAAAAAAGCTGCAATTTCAGCACATTTGTCAGAGGCACATTCCTCCGTTATGCAGATGTATGTCACAGTAGAACTGGATACTATTATAATAGCATATCGAGCCAAGAATTGCAAACGGTATTCATCGGGGGCAGTTAAAACCAGCGTGAGCGGCTGTTTTTCCAGCGCCGCATATAGGTGGCTGACTCGTGCACTGACCCAGCAACTACGATTGATTTCCGCAAAAAAATCGCTCCGTATCCATGGAGAGCACACTTGTTTGCGAATGTTCTATTCATACCGATTGTGTTTTTTTGATCGAATTTTGGCTGACGAGCGCAGCGAGCAGGCAAAATTCAAGCGAGCAGTACGGGCGCAGCACGTACTGCGCTGCAAGACAGGCCCCGCCGCGCAGCGGTGGATACAGTGAAGCGGTGTATAAAGGTGTATGGCAAATTGCTCATTTACATTTTTATCCGTTTTTAACCGTGAGAGAAATATGCCTACACCACCATACACCGCGATGCCTTTTAGGACGCTGCGCGCTCGAACTCGCTGATAATTCTCAAGCCCTGATACACATTGCCCTTTTTTGTGCGCTTCTTCGTTGCGCCCGCCTTCGTTGCAACCAGCGGAAGCACGGAGGACATGGGAAGCATCCGCTCACCGTGCTCACTGCAGAAGGACGTATACGCCTCATAAATATCGCTGCCATATGTGTCCTCATTTTTATCCAGAGCGACCCACTCGTTGAAAAAATCCGTGAGCCAGTCATTTTCCTGCTGATACTGCTCCGTCGCGCTGATGATGCACTCCGGAATGTCTAGCTTATAGTCATTACGGATATATTCGCGGGCACCATCAATGATCCAGCTCAGGATCGCGCCGCCGCAGGCTCGCACGAGGTAATTGCCATAGTTTTTAATCTCGTTCTCCTGGCTTCGGAATCTGCCGCGAAACGGCACTACAATCAGGCGATCCCAAGTACCGCTGTCCATGACCTTTACCGACGGCATGTGGTTCGTACACAGCACGATGGAGTGAGATGGTTTGAAGGTGAAAACGTCCTTCCCCTTAAACTGCGCGTTGATGTCTCCGGTACTGCACAAATGCTTTACCTCCGCAGTATCCAGCTGTCTTCCCTCTTCCAATTCCTCTGCAATGGCCAGGCGCTTCCCGCGCAGCCTCGCCAACTCAAATTTCTTGCCGCTGTCATTGCTTGCGACCAGAAGCTCCGAGCGGATCGTGCAAGCGTAATCTCCCATCACATCCTGAATGGCGTTAAAAAATGTGCTCTTGCCATTGCCGCCGCTCCCGAGCGCGATCACGAGCCGCTCTTCATAGACCTTACCGATCGCGGCCATGCCCGCAATCTGCTTGAGGAACGCCACGAGCGTTTCGTCATTACAGGCAATCTGGTGCAAAAACGTGTTCCAGATATCCGCCCCATCGTCAGAAGGTGCACAGCTCGTCATGTGCGTAATAAAATGCTCCGGCTCGTGCGGAGACATTTCTCCCGTATCCAAATGGATCTCTCCGTCAGGCGTATTCAAAATGAGCGGATCTCCATCCAGCATCGCAGCCCGGATGCTGAGCTTCGGCTTGGCCTCTCTCAGCGCAGCCGCAATTTTAGCCGACGAGCGTCGCATCACGGCATACTCCATATAGGTCTGCGACATCGATGCAGGCTGTCCAAACATGCCAATATTGTTCAGCCCCATGGTCTTTGCTTCCTGCATCTGCAGATCCGTCAAGCGCTGGGAATAGCTATGTGCCGCCGTTTCAGACGGTTCCCATACGCCGCCGTTATATGCAATCCATCCCACGCCCTCACAATAGCGCAGCTTGTGATGGTAAGCCTCATAGAGCACGGTTCCCTGCCCTACGTCCGTAAAATCTGTGGGGATAAAGCTCTCAATCAGAGAGTCGTTTTCATGCATCTGTGTGTGTTCATCTGTCATAGGCATCCTCCTTTGTGTTTTGCGTCATGATTTTGTTTTCCGGTTTCATCTCAAACCTTCTTTGTATTTTATTCCACTTGACTCCGGAGTCGTCGTGTGATATCGTTATCTCACGAGACGCAAATATTGTCAACGCTGCGGAGTAAATCGGTTAACGAAATTTACATTGTGAGGTGCATTATGGGCAGACAGGGAATCAAATTGGACAAAGCGCACGCATTTTCTTCTCGATTCCTGCAGTTGTGCGCACAAGAGGAGAAAGCGCTGTCGCAATGGGGTGCAATTTTTCACACGACAAGGCAGACAATTTCCAACTGGCAAACCGGCGAGAGTGTGCCAGACATCATCAAGCTCGCGGACATTGCACAGTACTTCGGCGTATCGACCGACTACTTGCTTGGACTCAGCGACACCAAAAGCCCGGATGCCGGTGCGAAAGCAGCGGTCGAATATACCGGTCTGTCAGAAGAAGCCGTCGAGCGGCTGCACATCGGTCTGGATCATTTCATATGTGACGGTGAAGCAATGTGCGAGAAAGCAAGAGCTAAGAACTTGCATACTGCATCGAAGCTGATTGCCAGCCGTGAATTTTCGGAATTGGTCAGTCGTTTGGCTTATGCGCAAGAGGCCGCCCTCAGTCAGCAGTTACTGCAGCTCATCTACGAGCAACATACGGAAAGTGCCAACAACAGTGATGACCTTGACAAAGACTGCGCGTTCGTATTTGCGAACCCCGAGGATCGCGTGCTAACGGAAAGCACCATCCAATATCTTGTCCTCCGCAAGTGGGGTGATGATGAGCGCTGTCAGAAAATACACGAAATGGATAATGAGGAACTGCTCTGTTGCGTTATCGACGGCGTAGTTAGTAATAGAGATGACTGCGAATTGTACCAGTTTCACGCCTCTAAAGAATTAAACCGCTACATCGACCGTCTGATAGAAGAGACAAAAGAACACGCCACTCGGGATTTCCCAGATAATATCATCAACAGCCAAAAGAACAGAGCGAGGGAAAGAAATCTACGCCATGCGCAAAGAGACGATTGAACGTGTCTTTGCCGACGCAAAAGAAAAACACGCAATGCGTTACACACATCATCGAGGTCTGGCCTGGGTCAAAAGCTGGGTGAGGCTTAAATATGCTGCCATGAACCTGAAAAAACTGGCAGAATGGAGTTGGAATAACTCCTTTTTCCACCTCATTGCCTCCCTTTTTTCTGCTATTTATGCTGAAGTCCCCGCTTTCGCCTAACGAAAACAGGGACTTCTTTGACACTCTGAAAAAGGCTCTGTATAAATCAGAGCCTTTAGATTTTACAGATCTCTGGCAATTACATAGCCGGTTCTGTTGGCGTAGGCTATGTTGTCGACAAAGTCGGCATCGCCGATCTTGTACACTCTGGGAAGTTCCTTGGATAGCTCATCGTACAGGGCAGTATCGGACTTGAAGCCCATGCAGATGACAACCTTGGTGGCAGGAATCAGCTCCTGCTTTCCGTCAGCGGCTTCTACAAGAACGCCGTCTTCCTTTATCTCGATGACCTTGTGCTCATATTTCAGAACACAGCCGGTCTCTTTGGCGTGCATGGAAGCGATGACATTTGGTGCTCCGGCAGAGAGGATCTGCATGAAGGGCTGCATCTCCACCACGGTTGCCTTACAGCCCTGATGGGCGAAGGTGGAGGCTATCTCAAGGCCGACCATGCCGCCGCCGATGGCCACAACGGTCTCGTCGGTATAAGCGGGCACAGCTTCAAGAATCTCCTTGGCCATGTACACGTTCTTGCCGAAGATGCCGGGGATAGATGCGGGACGGATGGGAGTGGAGCCGGTAGCAAGGATGACGGCATAAGCGTCCATAGCCTTGATGTCAGCAGCATTTACCTCGGTACTCAGATGTACTTTGATACCCAGTTTGTTGATCATGCGGTGGTAGTAATCTACTGCCCAGTTCAGTCTCCACTTGGCATAGGGAGCGGTGGCGTAGCGGATGGAGCCGCCGATAAAGCCGCTCTTTTCAAAGATCTCAGGCTTGAAGCCGCGCTTTGCAAGGGTAATAGCAGCGCTGACGCCAGCGGGACCTGCGCCAACGATCACGACCTTGCGGCCATCGCCGTCGATAACAAGAGGCTTGTCCTCAATCTCACGGGTACAGGTGGGGTTGAGGGAGCAGTGCTTGTGGCTGGGAGCGTTGGGAACACTGCAGCTGTAGCAGTTGAGGCAGTATCTCAGTTCGTCCTCTCTGCCCTCCATAACCTTCTTGACAAACTCGGGCTCAGCCTTGAGGCCGCGACCCATGCCAATCATATCGCACTTGCCGGTGCGCAGAGCCTCTTCCATAACAATGACATGGCGGATGCTGCCGGAGGCCATGACGGGAATGCTGACAGCCTTCTTCACAGTCTCGGCGTAGGGGATCTTCCAGCCCTCCGTCTTGGTGCCGTCGCCAGACATGCCTCTGATGTCGCTAAGGCCCCCGCCGGCGCTGACAGTAATAAGATCCACACCGGCCTTCTCCAGTTCAACACAGAGCTGAGTGCACCAATCGGGAGTCATGCCACCCTCGATGCCCATGTCCCAGGCGTTGATCTTAGCGGTGATAGGGTAGTCTCCGACAAGCTCACGGGCCTTTTTGATGGCCTCCACAGAGAAACGGGCAGCATTTTCGATGGTATCCGCACCATACTCGTCAGTTCTCTTGTTGAACGCGGGCACAGCAAACTGCTCAGGCAGGTAGTTATGGGCCATGTGCCATTCAACACCGTCCACGCCGGCCTTCTGGCATCTGACGATGGCCTCCACGTAGAGGCGCTGCAGATTGTGAATCTCGTCCACGGTCCACTCTTCGGGGGCCTTGACCTGCTCTCTTGTGCAGCCGTAGGCGGCGAGACCGGCATGCCACAACTGCATGAATATCTTCGCACCATACTGATGTACCGAGTCTGCCAGCTTCTTCATGCCGGGGATAAACTTGTCGTCATAAAGGCCGTGCTGATGGGGCAACTGGGAGGGATAGTCTGGGTCGATGATAGCGCCGCCGGTGGTGATCATACCCACGCCGTTTTTGGCGAAATTGGTGTAGTAGGCGATCTGGCGCTCAGAAACAAATCCGCCGGGATCGGCGAGCTGCTTTGCCATACCCAGATAGGCAATGCGGTTTTTTACGGTGATGGGTCCAACTTTGATTGGAGTCAAGATCTGATACATAGTGTTTTCCTTTCTAATGTTGAGCCCCGGTAATAAATCGGGGCTTTTATGACCGGAATTTTTCTTTTTTTCGCTTTACTCAGGTGACAACGATGCCCTGCTTCTTCATGGGAGAGAGCATGTAGCCGGCAATGAAGAGCACGGTGGAGATCAGCGCAAAACCAGCAAAGACGACATACACAGCGTTCAGGTCAAGACCCATCTTGAGAATACCGGAGACGATGGCTCCACCGAACACGGTAGCGCAGTTGAAAGCAGCGGCCATCTGGGCCTGGATTGTGCCAAACTCCTTGCGACCGAAGTAGGACATGGAGGTCAGGGGAGTGTCCGAAGTCTGCTTAGGCATGATGGCGGAAATAAGGGCCGCAGCAAGGATGACCATAACACCGGAGGAGGCCACGCCTGCCTTGCCCAGACCGAGGATGAGCATACCCACAATGCTCATAAGGCCAAAGATAAGGATATACTTTGCGTAGCCAAGCTTTTCGGCGGCACGACCGCTGAGCGTAACCATGGCGAAAACGAGGAAATTGAAGATGGAGGAGTAAGTGGCGGCGGTAGCGGCTTCAACACCGTTGGCCTGAAGTAAGGGAGCCAGATAGCTCTGAGCATAGGTGGCGAGAACGCCGAAGAAGATAGCAACGAAAGCCAGCCAGAAGGCGGGGGACTTCATGGCCTCGGCCTTGGTCACGCCGGGAACCACAACATCTGCGCCGGGTGCGGCAGCTGCCATCTCCTTACCGTAGCCCAGAGGCTCCTGTCCGAGAGACTTGGGATTGTCCTTGACGAGAAGAATACAGGCAACACCGATGACTGCGATAAGTCCGGCCAGGATGTAGTAGCACATATGGTAGCCCAGTGCAACAGCCACAGGGCCCATGATCATCTGGAAGGCAGCCTTGCCAAGGCCGTTGCCGGCAAGAACAAGGCTTGTCATGGAGGCGCGCTTTTCAATGAACCAGTTGCCGACGATGGCGGAGAAGGCTGCCATGAGACCAAGGGAAATACCCACGCCGCTAACAGCAGCAGCAATCCAGAATTCAATTGCGGTAGTGGCGGCGCCATACCAGATAATGCAAGCGAGGATGAAGACATAGCCTATCATCATGCACTTGCGGGGGCCGATCTTTTTGAGAAGGGTGGGAGTGATGAAGAGTGCGGTGATGACGCCGCCAACGCCGTTGGTGGTGAAGAGGATGCTGAGGTCCGCCAGCGCAATGTTGTTCTGGGCGCAAATATCTGTCATGAAAATGGATATCAGGCCAAAGCTGCCGCCTGTCACGAACATGTATACCAGCATGGCAATTACTATTTTATAGCCGCTGAATTTCTTTTCTTTCATACCTTTTCTCCTATTTTATAATATTGATTAGGTAATAAATCCTTCGTTGGTAGCGTGCATGGTAAGCTCAGAGACGGAAACACCTTTGGGCTGATTGAGGGCGAACATGAAGTTCCAGACCATCTCTTCGATGCCAAGTTCAGCGTAGGCTATGTCATTGTTGTCCCACATCTCGGGATGCTCGCCGCTCATGCGCTTTTTCTGGGTGTCGGTATAGTAGTCCAGATAATCTCCCACCAGACCGTGTCCGCGCTTCACATCGCCGAGAGCATAGGCGGTGTCCTTGAGATTGGTGGTCCTGACGGAGGTGGGGCTGATGCAGGTGGCCTTGATGAGACCGGGGAACTCCACCTGAACGGAGTGGGCAAGATATCTGACTGCCACCTTGGTAGCGGAGTAGACCGCTGCGCCTCTGGTGGGGAAAGCACCGTGGATGGAAGATACGTTGAGGAAGTGACCCCAACCCTGCTTCTGGAACTGAGGGAGGGCAGCGATTATGCCGTAGAGATTGCCCTTGAAATTTATGTCGATGCACTCGTCCCAGGCAGGCAGACAGGTCTTGTACTCTGAGAGCAGAGCGTTGGGCATGACGCCGGCGTTGGCAACGAAGGCATCCAGCTTGCCGAACTTTTCCACCGCCAGTGCCACGAGGGCCTGATTGTCCTCGTACTTACTGACATCGCCTGCGATTGCCGCAATGCACTCGGCTTTGCCGATTTCCGCCGCCAGATCGAGAGTAGTCTGGAGGCGCTCCATGTGACGGCCCATGATGACCACCTTGCCGCCCATCTTCAGTATCTCTATGGCAGCTTCCCGGCCAAAACCGCTGCCGCCGCCGGTTATGGCATAGACATTGCCGTCAATGTAGTTCTGTGTATAATGTTCAGAATAAAACTTGCTCATTGTTTTCTTCCTTTCTACTATATTTGCTGTGACGATCAGAGCATCACGCCTTCGTTGCCGGCGTGCATGGTCAGGGTGGATACGGAAACGCCGCGGGGCTGGTTGAGGGCATACATCACGCCCCAGACCATCTCGTCGGTGTTAAGCATGACATACTGGATGTTCTCGTTGTCGCCGAATTCAGGGACTTCGCCAGAGGCCTGCTTCTGTCTGTTTGCCATGATGTAGGGGGCGTTGGCGCCGGCCATGCCGCCGGTCTTGAGTCTGGAACCGTAGCTTACATCGGTGACGGACTCAGCCAGCTTAGTGGTGCCGACGCCGGGAGGATTAATGATGGTGCACTTGATGAATCCGGGGCTTTCCACCTGAAGACCATGGACCATGAATCGGATAGCCTTCTTGGTGGCAGCGTAGACCGCTGCGCCTTCAGTGGGATAATTGCCGTGGATGGAGGAAGTGGCGAGGAAGTGACCGTAGCCCTGCTTTTCAAACTGCTCGTAGGCGGCGCAGATTCCGTGAAGGGTGCCCTTGAAGTTTATGTCGATGCACTTTTCCCAGGCAGCCAGATTTTTTTCATATTCGTCCAGTCTGGCATTTGGCATGACGCCGGCGTTGGCCCAGAAGGCATCTAGCTTGCCGAAGCTGTTCACTGCCAGCTTGACAAAGGCCCGGTTGGCCTCATAGTCGGAGACATCGCCGGCATAAGCCACGATGTTCTCTTTCTTGCCGAGAACCTCGGCCTCTTTTATGACCTCTTCAAGCCGCTCCATTCTGCGGCCCATGATAGCAACCTTGCCGCCCATCTTCAGGATCTCAAGAGCTGTAGCCTTGCCGAAGCCGCTACCGCCGCCGGTTATGGCGTAGACGTTGCCTTCGATGTAATTTGCTTTGTAATGTGTTGAATAGTGCTTCTCCATTGTCTTCGTCCTTTCTTGCATGATAGTTTATTTATTCTCGCCTAAAGCCTTGTCAGAACGCAAACATGCTTGCACGTTCGTTAAAAGGTTGATGTATGATTATTTTTCGCGTATGATTTGGTTTTCGGCCTTGATATTTATTGAACGTACACAGATGTATGTTAAATTGTTGTTATTAAGCCCTATTGGATAGGGCTTAATAATCAAATTCTCTTTTTATGCTGCGCACAAGATATTTGAACACCCAGTTATCATTGGGGTTGCCGTGCTTGCTGACTCCCAGCGCGTCAAGGGTTATCCGGGCGGAGAACATGTTGGCCGTGGCGTATATGGCGTCCACCAGCTTTTCTGGCGCTATCGCCGCGTCCAGCTCTCCCTCAGCCTGAGCGGCCTTGACCGCTGCCAGCTTGAACCTGAAGATTTCCTCTGAGGTCTCGGTGTACTCATCCCGCAGGTCGCTGAACTCCTCCCGGTGTCCGTCCAGTGTCTGGGCCACGAAGATCAGATAGGGGATGCTAACATCTCTCGAAAACCGGAGATCCTCCTCGACCCGTTCCCAGAAGCTGATGTTTTTCCGAGTGTATATGTCCCTGACGGTGGATGTGATCATCGAAATGTTCACCCGGTATATCTCTCTGAACAGTTCGGCTTTGTCCTTGTAGTGATAATACAGAGGGCCTCTTGAGACCTTCGCGGCATTCGCGATGTCCTGCATTTTTGTGTTGTCATAGCCTCTAGCAATAAAAAGCTCCTTGGCTTTTTCCAGTATCAGATCTTTAAGCGCTTCTGTTTCTTCGTATTTTCTTCTCATTCCATTCTCCTGTGTACTGTTGCCTCGACTATACATTTGTGAATGGTTTTTGTCAAGAGTCATCATAATTTTTGACCAAACATACAATTCTCGGCTTGTTATTTTGTGAACAATGGTTATTGAAAATTTTCTCTAAACAATATATCATGCATACATGTACGTTCGTTCTTTTTTTAACCATCATTGCATCTCAAAACAAATAGAAAAGAGAAGGATCAATTTATGAATCAATTTATGATGAGGATCAATTTATGATGAGAATTAAGGAACGTTTTTTTTGGCTGGGGGGCTATAAGCCACTCCATGCTGTCGTTTATCCTAGTAAACTTTTTTGCTGCAAATTCCCTCAATATAGCTTTTCCTGCCATCGCCGAGCTGCGGGGATTTGACTATTCCAACCTGCTTTACTTCAACACCATCGGCGGCTTTGTGGGCATTCTCGTCACCCTTATAAGCCGTGCGGCAGTTCAGAAGGTCGGCGTAAAGCTAGTCATTTTCGTGGGCGCACTTATCTCAGGCATCGCATTTATACTTATGCCTCTCTGCACCTCTCAATCTGTCTGCGGTCTGCTGGTTATCATCAACGCCTTTACCGTTGTCATGTACAACAGCACCACCGCCTTTACTCTCATCGGCAACTGGTTTCCCCGCAAAAAGGGCTTTGTTCTGGGTCTTGTGACCGGCGCCGGAGCCATTTCCGCTCTGGTGCTGCTGCCCATATTCAGCAATCTCAATGATTCTGTTGGCATCGTGAAGGCCATGCTTTGCTTTGGCGTGCTTCAGATTGCCTTTGCAGTCAGTACCCTGTTTTGGATAAAGAACACTCCTGCCGAGGCCGGCCTGTACCCCGACAACATGCCCATGACCGCCGAGGAAGAAGCCCGCTTCGTGGGCCAGACTGGCGAGAAGAGCCCCTGGTCTGTCACCAGAGTCCTCAAAAATAAGCGCTTCCTTCTCTACTCCATTGGCTGGGGTCTGTCCGCCACCTGCCTTATCGGTATCATGACCTCCGCCATGCCCATCATGCTCTCCAAGGGCGCATCTCAGGCCACCGTCCTTGCAGTAGTCTCATCCTCTGGTATAATCGGCTTTGCCGGCAGCACTCTCTCCGGTGTCACCGACACCAAATTCGGCACTGTCAACACCTCCGTCGTTACTCTCGCCCTGCAGGCTCTGGGCGCGCTCATCATGGGCATTGCCGGGCAGGGACAGGTCGCGCTCATGCTGGCTGGCTACGTTGCGCTTGTCAGCGTCAGCCAGACCTCCAACAATCTCCTTTCCTCCCAGCTTATCACCGTGGCAGGTGCCCGGCACTTCAACGCCGTCTTCGGCGTGGCCTGGGCCATCATCTATGGTCTCCGCGCTCTCGGTTCCACCATTTGCGGCTGGAGTCTCAGCAACTTTGGTGACTATACCCCCGCCCTGTATATCTTTGTGGCTCTTTCCGTCCTTGCCCTTATTCTCGTCAGGCTTGTTGGCACCGAGCCCGAACCCGTTCCCGAGGACTAAGCCCCTAGGGCTTAATAACAACAATTTAACATACATCTGTGTACGTTCAATAAATATCAAGGCCGAAAACCAAATCATACGCGAAAAATAATCATACATCAACCTTTTAACGAACGTGCAAGCATGTTTGCGTTATGACAAGGCTTTAGGCGAGAATAAATAAACCATCATGCAAGAAAGGACGAAGACAATGGAAAAGAAAAGAACCATGAAAGCTATGGTGTTGGAGGCCTTCAACACTCCTCTTGTCCTCAAAGAGCTGCCCGTTCCTACCCCTGCTGCCAACGAGGTGCTTATCCGCCTCATGGCCGACGGTGTGTGCTATACCGATGTCAAGATACAGAAAGGTCTCATGCCCACAGCAAAGCTTCCCTTGGTCATGGGGCACGAGATTGCCGGTATTGTTGAGGAAGTGGGCAGCGAGGTAAAAGAGCTAAAAGTCGGCGACAAGGTGGCAGCTTTCACCTACGACGTATGCGGCGAATGCCATTATTGCAGGCGCGGCATACCCGCACTGTGCGAAAATGTACGCGGCATGGCAGGCTGCACCCGCAATGGCGGTTATGAGGAATATATGACCTGGCCCGAGTCCGCACTGGTCAAGATCCCGGAGGGTATTCCCTTCGAGATCGCCGCCGTCACCACCGATGCCGTCACCACCTGCTATCACGCCCTGTGTGAACGGGTAAGCGTCAAGGAGGGTGACACCGTTCTTATAATGGGTGTGGGCGGTCTTGGTATAAACGCAGTTCAGATCGCAAAGGCTCTGGGCGCCACCGTTATCGCCGCCGCCAGGAACGAGAAAAAGCTGGAAATGGCAAAAAACTGCGGTGCGGACTATGTTTTCAGCACCACGGCGGTGAATCTGCCGGAGGAGTGCAGAAAACTGACTGGAGGCAGAGGAGTGGACATCTCTGCCGACTTTGCCGGAAACAAAGCCGCAACCGAACTGGCTTTCGCCTGTCTGGCTCCCGGTGGTGTGCAGGTGCAGCCCGGCTACAGTCCCGGAGAGAAGTTTGAAGTGGACTATATGCATTTTCTTGTCGGCGAGCGCACTCTCGTCGCATCAAGAGCCGCCACGAAAAAGTCTCTTGAGGGTGCTCTGAAGCTGGTCGCTGAAGGCAAAGTAAAGCCACAGATAGACTCCAGTGCCATTATGCCTCTCGAGCGCGTCAATGAGATCCTTGACCGCCTCAAAGCTGGTGACATCATAGGCCGTGGTGTAATCAAGTATTATTAAGCGCATATAGAGTATCTGGCTTCTAAACACAGTCTGTCAAAAAACTACCCAAACGCCCCCGTTTCTGGTAAAATAGGAACGGGGGTGTTGACATGGATGAATGGAAGAAAGACGCACGTCGAGATGTGGTATTCGTGGACATTGACGCACTGGTACCGCAGGATCATCTGCTGCGAAAGATAGAGAAAGTAATGGACTATGACTGGCTGTACGAGCGGCTTGATCCATACTATTGCCATGGCAACGGGCGACCAGGGACAGACCCGGTAGTGCTGATCAAGACGGTATTGATTCAGCATCTTTACGGGATTTCTTCGCTGCGGCAGACCTACCAGAGGATACAGGACACGCTATCCTACCGGTGGTTTTTGGGATACGGACTGTTGGAGGAAATCCCACACTTTGCAACGGTGAGCTACGCGTTCTGCAAACGGTTTCCGGAAGAGCTGACAGAAGAAATCTTTGCGCATATTCTGAACAAAGCCCTGAATTACAGGATGGTCGACCCTAAGATGATCTTCATGGATGGGACGCACATCAAGGCGAACGCAAATAAGAAGAAGTTCCAAAAGGAGAAAGTAGCAAAGACAGCAAAGGTCTATGCGGAGCAGCTTCGGGAAGAAGTAAACGCAGAACGGGAGAAGTTGGGAAAGAAACCCATCGAAGACGAAGACGATGATGATTCAAGGCCTGACGGTGGAACCGTAGAACGTACGGTTTCCACGACAGATCTGGAAAGCGGAATGTTTGTGAAAGGCGATCACGAAAGACAGTTCGCTTACGAAGCACATACAGCTTGCGACCGAAAAGGATTCATCCTTGGGGTAGAAGTAACAGCGGGGAATGTACATGACAGCGTAGCGTGGGATGCCTTATACGGACAGGTAACGAAGAGATTTCCGGAAGCAGAGTTCATAACAATGGATGCGGGGTACAAGACCCCATGGATCGCAAAGAAAACGCCGGATGACTGAAGAATCCCCATTCTTCCTTACACAAACCACCATCTCAGAAGGGACGTATACAAGCCCTGGGAATATGAATATGATCCGAAAGATGACTGCTTCACCTGTCCGCACGGCGGAATGCTGAGGCATACCACCACAGACAGGGAAGGAAAACGGACATACCGCAGCGACACCAAGCATTGTAAGTCCTGCCCCTTCAAAGCCATGTGTGGAGCAAATGAAAAAGGGCAAAAGCTCTTGACCACGCACATCTGGCAAGAGTATCTGGACCTTGTAGAGCAGTTACGGAGAACAGAGCGAGGGAAAGAAATCTACGCCATGCGCAAAGAGACGATTGAACGTGTCTTTGCCGACGCAAAAGAAAAACACGCAATGCGTTACACACATCATCGAGGTCTGGCCCGGGTCAAAAGCTGGGTGAGGCTTAAATATGCTGCCATGAACCTGAAAAAGCTGGCGGTAGTGTAAATTATTCTGTGTAAACCTCTCAGATTGATGATAAAATCATAGGTTTATAGAATACCAAAATATAATGTAATGGGCTGAATGGCAGGTAGTGTAAATTATTCTGTGTAAACCTCTCAGATTGATGATAAAATCATAGGTT